>JABLTK010090693.1_pt1 | contig 13519 bp, 13 predicted proteins | sample 7160131 | NCBI WGS metagenome assembly JABLTK01 (sample SAMN14651221, study PRJNA627086) | human gut metagenome | isolation source: feces | host: Homo sapiens
CGTTTTCTTCTTCCGGGCGGTCCGCTTGGCGGGCGCTTCGCCCTCCGCCGTCTTCTTCGCGGCGGTCTTTTTTGCCGCGGTCTTTTTAGTTGCCGGCTTTTTCGCCGCGGTCTTTTTAGTCGCCGTCTTTTTGGCTGCCGTCTTTGCAGGCTCCGCCGCCGCTTCCGCAGGCTCTGCCTTTTTGCGGGAGCGGGTCTTCTTCGGCTCCTCCCCCTCCGCGGCCTTTTTGCGGGTGGCCATCGGCTCCGACCAGCCACAGCCCGGCTTGTGGCAGAGATAGCGCTTATCGTCCTTGGTATAATGCTTGAACACCGTTCCGCCGCACTGGGGGCAGACCTTCTTGGTGGGGGAATCCCAGGTCATGAAATCGCAGTTGGGGTTGTGCTCGCAGCCATAGTAATAATAGCCGCTCTTGGATTTTTTCTTCAGCAGCCGGGCGCCGCACTTGGGGCAGGGCACGCCGGTGTCCTGGGTGATGGGCTTGGTGTTTTTACACTCCGGATAGCCCGGGCAGGCCAGGAATTTGCCGAAGCGGCCGTTTTTGATGACCATTCTGCGGCCGCAGAGCTCGCAGACCTCATCGGATTCCTCATCGGGGACCTTGATGCGTTTTTTGTCCAGATCGATCTCCGCCTGCTGCAGCTCCGCGGAAAAGTCCGCATAAAACTTCCGCAGGATCTCCCGGTAATCCACCTTGCCGGCTTCCACCTCGTCCAGCTGAGCCTCCATGGAGGAGGTGAACTGGACATCCACGATATCCTGAAATTTGTCGATCATCAGGTCGGTGACGGCTTCGCCCAGATTGGTGGGCCGCAGGGCCCGGCCCTCCTTGGCCACATATTCCCGGTCCAGAATGACGGAAATGGTGGGCGCATAGGTGGAGGGGCGTCCCACGCCCTTTTCCTCCATGGCCTTGATCAGGGAGGCCTCGGTGTAGCGGGCGGGGGGCTGGGTAAAATGCTGCTTCGGATCTACCGCGCGGTATTCCGGCGCGTCGCCAGGCTGCAGGCCGGGCAGCGGAGAAGCGTCGCCCTCCTTCTGCTCGTCGGTGCCCTCCTCATACAGGGCCAGAAAGCCCGGGAAGGCCACGCTCTGGCCGGTGGCCCGGAACAGATAGCCGCCGCAGCCGATGTCTGCCGAGACGGTATCCAAAATGGCGTCGCTCATCTGGCAGGCGATAAAGCGCTCCCAGATCAGCTTATACAGGCGGTACTGATCCGCCGTCAGGCTCCGGCGGACGCTCTCCGGCTCCAGGCCGGGATTGGCGGGACGGATGGCCTCGTGGGCGTCCTGCGCGGATTTTTTCTGGGGGAAGACCCGGGTCTTGGCGGGCTGATATTCCGCGCCGTAGCGGCCGGCGATGTAGGCCCGCGCCGCGGCGGAAGCCTCTGCGGCGATGCGCAGAGAGTCGGTACGCATATAGGTGATGAGACCGGTGTGGCCCTGGCCCTCCAGCTCCACGCCCTCATAAAGCTCCTGCGCCACCGCCATGGTGCGCTTGGCCGTCATGCCCAGCTTGCGGGAGGCCTCCTGCTGGAGGGTGGAGGTAGTAAAGGGCGGCGCAGGCTGGCGCTTTTTCCGGGCGTTTTTCACGGTCTTCACCTGATAGGGCTTGCCGTCGATGGCGGAAAGCACCGTCTGAACGCTCTGCTCGTCGGGCAGCTCCAGCTTGCCCGCCTCCGTGCCGAAGAAATGGGCGGTGAAATCCCGGGCGTTCTGCCGGAGCACTACATCGATGCTCCAATACTCCACCGGCTGAAAGGCGCGGATCTCCCGCTCCCGGTCCACCACCATGCGGGTGACCACGCTCTGGACGCGGCCGGCGGAAAGGCCTGTGCGGACCTTGCGCCACAGGAAGGGTGAAAGCTTGTAGCCCACGATGCGGTCCAGAATCCGCCGGGCTTGCTGGGCGTCCACCAGGTCCATGTCGATGCCGCGGGGGTGCTGGATGGCGTCGGTAACGGCGGTGCGGGTGATCTCGTTGAAGGTGACCCGCTGGCTCTTTTCCGGCGCCAGCTCCAGCAGCTGCTGCAGATGCCAGGAGATGGCTTCGCCCTCCCGGTCCGGGTCGGTGGCGAGATAGACGAAATCCGCCTCCTGAGACGCGGTCTTCAGCTCGCGGATGATCTTGTCCTTGCCCTCGATGGGGATATAGGTGGTCTTGAAATCATGGTCCACATCCACGCCCAGTTCCTTTTTGGGCAGATCGCGAAGGTGTCCCATGGACGCCTTGACCTGAAAGCCGCTGCCCAGGTAGCGGGTGATGGTCTTGGCCTTGGCGGGGGATTCCACAATGAGAAGCTTTGCCATGTATTTCCTCCATTTCACCGAAACGGTCGTTTTCAGATTTTTTCATAGGTCTGGCCGGGCAGTTGACGGATCCGGCCCTTGAGCTCCAACAGCGTCAGGCGGCTGAGCAGCGTATTCACCGGGATGCCTGTGCGGCGGCTGATCTCATCCAGCTGCAGAGGCTCCTCCAGCGCCGCCAGCACCGGATCCTGCTCCGGCGCGGCCTGGGGCGCAGGCTGCGGCGGATTGGCGGAAGCCCGGCTCTGGGGTCTACGGCGGACCTCCGGCAGGCCTTCCGGCGTCTCCCGGAAGGCATAGCGCCCGGCATATTCCTCCAGAATATCCCCTGCGCTCCGCACCAACTTCGCGCCGTTGGCGATCAGGTCGTTGCAGCCCTCGCTGGAGGGCACATCCACCCCGCCGGGAACGGCGAACACATCTCTCCCCTGCTCCAGCGCCAGCTCGGCGGTGATCAGCGAGCCGGACTTCATGGGCGCTTCCGCCACCACCACGCCCAGGCTCAGGCCGCTGATGATCCGGTTGCGCCGGGGAAAAAAGGACGGATGGCCCGCCTTGCCCGGTGGATATTCGCTGATGGCCGCGCCCTGATACAAAATATCCCGCAGAAGGCCCGTGTTGGACGCGGGATAGCAGTGGTCGATGGCCGTCCCGAAGACGGCCACGGTGGGCGTCTCGCCCTGCAGCGCGCCCCGGTGGGCCGCGGAATCAATGCCCGCCGCCATGCCGGAGACCACGCAAACGCCGCTCTGGCTCAGCTGAAAGCCCAGCTTTTCCGCCAGCAGCAGCCCGTAGGCCGTGGCCTTCCGCTGTCCCACCACGGCGATGGCAGGCAGCGCGTTGAGATCGGGGAGCTTTCCCCGGACATATAACACAAGCGGAGGATCGTAGATCTCCCGAAGCCTTTTGGGATATGCCTCGTCCCGGATGGACAAAACGGTCACGGAAAGGGCCCGGCAGCGGTCCAGAATGGTCCGCGCCGGCTGCAGCTCCCGGTCTTCCAGCCGCTTCAGCTCGCCGGCATTGAGCCGGCAGTGCCGCTGCAGTTCTGCTCCGCTGCTCTTCCAGACGGCCCTCGGCCCCAGCTCCAGCGCCAATTTGGCCGCCTTTCTGGGGTTCAGCCCCGTCTCCTGCAGCCAGACGGCATAGACCAGCTCGTCTCCGCCGCTCATCGCCGCATCTCCCACATCAGGATACCCGCAGCCACACCGGCATTCAGCGATTCCGCGCTCTGGATGGGGATGATGACCGAGCCGTCGCACAAAGACGCCGTCTCCTCCGAGACGCCGTGGGCCTCGTTGCCCACCACCGCGCAGGCGCAGTGCAGGTCCACCTCCGTGACCTTGCGGCTGCATGGATCCAGCAGGGCCGCATACAGCGGGACGGAAAGCGCCGTCAGCTGCTGCCGCAGCTGCTGGGGGGTGAAGAAAAACAGTTTGGCACGGAACAGACTGCCCATGGCGGAACGGACCACCTTTGGGCTGTAAGGATCCACGCAGTCGCCCAGCAGGATCACGCCGTCCAGCCCGAAGGCGTCTGCCGTGCGGAGGATGGTGCCCAGATTGCCCGGATCCCGCAGCCGGTCCAGCGCCAGAAAGCGCCGGCCGGAGAGCGTCTCCCGCCGCGGCGGGATGGGCAGGGTAAAGACCACGCCCTGGGGCGCGGGGACATCGCTGAGCTTGCGCAGGACGCCCTCCGTCACCGCCCGCACCGGGCAGGACAGGGCGGGCAGCCGCGAAAGCTGGCTGTCCAGGCAAAAGACGCTTTCCGGCACGCAGCCGGAGCGCAGCGCCTCCTCCAGCAGCGTAAAGCCCTCGCAGACGAAAAGGCCCTCCGCCCTGCGGTTTCTGGAAGCGCTCAAAAGGCCGCAGACCTGCTTGATCTGCGGATTTTCCCGGCTGGTGATGGTCAGCATGCAAAAGCCCCCTTCCGGGTCCGTGTGATGTTATTTCTTATAAAGTATAGCAAAAGGGTTTTTTCAATGCAAGAGGGTTTTTTCAGTGCTGCCATCGCTTGACAAGGGGAAGTATGCTTTCCGGCGGCCAAAATAGCCGCTGGGCTTCGTCATCGTCCTTGGTGGGCGTCAGCCCACCTTCGTCCTCTTCCTTGCCAGCAACGATTTTTACTCGCCGGAAAGTCCGAGGAGTTTTTCGGGAGCAGATTTGACGGCCCGCAAGGCAGACGAGGCCGCCGGGCTGTCGCCCGGCAACGAGGATAACGCTGCAAGCCGCCGAATATGCCCCGAAAAACCATGTTTCCCCTTGTCAAGTGATGGAAGTGCCTGCGGAAAAGACGATTTTCCGCAGGCAGCTTCTCAAAAATGGCCCTCCGCAGCTCAAAAATGCAGCTTGGCGTGGGCGCAGATGGCCTCATAGGTCTGCTGGCTGATGTCGTGCTCCATTTTGCAGGCGTCCTGCTCGGCGGTCTTTTCGTCGATGCCCAGCGCCATCAGAAACCGGGTGAGGGTATGGTGCCGGTCCAGCATCTTATTGGCGATGGCCAGGCCGCTTTCCGTCAGGGTGATGAGCCCATCCTTGTCCATGGTGATATAGCCGTTTTCCTTCAGGCGCTTGGTGGTGTAGGACACGCTGGGCTTGGTGACGCCCAGGTATTCCGCGATGTCGATGGAGCGAATATAGCCATGCTTTTCCTGCATCATCAGCATGGCTTCCAGATAATCTTCCGATGCCCGTAATATCTTCATGCAAAGTATACCAACTTTCTCCGAAAACTATTTTCAGGTTAACACACTCTGCCGAAAATTACAAGATGCAGAAAAAACTTTACACTTTTTCTTGACAAGAGCAGTTAGAGGTGTTAAACTTTAGGACGGTTAAGGGAGCTTAACTGCATCCCTTGCCGCTGCGCAAGGGCGCAGGCCGAGCAGCCTGTTCCCGGTTTAAAGTCTTCCGGCGGCGCGCCGGAAAAGGGAGGGAACCATATGATGCCTCTTGCATTTGCCGCTGTGGGCGAGGAAAACCTGATCCGGAAGGTGGGCGGAAGCCCGGAGATGAAAAAGCACCTGGAGGATATGGGCTTTGTCGCCGGCGGGACCGCCACCGTGGTAGCCGCCATGGGCGGAAACATCATCGTCAAGGTCAAGGAGACCCGGGTGGCCATCAGCGAAGAAATGGCCCGCAAGATCATGATCTGAATTAAAACTCAAGATAAAGGAGAAGTCAACTATGAAGACACTGCGCGAAGCCAGCATCGGCGACACCGTCAAGGTGGTCCGCATCCATGGCGACGGCCCCATCAAGCGCCGCATCATGGACATGGGAATCACCAAGGGCACCGAGGTCTTTATCCGCAAGGTAGCGCCGCTGGGCGACCCCATGGAAGTCACGGTCCGCGGCTATGAGCTGAGCCTGCGGAAGGCCGATACCGACATCATCGAGGTCGAATAATTTTTTGACACAAGGTTAAGGAGATTTAACCGAAAGGAGCAGCACAATGGACAAACAAATCAAGATCGCCCTGGCGGGCAACCCAAACTGCGGTAAGACGACGCTGTTCAATGCGTTGACCGGCTCCAATCAGTTCGTGGGAAACTGGCCGGGCGTTACCGTGGAGAAAAAGGAAGGCAAGCTGAAGAAGCATGATGATGTGGTCATCATGGACCTGCCCGGCATCTATTCTCTCTCTCCCTATACGCTGGAAGAGGTGGTGGCCCGGAACTATCTGATCGGCCAGCGGCCCGACGCCATCCTGAACATCATCGACGGCACCAACCTGGAGCGCAACCTTTATCTGACCACGCAGCTCACTGAGCTGGGCATCCCTGTGGTCATCGCCATCAACATGATGGATGTGGTCCGCAAGAGCGGCGACCAGATCAATGTGGCGGAGCTTTCCCGCCAGCTGGGCTGCAAGATCATTGAGATCTCCGCTTTGAAGGGCGACGGCGTCATGGAGGCCGCGGAGGCCGCCGTGGAAGCCGCCAAGTCCACCAAGACCATCCCCACCCACACCTTCTCCGGCCCCGTGGAGCACGCCATCGCCCACATCGAAGAGGCCGCCGTCCACAATATGCCCGAAGAGCAGCAGCGCTGGTACGCCATCAAGATCTTCGAGCGGGACGACAAGGTGCTGGAGCAGCTGAGCGTTCCCGCCGATGTGATGCAGCATATCGAAGCGGACATCAAGGCCGCCGAGGCGGAGCTGGACGATGATTCCGAATCCATCATCACCAACGAGCGCTATGTCTACATCGCCAGCATCATCAAGAGCTGCTATAAGAAGAAAAACAAGGGCGGCCTGTCTGCCTCCGACAAGATCGACAAGGTGGTCACCAACCGCTGGCTGGGCCTGCCCATCTTCGCGGCCGTGATGTTCCTGGTCTACTGGATCGCCATGGTGGCCGTGGGCGCGCCCGCCACCGACTGGGCCAACGACGGCCTGTTCGGCGACGGCTGGCACCTGCTGGGCATCGACGGCGGCTACGGCGAGCTGGCCGATGAATATGCCACCGCCAACGACGCAGTCAGCGGCTACTATACCCTTGATCTCGAAGACGAAGCCTTCGACGCAGACGCCGCTCTGGCGGAAATGAAGGCTGTCGTCCCCGCCTCTGACACCGCCACCATCCAGGTGGAGGACGAGGAGACGCTGGCCGTCAACGACATGACCGTCTACTACGACGCCGTCCCCGCCAGTGAAGAGGAGAACGATGCCGTGGTTCAGCTGAGCTATCTGGACGCTGTCGCCTACTTTGAGGAAAACGGCTTTGACGAGCCCGATCCCGCGGATTACGGCGTGTGGGTCCCCGGTATTCCTGTGCTGGTGGGCAACCTGCTGGAAAAGGCCAATGCCGCGGAATGGCTGTCCGGCCTGATCCTGGACGGCATCGTGGCCGGCGTCGGCGCCGTGCTGGGCTTTGTTCCCCAGATGCTGGTGCTGTTTTTGATGCTGGCCTTCCTGGAGGCCTGCGGCTATATGTCCCGTATCGCCTTCGTTCTGGACCGTATCTTCCGGAAGTTCGGTCTTTCCGGTAAGTCCTTCATCCCCATGCTCATTGGTATGGGCTGCGGCGTTCCCGGCATCATGGCCTCCCGTACCATTGAAAACGAACGCGACCGCCGTATGACCATCATGACCACCACCTTTATTCCCTGCGGCGCAAAGGTGCCCTTCATCGCCATGATCGCCGGCGCGCTGTTCGGCGGCAGCCCCTGGGTCTCCACCTCCGCCTACTTCATTGGCATGGCCGCCATCATCGTCTCCGGCATTATGCTGAAGAAGACCAAGATGTTCGCCGGCGAGCCTGCTCCCTTCGTTATGGAGCTCCCCGCTTACCACTGGCCCACGCTGAGCAATGTGCTCCGCTCCATGTGGGAGCGCGGCTGGTCCTTCATCAAGAAGGCCGGCACCATCATCCTGCTCTCCACCATCTTCGTCTGGTTCACCACTTACTTCGGCTGGGTGGACGGACAGTTCCAGATGCTCTCTGAGGAGCAGATCGACGCCTCCATCCTGGCCCGCATCGGCAGCCTGATCGCCTGGATCTTTGCGCCGCTGGGCTGGGGCAACTGGCAGGCCGCCGTGGCCTCCATCACCGGTCTGGTGGCCAAGGAAAACATCGTCGGCACGCTGGGTATCCTTTACGGCGGCGGCGAAGGCACGGTCTATCAGAACCTGGCCGCCCACTTCTCCGGCATCACCGGCTATTCCTTCCTGGTGTTCAACCTGCTGTGCGCCCCCTGCTTTGCGGCCATCGGCGCCATCAAGCGGGAAATGAACAACCCCAAGTGGACCTGGTTCGCCATCGGTTATCAGTGCGGCTTCGCCTATGTGATCGCCCTGATGATCAACCAGTTTGGCAAGCTGTTCACCGGCAGCGTCAATGTGATCGGCGTCATCGCCGCTGCGGCCCTGCTGGTCGGCATGATCTACATGCTCTTCAAGCCCTATAAGGAAGCCAACAAGCTCACCACCAAGGTCCGCTGAGCAGACCTTGCCCTGAATGATACCGGAAAGGAGCGATCTTCATGTTACATTGGATCTCGGCAAATCTCGGCACCATCGTGATCGCAGGCGTTTTGCTTGCCGTCATCGTTCTGATCTCCATTCAGCTGATCCGGGATAAAAAGAAAGGGAAGTCCTCCTGCGGCTGCAACTGCGCCCACTGCGCCATGGCCGGACAGTGCCACGGCGGCGCAAAGCAGCATTCCGGAACAAAATGAACCCGGCGCCGGGGGCGCGGAACCGCTCCGCGCCCCCGCCTTCAGAAAGCTCACGGACCTATGAAACGCGGAGGTTTCCCTGATGACATCCAACACGATCCGGGCGCTCACGCCCACCGCCATCAAATATCTGCTGACGCTTTCCCAGCTTTGCGCGCCTGGAAAGGGCGCCCGCTGCGTGGCTGTAGCAGAACGGCTTGGCGTCTCCAAGCCCAGCGTCCATTCCATGGTTCGAACCCTTTCCATTTTAGGCTTGGTCCAAAAGGAACCCTACGGGATCGTTTACCTGACCGACGAGGGCAGAGACGCCGCGGCCCTTTATGAGACCTGCTATGCGCCGCTTTGCCAGCGGATCCGGGAGACCCTTGGGCTGGAGGAGGACGCCTGCATCAATGCAGCCTGTGCCGTTCTGGCGCAGGTCCCCGATCAGCTGGACGAGCTTGCCCGGCGGCTGGCCTGAGCCGCCCCTTCCCTGCCGCGTTCAAATGCGGTCCTGCCTCTGCAGACCGCTTTTTTCAAAACCGTTAGTTAAAGCGCCTTAACCAAAGAAAGGAGATGACCATGAGCGTCGTCATTTTAGGTGGGAACGAATGCATGGAGCGCCGTTATATGGAGCTCTGCGAAGCCTATGCCTGCCAGGCGAAGATCATTACCAAGACCTCCGGCGGTCTGAAAAACAAGCTGGGCAGCCCGGATCTGCTGATCTTTTTTACCAACACCATGTCCCACAAGATGCTGCAGGGGGCGCTCAGTGAGATGCGGGGCAAGCCCGCCGTCATCGAACGCTCCCACACCAGCTCTCTTTCCGCCCTGCGGGGAATCCTGCAAAAGCACGCCAAGCCAGACTGACCTGCCAGAAAGGAGAACGGAACCATGCCGGAAGAGATCATGATCCAGCAATGCGCCCCCACGCTGGCGGGCATCAAAACGGGCAGCCTGTTTTCCTGCCCCTATGAAACGGAGCAGAGCCTCTTGGAGGATGTGCGCCGGATGAACGGGCTGCTGGTGCCCAAGGGGCTCTGTCTGCTGCCGCTGCGCTATGAAAACAGCCGGGTGCTGCTCTATCTTTACCGGCCCCGGGCGCTGCAGAAGGACCTTTCCGACGCCCAGGCCGCCCGGATCCTGAAGGACGCCGGCTATCACCTCTGCGGCAGCGGCAGCCACTGTCTCACCCATCTGGTGCGGCGGCTGCGGGAAAATCCCGAGTTTCCCCACGAGATCGGCCTGTTTCTCAGCTATCCGCCGGAGGATGTGCAGGGCTTTATCGATAATAAGGCCCGGGATTTCAAATGCGCCGGACTTTGGAAGGTCTATGGCGACGAGGCGCGCGCCCAGGCGCTGTTTGCACAGTACCGGGAATGCACCAGACAATACTGCGCCCTGTATCAGGCCGGCTCTCCCCTGAGCCAGCTGGCCGTTGCAGGATAACTTCGAAACAAAAAGGCGGCCGCCGGAGCGCTTCCGGCAGGCCGCCTGTTTTTTATTCGGCTTCAGTCAAAGGGTATCCCGGTATTTTTCCATGATTCCGGCGAAAAGGCTGCCGTTGGTGGGCGGCGTGATGGTGATGGCGTTGGCACCGGCCTCAATGGTCTCCAGAATGGATGCGTCCGTGGGTCCGCCGGTGGCGATGATGGGCAGCTCCGGAAACTCCGTCCGCAGCTTGCGGACGATCCGCGCCGTATTGCCCGCGCCGGAGACATTGACAAAATCCGCTCCCGCGGCGATGCGTCCCGCCACATCCATCCGTTCGGAGACCACCGTCACGATGACGGGGATATCCACCGCGCTTTTGATCTTGTGGATCACCTCGCAGGGCATGGGTGCATTGACCACGACGCCGTAAGCTCCCTGATGCTCCGCCTGCATGGCCAGCTGAACGCTTCGCTCGCCGGAGGTGATTCCGCCGCCCACGCCTACAAACACCGGTACATCGGAGATCTGGATGATGGCCTGGGAAATGGCGGCCTGAGGCGTGAAGGGATAGACCGCGATGACCGCATCTGCATTGATGTTTTTAATGATGGCCACATCCGTGGAAAAGGCAATGGATTTGATGCGCTTTCCGAAAATGCGGATGCCGCTGCATTTACTGATGCAGAAGGGCAGCAGCAGCGTGTGGTCTCGAAGAGTCCCGGAATAGGACGGCACTTTTTTCTCCATACAGGCTCCTTTCTTTGGTCTCTCAGGGCGGTTCCGATGGGCAGGCTTCTCAGCTGTGACGATAGATCCGCTTATTGTCCAGGGCAAAGATCCGGTCGGAGAAGGCGCCCTGCTCCGTCTTTTCCAGCGTCTCCCGATAGATCTCCATGCGGCTGTCCATCATGTCAATATAGGAAAGCAGCTCGCTCTCCGCGCAGGCCGGCACCACTGCCGCGCCGAATTCCGGCGTGCCGTGGTGGGAAAGGATCATATGCTGCAGCAGCAGGCTCTTTTCCTCCGGGATGTTCAGCTCCCGGCAGACCTGCGCCGTCTCCTCCGCGCCCATCACCAGATGGCCCAGCAGCTGCCCCGCCACGGAATAATCAGCCACGAGCCCCGTGGGCGAAAGGGAAAACTCCCGGATCTTGGCAAAATCGTGGAGAAACGCCCCCGCCAGCAGCAGATCCCGGTCCAGCAGATCTCCATAGAGCTTCGCCAGAAACAGGGCGGTCTTCATCATATAGGCCGTGTGCATCAGAAGGCCGTGGACAAAGCTGTGGTGGACGCTTTTGGCGGCGGGGATGGTGACGAAGGCGTCCCGATGGCGGCGCAGCATCTCCCGGCAAACACGCTGATAATCGGCGTCTTCCATGGCGGAGAGCATCTGCTCCAGCTCCGCCAGCGTCCGGTTCACATCAATGGGCGCCGTCGGCACCAGATCGCTGAGTTTATAAGAATCCTCCGGCCCGGCCAGACGGATCCGGTCTGCCGTCACCTGCAGGCTGCCCCGGAACTCCGAGACCCGGCCCACGATACAGACCACCTTCCCCTGATCCCCTTCGCCCAGCGGGCCGGAATAATCCCAGACCTTCAGCTCCACAGAGGCCGTCCTGTCCGCCAGCTGGCCGGAAAGATAAGGCTTTCCCGCGGCGGTGGAGCGCAGGCTGGCCTGCCGCAGCAAAAAGCAGCCGGAAAGGCTCTGTCCGTTTTCAATATCACAAAGATGCATGCTCTCTTCTCCTTCGCTGCCGGTCGTTCCGGCAAGTTGATTTTACCATAATCCCGCCGTCATTTCAACGCGGGTTTTGTGAAGTTTTTGTTTTGGAGCAGAAAAGCTTTTCTTTTTTCATATTTTATGATAAACTGAAGCAATCAACGGAGGAGGCGCGTTATGGCAAAGGAAGACAAGCAAAAGCCGGCGGCGGTCCGGATAATCCGCCAGCTGACTGTGCGTTATTTTCAGGATACGGTCAGCCGCTCTGCTGCGGAGCTGGCCTATTACCTTCTGTTCGCCCTGTTCCCCACGCTGATCTTCCTCAACGCGGCGCTGAGCCTGCTGCATCTTTCCGAAGAATCGCTCCCGGCCAATCTGGGAGCCGTGCTGCCGCCGCAGGTGCTGGAGATCATTTCCTCTTACCTTTCCTATATTCAGGGGCTGGACGCCCGCGTGCTGCTTTACGCCTGCCTGGTGCTGGCCGTCTATGCGATTTCCCGGGCCATGGTCTCGCTGATGCGTTCCGTCTCCCGGGCCTACCGGATCCCCCGGCAGGGCTTTCTCAATTCCATTATCGCCCTGATAATGGCCGTGGCTATGATGGCGGTGACGGTGCTTTTGCTGGTGCTGCTGATGGTCAGCGAAAATCTGCTGCTGCAGATCAACCAGGTGGTCACCGTCCCCCCTATATTGATTCAGATCTGGGGCGTTCTTCGGCTGACGGTGGCACCCCTTCTGATGTTCGGCTTTCTGGCGGGATTCTACGCTGTGGTGAGCTTCGGCAAATACACCTTCCTGCAGGCCCTGCCCGGTGCGGGAGCGGCAGTGGTGAGCTGGTTCGTCCTGACCACTGGCTTTTCCTATTACATGAGCAATTTTTCCCGCTATTCCATTCTTTACGGCTCGCTGGCCGCCTTTATGGTGCTGATGCTCTGGCTCCACCTGACGGGAACCGTCTTTATCATGGGCGGCGAGCTGAACCATGTGCTGGCCCAGGCAAAACGCGCCGCTCACCCGGCGGACGAACTTATCATTAAGGAGGAGCACCCCAATGGACCGTAAGATCCCCATCCACATTTCTTTTTATAATGACCGCTGGGAGAAAATGATCTCCGATGGAATGCACGCGCTGGGCTGGGAGCCCGTCTTTCTCCATGGCGAGGTGCAGCTCTCCGATATTCAGGACAGCGAGCTTCTCTTCGGAATGTTTCCCCCGGCGCTGCTGGCCCAGTGTCCGCGGCTGAAGTGGCTCCAGTGCTCCTTTGCCGGCGTTGACACCTACACGGCCCCCGGCGTCTTCGTCCGGCCGGACGCCATCCTGACCAACGCCTCCGGCGCTTACGGCATCACCATCTCCGAGCACATGATCTGCGTTTTGCTGATGATGATGCGGCGGATGCCGGAATATCAGGCCCTGATCGCCCAGCGGGGCTGGCGGATCCTGGGCGACATCCGCTCCATCTACGGCAGCACCGTCACCATCGTAGGCATGGGCGATATCGGCAGCAATTTCGGCCGGCGGCTCAAGGCCATGGGAGCCACCGTCCGGGGCGTGCGCCGCACCGTTCGGGAAAAGCCCGACTGGGCGGATCAGGTCTACCCCGTGGAGCGGCTGAACGAGGCGCTGGCAGGGGCGGATGTGGTAGCCCTCTGCCTTCCCGGGACGGAAGGCACCCGGAGCCTTCTGGGTCAGGCCCAGTTTGACGCCATGGATCCGGGGACCTATGTGATCAATGTGGGCCGGGGCACCGCCATCGACCAGCAGGCGCTGGACCGGGCGCTGCGCTCCGGCAGGCTGGCGGGCGCGGCGCTGGATGTGGCCACGCCGGAGCCTCTGCCGCAGGATCATTTTCTCTGGGACACGCCCAACCTGCTGCTGACGCCCCATGTTTCCGAG
>JABLTK010143790.1_pt1 | contig 13518 bp, 8 predicted proteins | sample 7160131 | NCBI WGS metagenome assembly JABLTK01 (sample SAMN14651221, study PRJNA627086) | human gut metagenome | isolation source: feces | host: Homo sapiens
CTATGACAACTCTATGATGCGTGTATTCATTGCACATTTCTTTCCCCGTCAGCATAATCAGCTGTGTGTCAATACACTATCGCTGCACGCTCAAAACTCAAGAATTTCGCAACAAAGATTTTGTTGTGCGCTGAACGAGGAGTATTGAGCATTAGAAATGCAAATATTGTGTCGGACGACATGCCGTCCGAATTAGATTAGGCAGGGCTAAGTAGTACGTGGGTGCGGGGCTACGGCGAGACGCCATAGCCTCCTAGGTTTGCATTGGCTGCTTGAGATTATTCTCCCACAGATTCTTTTATTTATTATTTAGTAGTTATTGTTTATTAATTGGCTACGCCATAACGGTTCGCACCCTACCAAATAATAAATACTAAATAATAACTACTAAATGATATAGTGTACAAGGGCGTAGCTTCAGATAAATCAGATAAATCCGTAATCTATTCAATACAAGAGAAATCTGTGTTGTTCTGCGAGATCTGTGGGAGACATACTTTATTTTGTATTTATTAATTGGTAATTATTAATTGCTGAGTACCTCCCATCATTCCTTATTATTTCTCGTTTCTTTGCTATTCCATCTCAGACAAGATAACCTCTGGAGCTATTCCCATCAAGGTTATTGCCGAAATTTTATGACCACCATTAGCATCAAGTGAATGTCCACAATGATAAAGTCGGTCGTCGATAATAAGCCAACGGTCATGAGATTCTTTGCGCCATTTACGTATATCTACATAAGACTCGGGGAAAAGATGGTCATGCTCGTCCATAAGACGTTGCATGCCTCTTCCTACACCGCCAGTATAAATCAGCATTTCCACACCATGCTTGCATACATTAAGAATGTCAAGGGTTCGAGCGGAGACATAGCCATCAATGATGACAACTCGATGGTTGGCTGAACGAACAAGGTTCTCTAACGCAACACGTGCGGTATAAAAGTCACCTTCAAAGAAAACCATCTCGGCAGGAGGAGTGGAGGTCCGAATGAAGAAGTCGAGCTGCTGTTGCTGTTTGGCTTGAGTATCCTCGATTCGAGTCATGCGTTGTGAATGTTCATCAAACCGTGTATCTAATTGGCGTTGCATAGCCAATAGTTGCTGATTTACAGAATATCCTTTAAGAAGATAATCCTTTAGTACACCCGTTGCCCATTTTCGAAAGGCTGTAGCATTGATACTGTTGACACGATATCCAACTGAAATAATTGCGTCCAAATTATAGAACTGTGTCCTATATACTTTGCCATCAGAGGCAGTATGTTCCAAAATGGAACTAACTGAATTTTGATTCAATTCTCCACTTTTAAAAATATTGCCAAGATGCTTGGTTATTGCAGGACGCTTGGTGCCGAAGAGATCTGCAATTTGCTGTTGGGTAAGCCACACCGTTTCATGAGTAGCATCTAACTTCACTTCTAATCTAACACTTTCGTTAGGTTGATAAAGTACTATCTGAGATTCATCAGTTGTAGCCTGTATATTGTTATTTTCGTTTGCCATAATTCTAATTTAACCTTTATAATTAAAACTATAAAAGTGCATTTTTATTTATTATTTAGTAGTTATTATTTATTAATTGGCTACGCCCTAACGGTTCGCACCCTACCAAATAATAACTACTAAATAATAAATACTAATTAATACTCGTCCACACCGATGCTCTTGCGGTAGTCGGTGAGCTGCTTCTGCAGCTGCTTTGTTATCTTCTCGTATCCCGGCTTGCCGTAGAGATTGTTCAGCTCGTGGGGGTCAGACTGGAGGTCGTACAGTTCGTTGTAGTTGACAGCCGAGTCCTTCGGCTCGAAGTAGCCGAGGGAGGTGAGGTAAGTCATGCAGCCGTGCTCGCGTGTGCCGGGCTGACGCTGATACTTGTTCTCCTTCACGGCATCCAGACCACCCTCACCGTAGAAGTGGATGAGCTTGTAGCGGTCTGTGCGCACGCCGTCGTGCTTACGAACCATGTGGTATGTCGGGTAGTCATAATAGTGATAATAGATGCTGTTGCGCCATCCATTCACCTTGTCGCCAGCCTTGAAGAGGGGCGTGAGCGAACGTCCGGGCAGCTCCTTCGGCTTGCTGACGCCAGCCAAATCGAGGAAGGTCGGGGCATAGTCGATGTTCTGCACCAGCTTGTTGCATACCGTTCCGGGCTGGATGTGTCCGGGATAAGCGATGAGGAGCGGTGTGCGAAGCGACTCCTCGTACATGAAGCGCTTGTCAAACCAGCCGTGTTCACCCATATAGAATCCCTGGTCAGAGGTATAGACGATGATGGTGTTGTCGGTAAGACCGTGGCTGTCCAGATAGTCGAGCACGCGTCCTACGCTCTCGTCCACCGACTTGATGACGCTCATATAGTCGCGGATGTAGTTCTGATACTTCCATTCGTCCAGCTCCTTGCCCGTCAGACGAGCCTCAAGAAGGCGGCGGTTGCGCGGGAAGTAATACTTGCCCCAGGCGATGCGCTGCTCCGGATTCATGCGGTTCACCTCGTTCATGAGGCTCAGGTATGAGTCCCAGCTGTCTGCGTTGGCTGTGTCGAGCATCTCCGGCACCTTGAAGTCCTGCTCCCATCGCATATCCTTCGTGACGCTCATCTTCTGCGTGCGTACGGCAGAACCGCGTGTCTCGTAGTCGTCATAGAAGGTTTCGGGCATCGGGAAGGTTACGTTGTCGTACATTCCGAAGTACTTGGTATTGGCAAGCCAGTTGCGGTGCGGTGCCTTATGATGGAGCAGAAGGCAGAACGGCTTGTTAGTGTCGCGATGCTCTATGAAGCTGAGTGCATGGTCAGTGGTGAGGTCTGTGGAATAACCTTCCTCCACAATGTACTTGCCGTCCGTGTCCGTTCCACGATACTGCGGATTGTAATACTGTCCCTGGTCGTTGTAGATGTGATAATAGTCGAAGCCCTTCGGGTCGCATCCCATGTGCCACTTGCCCACTACGGCAGTCTGATAACCAGCATGTTGGAGCTGTTCGGTGAAGAAGGTGCGTGTGGTGTCGATGCCCTCACCGAGTTGGCGCTGTCCGTTCTGATTGCTGTAAAGACCTGTCATGAGGCATGCACGCGACGGTGTGGAGAGCGAGTTCTCCACGAAAGCACGGTCAAAGCGCATGCCACGCTGTGCGATGCGGTCGATGTTGGGCGTGGGAGCAAGCTTCGAGATGGGACCTCCGTAAGCGCTGATGCACTGGAAGGCGTGGTCGTCGCACATTATATATACGATGTTGGGGCGTTGAGTGGCAGCGGCTGCTTTTTGCTGTGCCTGAGCCGTGGCGGCTATGCAGGACAGAGCAGCGAAAGATAATAAGGATTTGTTGTCCATAAATTGTAGTATAGTTATAAATAAATTTAGTAAACAGTTATAAATGCAAGTTCGGCTATATTTATGCAAAGTTACTAATAATAAGTCAAAGAAAGCCCTTAACGTGGCGCTAATGACCGATATATGGATAATTAATAGTAACTTTGCACCTCAAATGAAAAAGATAGCATTGTTAGTTTTGGCGGTTTGCATGGCTGCATCAATGGATGCGCAGACAAGCCGTAAGAAGATAGAGAAGTTTGCCGACGAGGCAGTAAGACAAATAGCATTGACAGGACGCAAGCCCACCATTGACATTCTGGACTCGCTCTCCAACAACGCCGAGGTGAGTGTGGAGATGGTCAGCCGCATGGGCGACCCTGACGACGCAAGAGAGCAGAGAGCATGTCTGCGCCTCATTGACGACATCGTGGACTTCAGTCAGCAGGAGACCGGACGAAAATACACCGACGTGATACGTAAAGGTCTGACGAAGGCGCTCGACCGCAGCTTCGAGCCTGACGTACAGTTGCACATTATGGAGCAGCTTGCTCGCATTGCCAAGCCTGCCGACGCCGCACACATTGCCATGTACTTGGAGATGCCTGAGCTGGCTCAGACGGCAAGCGACATCCTCGTGAACATGCCCGACATTGACGACCGCATAGCGGAAGCGGCTGCGGCTCAGCCCGGCATCAAGCAGAAGGTGCAGACCATCTTAGACATCCGTGCCGGAAAACGCCCCAAGCAGACAGCTGTCACCACCGTGGCAAACCCGAAGCCAGCAGCCATACCCATGTGGACGGAGAGCTTAGACAAGGAAGTGGCAGGGATGTGCCACGCTCCGATGCCCAAGGCGGACAGCATCATCATAAGGAAGGACACACAGGAGGCACTCCGTGACTTGCTGAAAATGGCAGCCAACATGGAGGGAACGGAGCGTAACAGCGTGCTGGCGCGATTCGTGACTCTCGCAGGACAGTCGGCTCAGACGGGCAGCATTACTGCCGCCGAACATTATCTGATGTTGCGTGCGGCTGACGAACTGGTAACAGACAACACTCTCCGAAGCAAGATAATCGTGGACATGGGCACCACCCACTCCGTTCAGGCTCTCAGTTATCTGAGCCGTTATACGGGTAAGGCTCCGTTCATTGACGCCATGGCTGTGGCAACGGCTGAGACCGTGAGCACGCATCCCGAAGCCAACGGAGGACGCTCGGTGAGCGCCATGCTCTATTCCGCCAAGCAGTCGTTCATCAATCACTACGACGAGCAGGGCATCGACACGTACATCGACCAGGTACTTGCAGCCATAGACAACTGGAAGCCGGCTGCCGGCTACGACATGTCGCATACAGACCAGACGAAGATGGAGAAGCGTGGATTCTGGATTCTGCATGAAGAGCTGGACGACTGCGACCTCGTGTTCGACTGGAAGGCACGCGGACGACTGACACTCAGCCTCCACTCATTGCCTGTAATAATGTTCGACACGACGATGGGCGTGAAGATTGCAGGAGAAAACAAGTGGCATAAGGTGAAGAACATCTGCGAATGGTCGACGGCATCAGTAAGCTTGAAGGGCGACGCCGTGACGATAAGCGTCAACGGACAAAAGGTGGCGGACGGCGTAAAGCTGCCTGCCATGATTGACGGCGAGCCGATGGCAAAGAGCGGACAGACACGCTTCCTCGCCGATGACGACGGAGCAACAGTAAGAGGATTCTGTTTTCTTAGAAAATAAAAAATGAGAATTAAGAATTGAGGGTTGAAAGTTATGATATGTTATTAAAGAAATCATAACTCTCAACCCTCAATTCTTAATCCTCAACTAAACAAATCATCACTTCCACATCACCTTTCGGCATGTTCCGTCAGAATATCTCATGATATACATACCACCTCTTACGGGAGCGTTTACGCGCTGTCCGCTGATGCTGTAGACGGCTGTCACGACGGCTGCAGCGTCGGTGGCAGGTGTGGTTACGCCGATGGATGTGGCGGTGTCCTTGTATTTTACGCAAGGAGCGATGGCCATGGACGTCGGGTCGTCGGTGTTGGCGAACCACGTATAGGTGCCAAGACCGTTGTCGTTTTCGTCCGTATCTTCCACCAACTGCCATGCTGTGGTCTTCATTCCTGCGTTGCGACGCAGACAGAAGATTGAGATGTCGTCGGAGGTGTAAGGCGATTCTTCCATCGTGCCGTTGGGGAACGGTCCGACAACGACGAAGAACTCCTTGCCCTTCTCCATGCTAACCGGCTCGGCAAACGCGAATGTGGTGGCGAGATAGTCGTCATCGCTATACTTCAGGTCGGATGCCTTGACGCTCGTAGAGGCAAGTTCCTCGCCCGGTTCGCCATTCTCGCCGACTGCGTTCAGCGTCAGACGTACCTCATAGTCAGGATTGATGGACGTCACGGAAGCGAAGTATACAGCCACCTCATTGATGGTTGCGTCAGCAAGCGGCGCCTTATATTTCTCTGCAAAGCGGTCGAGTCCCAACCAGTTGGAGCCGGCATACGATCCGAACCATCCGAGTTCCACCTTCTTAAGATTAGAATTCTCCTCCGAGCTGATGTTCCATACATACTGTGATCCGCCAGCCTGGATGGCATACTGGAGAACGTCGTTGCTCTGTCCGGCTGCGTTCTTGGCTGTCAGACCCACGCTCACGGTGCCCTTCTTTACGAAGGTAACGGTAGGATTCTGCTCGTTGCTCGTCTCCTTGTCGGCATACTGGAACACCCAGTTCCATTCTGTAGGATTGCCTGTAGAGAGGTCGCGGAAGGTTACGGGCACGTCCGTCGGCACGAATACGCCCACCCAAGGACTCTCATATCCCTCCTCCGGCAGACCGATAAGGGCCGTCGGTGCCTTCTGAGCCACAACCACGAAGCCCTTGCGCTCCATAACGTCGCTCTCATTGCCGCGACGAACGGTAAGGCTGACGTCGTAAGTGCCGGCCTTGTTGTACGTTACGGTCGGGTTGGGGTCGGTGGATGTCTCAGATGCGCTGCCCGGGAACTTCCATTCCGTTGCGTCGGGGCTGCCCTTGGCAAGGCTCACGAACTGTATCTTCTCGCCCTCGAAGATGTGGATGGTCTCAGCTGCGGAAGCATCCTCCTTGGTAAGACGGAAGCCGTCAATGGCAAGGTTTTCGCCGCCGAACGGATAATTAAACTCGAACTTCACCTTCTTGCCTGTAAAGGCAGCAAGACTGAAGCTGAACTTGTTCCAGTTCGGACCAGTATAACCATTGTCCTGCGCCCAGTCGAAGGCGTTGAGCAGCGTTGTGGTTTCGTTGTTCTCCGTGTCGATGACATCAAAGGTCCACTTACCGTAAATCAAGAACGGAGCTTGGAAGTAAGCATAAAACTCTACGTTGCTGCCTTCCTCAATGGTAAACTCCGGACTGGTGAGCTGCGAAGTGCCGTTGTTCTGCGCATCGTAAGCGATTGACACGGACGAAACGTCGTCTGCCTTTACGCTCTTGAAGTTGCGGTTGGCAAGTTCCCATCCTTCGCCGACGGTCCAGTCAGCCATACCTTCCTCAGAATCGAACTCCTGATCGTAGAATGCCGTGAAGGCACGGTCTGTTGTGAAGTCGGCTTTCAGAGGCTCGTTGATGACATACTTCGCCTCCACCACGTCGCTATACTCCTTGCCTTCCTTCACGACAGCCTTCAGCGTGGTGGTGGCAGCGATGCTTATAGGCTCCGTGTAAGCCACGCGCGTGCCGCCATCCAGCTTCGGATTGCTACCGTCGGTGGTGTAATAGATGGTGCGAATGACGTCGGTCCTAGCCTCCGACTTTATCTCCACGGTCTGCGCCTCGTCGTATGTACCGGCGGCAGGCGTGAATACCGGCGGCAGAACCGTTGACTGCGCCTTCTCATAATCAATCTCAATCTTGCGCACATAGAGCGGTCCCTTGTTCTCGCTCGTCTGGTTTAGCACGATGGCCACCTCGCCTTCCTTGGCATCAGCGGCAGCAATACTAAACTCAAACTGCTTTTCGGTGGACTCAAGAGTGGCTGACGTATTGTCGTTGCAGGCATAATTGACACCGTTCACCGTTACAGAAACGTTGCCCTCATACTCAGCTTTCTGCACACGTGCGGTCACGCGCACAGCCGTAACCTTACCCAAGATGCCGTCAGTCCACAGCTTTGCGCTCGTAGGCGGTTCGCCAGCCGAGCCAATGTACTGCCCCATCTTGGACGTATAGGCATAGATAAACGTTCCTTCAGCGGAAGCATTCCATTGCACGCCGTTGAGTTCGGTAGTGTAGACGTCCTTTTCCACACGGCTCGCTCCGAAATTATAAAATCCCTGTCCACCATTAGCCTTAGAGGTATTCCATTCGAACGACCATGTGTCGGCTTTCATCGCCTGAGGCAATAATGAAAGCAAAACGGCGAATAAAAACAGTAAATTCTTCTTCATAAGCATAAATTTTGTTGTGAAACGTATTCTTCTTACAATCTGCAAGCAGCAGCGGTTTGCAAATATACAAAATAAAACAATACGCTGTTAGATTACATCAAATTATTTACAGAAATCGCCTTTTTAATTACAATAATGCACTACACGCAGCCATTTAGCATCATTTAAGCGATGCTTCGTATTATTTATCTTTTAGGTTTGCCTTTTGCGGATGACTTTTTATGGGTAACTTTGCAGCATTAACCTGAAATACTCATAATAATAAGATGAAGACAAAGAGAGACAACTATACATTCCTTACCACGGCGCCCGTCCACCGCGTAATCCTGACAATGGCTATACCGACCATCATCAGCATGCTGGTGACAAGCCTATATAATATGGTGGACACTTACTTCGTGGGAAAGATAAACACGCAATGTACGGCTGCCGTGGGCGTGTCGTTCTCGATGATGGCAATAATACAGGCAGTGGGATTCTTCTGCGGGCACGGATCAGGCAACTATATCTCGCAGAAGCTTGGCGCAAAGCAGACAGAGGACGCCGCAATAATGGCTGCCACCGGCTTTTTCTATAGCTTCTCGTTCGGCATCGTGATAGCCATAGTCAGTCACCTGTTCCTGGACGACATAGCCGTGATGCTCGGTTCTACTCCGACCATCCTTCCTTACACACGCACTTACCTTGGCATTGTCCTTCTTGGCGCCCCGTTTATGACCTCCTCCTTCACCATGAACAATCAGATGCGCTTCCAAGGCAACGCTCTCTTGGCTATGGTGGGCATCGTGACGGGAGCCGTGCTGAACGTCTTCCTCGCCCCTCTCTTCATCTTTGTCTTCCACATGGGCATAGCTGGAGCCGCCACAGCCACGCTTATTTCGCAGATATGCAGTTTCTGCGTGCTCTTCGCCATGACCTGCAGCAGCCGAAACATCCATATTCTCTCACGCAACTTCTCGTTCTCACGCCAACTCATGAAGGAGATAGTAGCCGGCGGCACGCCATCGCTGTCGCGTCAGGGACTGGGAAGCTTGGCCGTCATCATGCTGAACGTGGCGGCAGGAGCCTTCGGTGACGCTGCCATTGCCGGAATGTCCATCGTCAGCAGAAGCTGCTTTTTTGTCTTCTCGTTCATCATCGGCTTGGGCCAGGGCTTCCAGCCGTTGTGCGGATTCTGCTACGGCGCACGCCTTTACAGCCGTGTGAAGGAGGGATATATGTACAGCGTGAAGCTCGGCACGGCATTTCTTATAGTGGTGGCAGTGGTCAGCTTCGCCTTTGCCGAACCCATCGTGGCGGAGTTTCGTGACGACCCGGAAGTGGTCATTGTAGGAACAGCAGCCCTTCGCTGGCAGCTCGTCACCTTCCCGCTCATGGCAACGGTCATCGTCAGCAACATGTTTATGCAGACCATCCGCAAGCCCATCCGCGCCAACATCCTCGCAGCAGCCCGCAGCGGCCTGTTCTTCATCCCTCTGGTGCTCATCCTGCCTAAGCTTTGGGGACTCTTCGGACTGGAAATCTGTCAGGCAGTGGCAGACGTATTCGCATTTGCCATAACCGTGCCTTTGGTGTGGAGCGCGTTCCGCGAAATGCGATAAGAAAATAAAAAAAGACCGGAAGCTTCCTTTTGAGGCTTCCGGTCTTTTGCGTTTAGTGTGTCTTTACATCTTCTTTGCGTGCGAGAGATCTGAGATTATCGTCCCATTCCGCAGCCCGAAGGTTCTGCAGTACAGCTTGGCGTTACCTCACCGGCATGCGCCTGGCTGAACTCACGGTTGATGTCGGCAAGCTCTCGTCTGCCGAAGATGTAGTCGTCGTACATGTCGTCCATGTCGACGCCTTCACACTCACCGTCGCCGAAGTTGAGCGATTCCTTGACGATTGCCATGCGTTCGTCGACGGTGGTGTCTTTGATAAGAAGGCTTTTCATTTTTTCTCTGATGTTTTTATCTTGTTATTTACTGATTATCTGCGTAAGATGGTTGTTGCGCTACCGTCAGCATACTTGACGATGATAAGACCGCGTGTGTTCTTATCAGCCTTTCTGCCGTCGATGGTGAAGCATCCAGTCTCGGTCTTTGCAGCATTGTCCTTGATGTCTTTAACGCCAAGGAAGGTGTCGACATTCTGGAAAGCGGAGCGCTCTGAAGTGACCTTACCCGTCTGGCGCTGACGTACAGCAGTTACGGTGTAAGCGTACGAATGGTTCACCTCAGGCTTCTTCAGGTTTGTGACGGTCTGCGATGTCTCCTCCTCGTCGGTGGTGTAAGTGAGCAGGTCCTCATATACACGGTCGCCGGCAGAAAGGTTCTGTGTAATCTTGATGTCGTCAATGATGAACGGATAATGATTCTCTGTAGTGAGCACCACGATGTCCGACTCCTGTCCGTCGGTGAGGTCCACATTGAACGTGCGCCATTCGTCAGGAGTGATGTTCAGGCGTACGCCCTTGCCAGAGCCCTTTGAGTAGATGACGAGTTCATCGTCCTTAACCATAGAACGAGCCGTTACCTTTACATGGAAACGTCCCTCATCGTTAGAGAGCGTAAGCATCGGTGTGAGGAGTTCGCCCGAGATGTTATAGTCAGTCATGCCTGTGCCGACAAAGCAGCCGTCAGCATATCCGCCCCAGATGCACTGCCATCCTGTGCGATAGGTCATATTCGATCCCAATGTCATATAGTTGGAGTTCTGGAAAGCCATCGGCTTCTCGATGGTAACGCCTGTATCGACAATCTTCGAGAAGTCTTCGTTGAGCACCACAAACGCCTTCTCCTCTTCAGGAGCCACGTATGTGTCATAGTTGGTAACCTCATAATAAGACGCCTTGGGCACCGCCTGCCAGTTAGCCGTATAGCTGTCGTGGCTGGCATCGGTAGCCGGCTCTACGACGGGAGTGGCAAGTCCGTCAGCCTCTACAGCTGATGAAGAAGCCGAAACCTCATCTCCATTTACAGCCTTGATGGTGTAAGAATAGTCGGTCTCGGGATCCATGCCGCTAACGACATAAGATGTGCCCTCCACCTTCTCGTCCTTAAGGTCGTAAACGAGTGTTGACGACGATTCTGTGGACCAGCTGAAGTCAGTAAGACCAAAGGCACAGTCGTCGGGCAAGCCGCTCATACGGAAACGAACCTTCGTAGACTTATACTTGTCCTTCTTGAAGAAGCGGCTCCAATCAAATTCGTGGCGCAGCTGATTGCCGTATTCAGAAGCGTCAATCTGCACGGTTGTGAAGTTCTTCCAGTTGAATCCGTCCCACATCTCCACGATGAGTTCGGTTCCCCAAAGGTCCTCCACGTTGCGCGGCATCTTACACTCTATGAACGAGAAAGTCAGCGCAGTCAGTCTGCCTCCGTTGTCAGGCATGGTGATGATGTCGCCGTTCTTTATCTTGATGGCAGACTTTACGCCACCTTCCTCGTTGACATACTGCTCAGGAGCAGCACCGCTTATTCCCGGAGTGTATGTCCATCCTTCCGGCAACGTGCCGTTGGAAAGACTGCTGAAGTCCTCCGTGAAGTCTTCCGTCTGCGTCACCGGAGTCTTCACGTTGTGGAAGAGCGAGAAGAGATAATGTGTGGCGTTCTCCACCGGAGCCCAGTTGGCGGTGAATCCGTCTACCGTGAAGTTGGTGGCTCGGTAAGCCACGGGAGCCGTCAGCTCCGTCGACTTATACACGTGGATGTCGTCAATGAGAACCTTACCGTCCGTATAGAAGCTGACAAGCATACGATTGGAGTTGGCATAGCTGGAGTTGTTGTCAAACTTGAACGTAAACTCGCGCCACTCGCTCTTTGTCGTGACGAAGTTCTCGTAGTATGTGGTCTGGTTATACTGGTTCTCAGCCTCCTCCCAGAGTCCGATGTTCAGGCGTGTGTTGTCCTGATAGTTAGAGCTGAGAGTCTTCGCACGAACCTTAACCACATAAGCACCCGAGTATGTGCCCACGGCAGTATTGAGCTGTGCGCCGTACTGGTCAGGATTGATAAGTGCGCATGCTCCGCCAGCCTGATGTACGCCGTAGCCCGACCATCCTGTTGTGCGGAAGTAGCGTGCAGGAATATTGCCGTTCTCGCTGTTGATGGCAGCCGAAGGCGAATCCTCGCTACCCTCCGTGAAAAGACTGAAGTCCTCGCTGATGTCCGTGGTCTGCGCAGTGGCAGCGAACGGGACAGCCACTGTCATAACGGCGGTCACAGCAAGCGTCTTGATTGTAGTCGAAACGTTCATAAACATTTAAAGATGAATGATTTGAAGAGTATTTTATTTTTTAGTATTATTTGAATACAAAAGTAGACAAAATCTTTGTGAGAAACAAATAATATGTTAATTTTGTGATTGATTACTGAACCAAATGACAAGAAATCATAAGAAACAAAAATAAAAAACCACAAAACATGAAACATTTCTACATTTTATCACTTCTTGCGCTAATGTCTGTGCCATCCTTCGCAGGCAACAACGTGCCCCTGCGCCGCCAGCTTGCAAAGTTTGCCAAGCAAAAAGCAGAAGCTGAGTTGCCGGGACTCTCTTCCATCATCAGCTCACAGCCCGAGGGCACGCTCTATAAGGACCTCAATCATTACTTCGAGGGATGTTATGCGAGCAGCGACGGATACATATATGACTATCTCGGCGACGGCTATGTCTCGGACATCGTGGAGGACAGCGAGGGCAACCTCTATATCAAGAATCCGTTCGGCTTCCTCAATATGGACGCTGAGATATGGGTGAAAGCCACAAAGGCAGGCGACGGCAAGTATAATGTGGAGCTGCCACAGGCTGTATATGACAACACGGGAGGCGATGACCCCATCCTTTACGCATGGCGCTACATTAAGGACGAGTCAGACAACTATGCCACAAAGGACGCCAAGTCGCAGGTGGTGTCGTTCGAACTGCGTAACGACTCGCTCGTAAAGGTCGGTGACAGCAAAGCATTCATCGGTCTTGGTGCTGCAGACGGCTTTTTCTATGGCTATGGCGACACGGTCAGCATATACAACAAGATAAAGGATGCAGCTCCCGTACCAGCAGACAAGTCGAAGGCTGTGGCATATAAGGTGATATACAACGATGCCACCGACACCTCCGCAGGCAAGGACATCAGCGTGGTGTTTGAAGGTAACGAGGTGTTCTTCGGCGGTCTGGACGACACGCAGCCAGACCTTTGGTTCTCCGGCACCATCGAAGGCGACCGCCTGATGCTGAAGAAATGGCAGTATATGGGCGTAGACCGCAAGAACACCACCTACGCTCTCGGTCAGCCGTCCCACATGTATCTCTATCCCTTCGGATGGGGCAACTTCACCGACGATGCTGGCAATGAGAAGTTTGGACTCTACGAAGTGGAGTCGCCGGCGCTTGCATACGACGCTGCCACAAAGACCTTCTCCACCGACGAGCTTACGCTTGCCATCAACCGCGGCCATCATTATTATCCCTTCGTTTACTATACAAAGCCTAAGTTCGTTCCCGCTTCGGCAGCAGGCGTAGAGAACATTGAGACTGAAGAGGAAGGCGTTGTCACCTACACCGACCTTGCCGGTCGTCGTGTGGAGCGTCCGACTAAGGGCGTCTATGTAAGAACCGTTAAAACAAAGGACGGAAAGGTAAGGACAGACAAGATTGTCATGGCACGTTAACAGTACGTATACAATAATATATATACCTTAATTCCGCAACACTATAAATATTAACTTTTATAACATCCTGAGCAACAAAAAGTTGCCCAGGATTTTGC
>JABLTK010101628.1_pt1 | contig 13504 bp, 13 predicted proteins | sample 7160131 | NCBI WGS metagenome assembly JABLTK01 (sample SAMN14651221, study PRJNA627086) | human gut metagenome | isolation source: feces | host: Homo sapiens
GGCCATGCTGCCCAATTTGAAGCACTGGAAAAAAGAATGAGGTTATTTGCGCAAAGTAAACGGCGTGACCGGGAAGGTCACGCCGTTTTTGTCGTTACACTATGGCTGTCTGTAGAAAGTGTTATAAAAAGCCTCGCAGAGTTCCGCACAGAGTGCGGAATAAATTTTAATCTGAAAAAAGTGGCGACACAAGGTGAATTGCCCGAAGGGCAAGAGAGGGTGGCCTGAGCCATGCGCGTCACTTTTTTCACTTCTCAGCCGGGTAAGTGCCGCAGCGTTAAGCAAATGTGCCGGGGGCACATTTGTAGCGTAGGCCCCACCTGTTACAGGTGGGGGAACCTACCGGCAAAGCGAGTGCATGCACCCGGCTGCAACCTCACCCAAATGCTTGCATTTGGGTGAATTCATTCGGAGAACATGGGGGTGGACAGATAACGCTCGCCGGTGTCAGGCAGCAGTGCCACGATGACCTTGTCCTTGTTCTCAGGACGCTTTGCCAGTTCGGTAGCGGCAAAGACCGCAGCGCCGGAGGAGATGCCCACCAGGATGCCGTCCTCGTGTGCCAGTGCCTTGCCGGTGGCGAAGGCGTCTTCGTTGGCGACGGGCAAAATTTCGTCATAGATGCCGGTGTTCAGGGTGTCCGGCACGAAGCCTGCACCGATGCCCTGGATCTTGTGGGGGCCAGGGGTGCCCTTGGACAGGACGGGGGAGGTGGCGGGTTCCACGGCGACCACCTTCACGTTGGGGTTCTGGGATTTCAGGTATTCGCCCACGCCGGTCAGGGTGCCGCCGGTGCCCACGCCTGCTACGAAGATGTCTACCTTGCCGTCTGTGTCCTTCCAGATCTCAGGGCCGGTGGTGGCGCGATGGATGGCGGGGTTGGCGGGGTTGGTGAACTGGCCGGGGATGAAGCTGTTGGGGGTCTCAGCGGCCAGCTCCTGTGCTTTGGCGATGGCGCCCTTCATGCCCTTGGCGCCGTCGGTCAGCACCAGCTGTGCGCCGTAGGCTTTCAGCAGATTCCGGCGTTCTACGCTCATGGTCTCCGGCATGGTCAGGATGACCTTGTAGCCCTTAGAGGCGGCCACGGAGGCCAGGCCGATGCCGGTGTTGCCGCTGGTGGGTTCGATGATGACGGAGTTAGGCTTCAGCAGACCCTTAGATTCTGCGTCCTCCAGCATGGCCTTGGCGATACGGTCCTTGACGCTGCCGGCGGGGTTGAAAAATTCCACCTTGGCCACCACAGTGGCTTCCAGGTTGCGGTTGGCGGAGTAGTTCTTCAGTTTGACCAGGGGAGTGGAGCCGATCAGATCAGTAATTGCTTCGTAGATTTTCATGGTAGTAACCTCTTTCCTTATATTGTGACTCATGGTGATGTGATTGCGTTGATTTTTTGTTTGCCTAGTAAACCTAGCTGTTTGATAGGCTTTATTGTAGTCACACAACCCCCATCTGTCAATCCCTTTTCCGAAAAAAAGATATAGAAAAAATCTATCACTGGCCATTTCGTTTTCGTCATACTCGCCCCCTTGACTTTCCACTAGGCGTCCGGTATCCTTGAAATACCTGTATCTATGTAGGTTATTCCGAAAAAAGAAGGTGTCCTGATGATCCACACTGACCGACTGACCCGCCAGTTCCTGACGCTGGCCTCCATTGACAACCCCTCCCGCCAGGAAGCGGCAGTGAGTACCTATATCAAAACCCAGCTGGACGAGCTGAGCATCCAGTGGCACGAGGACGGCACCGGCGCCATCATCCACGGCAACGCCGGCAACCTCTATGGTTATCTCCCCGGCCAGCTGGACCTGCCGCCCATCCTGCTCTCCGCCCACATGGATTCCGTAGACCCGGCGGTGGGCAAGCGCCCCATCCTTCACCCAGACGGCACCATCACCTCCGACGGTACCACCGTGCTGGGCGCCGACGACCTGTCCGGCGTGGCGGCTATCCTGGAGGCGGTGCGGTCGGTGCAGGAGTCGGGAGCGGCACATCGTCCCATCGAACTGCTCTTCGACGTGGCCGAGGAACCCTATTGCGCTGGCATCCAGCACTTCGATTTCCCCAGCCTCCAGTCCAAAGAGGCGTACATCCTGGACCTGACCGGCCCCGTGGGCAGTGCCGCCTATCAGGCACCCTCCATCCTGGCGTTCAAAGCCCAGTTCACCGGCCGAGCTGCTCACGCCGCCTTCTCCCCCGAGCTGGGCATCCACGCCGTCCAGGCGGCGGCCCAGGCGATCGTCTCCATCCCCTGTGGACGGGTGGGGGACACCACCGTGAACGTGGGCACCATCACCGGCGGCAGTGCGGACAACGTGGTGCCGGAGCAGTGCTGCGTCACCGGCGAGGTGCGGAGCTTTGACGACGGGAGCGCACGGGCGCGGCTGGCGGAGATTGAAGCCACGGTGAAAGCGGCCGCTCAGGCGGTGGGCGCGGAGGTGGAATTTTCCACCGAGACCCTGTGCCTGGCCTATCGGGTGGAGCCTGACCATCCGGTGGCGGAGCGGTTCCAGAAGGTCTGCGCCGACCTAGACCTGTCCGGTGAGCTGACCGTCACCTACGGCGGCAGCGACAACAACCACTTCTTCCACCACGGCATCTCCGGTCTGGTGGTGGCGTCCGGTATGAACAGCTGCCACGCCTGCCAGGAGTACAGCAGCGTGTCCGAATTGGAGCGGGCGGCACGGCTGGTGGAAGGGCTGATCTTGTCCAAGGAGTGAGCGGCCATGAAGAATCCATTGCATTACCAATTGACGGAATACGACTGCGGCCCCACCTCCATGCTCAACGCCGTCAGCTTCCTCTTTGAGCGGGAGGAGATCCCGCCTGACATCATCCGCAACATCATGCTCTACTGCCTGGACTGCTACGGAGCGGAGGGCGCGCCGGGGAAGAGCGGCACATCCTGCACGGCCATGATGTTCCTGAGCAACTGGCTGGACGGCTACGGGAGCGTCCAGGAGCTGCCCATCTCCAGCCGCTACCTCAGCGGCCCCAGCGTCACCGTCCGCCCCCAGAGCGAGGTGGTGGACGCCCTGCGGCAGGGGGGCGTGGCGGTGGTGCGATTGTACTTCGACGTGGCTCACTATGTCTTGCTCACCGGCGTGGAGGAGGACGGCGTGCGGATGTTCGACCCGTACTATGTGGACGAGCCGTTCCCCAACGAAAACGTGGTGGTCACGTTGGAGCATCCGACTACTTATAACCGCATCGTCCCCTTCGACTCTTTCAACCGGGAGAGCCACGAGCTGTACGCCCTGGGCGAACGGGAGAGGCGGGAGGCGGTGCTGCTGTTCAACAAGCGCACCCAGCTGACCGACGAGAAGACCATCGAATATTTTATCTGACATTAAAATGTCTCACAGAGTTCCGGCAGGATGCCGGAATAAATTGTAATCTGAAAAAACTGGCGGCGTGTACGTCAGTTTTTTCTCTTCTCAGACTGGTAAGTGTGCGAACGTAGTGAGTGCATGCACCAGGCTGAAAAATTCTCAAAAATGCTTGCATTTTTGAGAGGTGGTCGCCCTTGCGGGTGGATTGGGGACGTGCTATCATAGAAATATCCTAGAAAAACAACGAGGCGATACGGAATGCGATACGAGAAGATACAAGCCCTGCGCCAGGCGCTGCACCAGTGTCCGGAGCGGTCTGACCAAGAGTATGAGACGATAGAAAAGCTGAAACTATTTTTGCAGAAAAATACCACCCTGGAACTACACCCTAAGGACGGCTGGTTCTACGCCCTCCACCGGGAGGAGCAGGCAACCCAGACCATCGCCGTCCGGGCGGACATGGACGCCATCGAGAACAGTCACGGCCAGCTCTTCCACGGCTGCGGCCACGATGGGCACAGCGCCATTTTGGCTGGTCTGGGTCTGGCGTTGGAGGGGAAAAAGTTGGGGAAAAACGTCTGTCTGGTGTTCCAGCCCGGCGAAGAGACGGGGACTGGCGGCAAACGGGTGTGCCGGGAGCTGTTCCAGGAGCTGCGGCCGGATTTCATGTTGGGCTGTCACAACATCCCCGGCAAACCCCTGGGCACGGTGCTGCTGCGGGAGAACACCTTCGCCTGCGCGTCCATGGGCTTGTCCCTGGACGTCACCGGTCAGCAGTCCCACGCGGCCTATCCGGAGCAGGGGAAAAACCCGGCGTTTTTGCTCAGCAGTATCGTGCTCGCCCTGCCAGAGCTGATTGAGCATATCACCCACGGCGATCCGGAGCGGCTGCTCATGGCCACTGTGGTGCAGATGAAGGCGGGAGAGCGTAATTTCGGCGTCAGCGCCGGCACAGGCACCTTGGCGCTGACCCTCCGTGCCTATCGGCAGGAGGATATGGAGGCACTGGAAAGAGCCATCTTGGACATGGCGCAGACCGGCTGCGAAAGGGCGGGCATGACCTGGCAGTCCAGCCGACAGGACGTATTCCCGGACACCGTGAACCGTTCGGAATGCTGTGCGCGTGTTGCGGACATTCTGCGAAATGCTGACCTCTCCACACAGGTGCTTTCAGAACCCATGCGCTGGTCGGAGGACTTCGGTTGGTACTTACAGGAAGTGCCTGGGATGTACCTGGGACTGGGTGCGGGGGAGGAACAATGCGGCCTGCACACGGACGGGTACGAGTTTCCGGATGCGCTGCTGGAACCGGCCATCAACGTGCTGGAAACATTGGTGCGTGCGCTGTGAAACGGGAGGGTGACTCCCTGTGCCTGTCGTGAAACAACTTTGAAACAGAACCGCGCTATACTCTCCTTGCAGTCCGGCGGCAGTTTTGCCGTGACACAAGGAGAGTTTTCTGTTATGAGACGAACATTACCCATCTGCATCGCCCTGCTGTTGGCGTTGACCACCGCCTGTTCCCCATCGGGGGCGGCATCCACGTCCCAGGCCAGCGTCAGCAGCGCTCCGGCCCAGCCGACCCAGACCACCGATCCCATCCCGGACAAGGCGGCCAAGCCCCTGAATCAGTTCGACCTGGACGTGACCCTGGACCCCCAGGCGCATCAGCTGAAGGTGAAGCAGACCCTGACCTATCACAACCACACGGGCAAAAATCTGTCCCAACTCTACTTCAACCTCATCCCCCAGGCATTCCAGCAGCACGGCGGCGGCACGGTGGTGCAAAATGTGTCGGTGGACGGGAAAGCGAGGACGCTTTCTCAGGTGAAAGAGACGGTGTATGCACTGGACTTACCAGCAGACTTAAAGGCAGACCAAAGTACAGACATTCAGATGAAATATCAGGTGAAGATCCCCAACATCCAGAATCGCTTCGGCTATCAAGAGAATGTGTATAACCTGGGCAACTTCATCGCCACTCCGGCGGTGTACGGCGAAAACGGCTGGACGGTGGAGCCGTATGTGGACATCGGGGACGCCTTTTACACCGAAATTGCCGACTATGACGTGACCATCCACGTCCCCGACGGCTACACCGTGGCCGCCACCGGTCGGGAGACCACCAAGGGACGCTACCAAGCCCAGCAGGTGCGGGACTTCGCCTTCTGCGCCAGCGACGGGTACACCGTCCAGCAGGAGACCTACAACGGGGTAGACCTGATGGTGTACTACAATGGAGACATCAAAAAGACGGCACAGCGGGTGCTGAACACGGCGAAGCAGTCTCTCGACCTGTACAGCGATGCCTTTGGCCAGTACCCCTACGACACCCTGAGCCTGGTTCTGAACGGCCTCACCGGCGGGGTCAACGGGATGGAGTATCCCACGCTGGTGATGCTGGACCCGGATTGCAAGGTGGAGGATCTGGAGAACTGGGGCATCGGTGATGGCAGCGATGACACGGGGCCGGGGGTGGACTACTATCTGTGGCTCATCGACAGCGCCACCTGTCACGAGATCGCCCACCAGTGGTTCTACGGCGTCGTGGGCAACGACCAGATTTCTGAACCCTGGCTGGACGAGGGGGCGTGCCGGTTTGCAGAGTACCTCTATGAGAAGACCTACTGCGCCGATCTGGACTACAACGGGTACGGCTCCACGGAGGATCTGTTCCAGGCTCGGTATTGCATGATCACTGGCCAGGAAAAGGACGGGCAGCAGTACGCTGAGGACAAGACTGATTTGGATTGGTCGCTGTACGACTGGCAAAAGGATGACCCCATGGGCTACAGCGAGATTTATTACAAGGGCGGCAGCCTGTTCTATGAGATGGAGCAGCGGATGGGAGAAGAAAAATTCCGGCAGGCGCTGCGGGAGTATGTGCGCACGTTCGCCTATGGGACGGTGGATACCGAGCAGTTCCGGCAGTTCTGGCTGGGGAAGGGGGACTTTTCCAAGCTGTTCGCGCTGTATTGGAAGTGACGAAAGAAGCGCTGTGTGTTGGCACAGCGCTTCCGCTCGGTTATAATATAGTTAAATGTATAGAGGAGGGAACCGTATGCACCGCATTTTGATCGTAGAGGACGACCGGGACATCGCCCGGCTCATGGAGGCCGCCCTGACCCAGGCTGGGTATCAGGTGGAGCTGGCTCTTGACGGGGAGGCGGGAGCGGACTTGATCGAGCAGAACCGGTATGCTCTGGCGCTGCTGGACATCATGCTGCCCAAAATTGACGGGTATGAGCTGTTCGCCTACCTGCGGGAGTACGGCATCCCGGCCATCTTCATCACCGCGAAGGGGGAGATCGCCGACAAGACCCGTGGGTTCCACATGGGGGCGGACGACTATCTGGTGAAGCCCTTCGAGTTGGAGGAGCTGGTGCTCCGGGTGGAGCACGTCCTCCGGCTCCACGGCATGGAGGGGAAGCTGCGGGTGAAGGATGTGGAGGTGGACCCCCGGACCCACACCGTTCGGAAGAGCGGCGCCGTGGTGCCGTTGACACCCAAGGAGTACGACCTGCTCCTTCTGCTGCTGCGGAACAAGAACGTGGCACTGCACCGGTTTGCCTTGTATGAGAAGGTGTGGGGGGAGGAGTTCGATGAGGACACTCGCACCCTGGACATCCACATTCGGCGGCTGCGGAAGAAGCTGGGGTTGGAGCGGGAGATCAAGACGGTGTACAAGGTGGGGTACTGCCTGGAGTGGATGCCATGAAGCTGACGGAAAAGTTCGTGCTGGCCATGGCGTTGGTGGTGACCTTGGCTGTCTCTGTGGGAGGGACGCTCTTACTGGCCGTCCAGTTCCAGGCGTCCTTCCAGAACGCCGTCGCTCAGGACAGCTCCCGGCACATTTTGGCCCGGTACTCGCTGGAATCCAAGGTGCTGGCCGACCGGCTCAAAGGGGTGACGTTTTCCCAAGAGAACCTGGCCAAGTACGCCGACCAACTCTGCTCCTACACGGCGGATGAACGGATGCGGGTGACGGACGCTGACGGGCAGGTGGTGTTCTCCAACCTGAAGGACAGCCCGGCGCTGGCGGAGGACAGCTACCAGGTGTGCCGGACGGGAGAACAATATCTGCTCTACTTCCAGTCCGCCACGTCGGTGGGCGGCAACCGGTTCCGCCTGGTCAGTGCCTACGACGTCACCCATCTGTATCGAGAGCGCCAGCGGCAGTTTTGGGTCTTTTTGGGTATCCAAGGGGTGGTGCTGGCAGGCACCGTGCTGGCGGCGTGGCGCATCTCCCGTGCCATCACGAAACCTCTGCGGGTGCTGGGACAGGTGAGCCAGGAGATCGCGGCCGGCGACTACGACCGGCGGACGGGGTTGGACACCGGGGACGAGATCGGCGCGTTCAGCCAGAACTTTGACCGGATGGTGGACGCTCTCCAGCGGGAGATGGAGTACCGCACCGCCTTCGTGGCCGACTTCTCCCACGAGTTGAAGACCCCCATGACCTCCCTCATCGGCTACGCCGACCTGCTCCGCACCCGTCAGCTCAGCGAGGACGAAAAGTTCCGCTACGCCAACGCCATCTACAAGAACGGCAAGCGCTTAGAAACCCTCTCCACCCGGATGCTGTCCCTGCTCCACCTGTCCAGCACCCCCTTGGAGCTGACGCCGGTGGACGTGCCCAAGCTGGGCAAGCGGCTGGGGCAGCTGTTCGAGGAAGGGACGCTGACGGTGGAGCTGGAACCGGCGCAGGTGCGAGGCGAGGCGGAGTTGCTGCTGACCCTGCTGCGCAATCTGGTGGAGAACGGGCAAAAGGCGTCAGAAAACACGCCGGTGGCGGTCATCGGTGTGCGAGACGGGGAAGGATACCGGGTTTCCGTCCTCGACCGGGGCAGCGGCATGACGCCGGAACAGGTGGCGCGCGCCACGGAACCCTTCTACAAGGGTGACCGCTCCCGCTCCGGAGGTGGGTTCGGCATCGGGCTGGCTCTATGCCAGCGCATCTGCCAGCGGCATGGGACGGCGTTGGAGTTTGAGAGTGAACCGGGCGTGGGCACCACCGTGTCCTTCTGGTTGGAGGTGTGTGATGGGTAAAAAAGGATGGTGGCTGGGTCTGGTGCTGGCGCTCGCCGTGGCGGTGGGGGCGCCGTTGGCGGTGTTCGGGTGGATGGATGCCGCCGTTTTGGGACGGGACACCCCCATCGCTGCCCAGACCGGCAAGCTGGCCGTGTCCAGCAGCGACCTGCCCCTGGTGGCCCACATCCACAACGTGCTGGGCGAGACCAACGCCCAGGAACAGGCCAGCCGACCGGCCACGTTGGAGGAGATGGAGGGCGGACTGAGCGACTTCCTGTCCAGCGGCGTGCTGCCTCAGTGGGTGGCGGACGTGTGGGAGCAGGTCTGCCGGACAGGAGACGGCACGGTGACGGTGACCTACGGGACGGATATCCTCAGCTACGGGTACAACGGGACGGACGGGGTGAGCTGCTCCTATACGACCGATCTGGCGTCCGACTGCGTGCTGGGCTTTCAGCTGTACACCAAGGAAGAAAACGACCCGTCCAACGAGCGCCGTCAGGCGGTGATGGAGCGGTATATCCAGTACCTGGGACTGGACGTGCTGGGGGATTGGGTCTATAATGGGAACCGATACCAGTCCCCGGAGGCACAGCTGTTCGTGAACGCTCTCATGGAGGAGGACAGCGGCGGGTTCTCCATTGGGGTGGAGCTGGGATAACGACAAAGACCGCCTGCCATCGGTTGAGATGACGGGCGGTCTTTGTTCTGTTCGGAATGTGGTTTTAGAAAACGGAAGCGGAGGCGACAGAGCCCTGCTCCTCCTGGGCGATGCAGGTTTCCAGAGCGGTCTGACAACGGCTCATCTCCTTCAGCACGGCGTCGTAGTCCACCGTGGGGAAGATCCGCTCCGTGGCGTCAATGATGTCCGCCGTCCGGCGGGGCATATTGGGCTCGTCCTGCTTGGCGTCCTTGGCGTCGGCCAGGCTGTTGTGGGCGTCCTGAAGAACGGCCTCGTCACAGAGGTGACCACCGGCGTTGATGGCGTCCTCCAGGTCGGCCATGGCCTTGTCCAGGGCGATGTTCTGGTCATGCAGCGCCAGGCAGGCGGCGTTGAAGGAGGCCACTGCGGCGTCCCGGTCGTCCCGCACCTGCAGACACCAGGCGGTCACGGCCACCACGATGGCCAGCACAGCCAGGACGCACAGCCCACGCAGAAGCGGTCTTTGTCGATTGGTTTCCTTGGTTTCCATAGTTGATGCACACTCTCTTTCTCATGCTAGTGCCGCTGTGTCCAGCAGCCTGTACTGACATCTTACAGGACAGGCGTGGATTTTTCAATACGCGAACGGGGCATTTTACGGCTTTTCCGAGAAAAAGGCAGGACTTTTCGCTAAGTAGTATCCTAATGTTGTCAACCCAGGGAGAACACGGTTATCCGCTCGTCACGCCTCCTCGCCGCACAGCGCGATGGCTTCCTCTGCGCTGGCGCCGTTGAAGAGGATGGCAAGGATGCCGGGGGTGTAATGGGAAAAGGTGACGGCGGGCATGTAGATGCTGTCCTTGACGATGGCCGGAGAGGGAAGGGCGCCGTCGCAGTTCACAAAACACTTGTACCGGATCTCCCCGTCCCGCAGGTCCAGCTCGAAGTTGCCATAGCGCATCCCATAGTTGGCCCGGCAGATAAACTCGGCCATGGCCGCCCGCTCCTCCGGATTGGAGACATCCGCGGCGACGGGGGAGACAGCGTACACGGTGTAGGTGTCCGTATCCACACCCACCAGGTATTCCAGGGTTTTCAGCTTGTTGTTGGTGTTCAGGCCGAAGCGGAACCTACCCGTTTCCTTGTCAAAGCGGTAGTTCCAGTCGTCCGTCTTCAAAAATGCGCCCACCATGGTCGCGATCTCGCCAGAGTAGTTCCGTTCGTTCATATTGGTATCCTCCTGATTCTTCATAGGGGTTTGCTCCTTTTTGTGGTGGTGGTTGTGTTGAATGGGTTGTGAGGATAATGATAGCACGAAAATAGGAAATGTCAAGTAGTTTTATGAAGTTTGTTTTGCGAATATGAAGTTTTCTGATGTTTTGTGAAAGGAAGAGAGAAATGTGGAAGGGTTCCGAGTGGAATCGGGAGAGTATGTCCATCTTTTTGAAATTTTCCGAGGAGTGCGCGAAAAGAAACGGGTGCCAGCCAATCGAGCACATCCGGACTATCCGGAATAGATTGAAAAATGCAAAAGACTACGGGATTGGTACATCGCGGAGTCTGAGGATTTATGGGTGCCACCGGCGGCCGAAGGAGCTGAAAAAGGAGTATTGGTATCTGTTTGAGGAATTGCCTGACGTAAAGATATAGTAAGATCGGTTACATCTCAATACCGTGGATCGTGTTCCGATATAAGAACTCCTTCAAGTCCGCGCTGTCACCGGTGTTGTAGTATTGGAGCAGCAGCGTGCTGAACGGTTCCATATGCCTGTCCGTGATGGTGAGGATGCCGGAACCGGCGGAGACAAGGATTTTGTTTGCAAGGGTCATGCTGGTGCGTTTGTTCCCATCCCAGAAGAATTGACCTCTTGCGCCCCATACGAAGGCTTCCAAGGCTTTTTCCGTGGCGGTCATCTCCGGGTGATGGACAAGCGCCAGAAGGGTCGCTTCGACCTGTTCGTATACAGGGACCGGAGGGATATACTCTGTTCCGGAGATACCCACCGTGCCGGAACGGAGTACGCCCCATTCCAACGCTTCGTTCCGTGCGATGAACTCGTTGAGCTTGCACAGATAGGCCAGCGTGACCGGTTCATCGATGGTCTTGACCAGATACCGCCATGCGTCACGCATATTTAAGATCGCCTGGATGTCGTCAAGCTGCACATTCGGGACGTTGCCTCCGTTCAAGATGGTCTGTGCCTGGTGGAAGGTGACGGCGCGGTTTTCCATTTTCATCCCGCAGTAAATGTTCTCATCCCGTTTCTTCTCTGCGAGAAATAGGCTCTCCTGCGGCGTCAAGTGGTATTTATCTGCAAAATGCGTCATTGGTATCGCGATCCTTTCAAAGTAAAAATGCTCTAAACAAAGAGAAAAGCTCTGCAACCGAAACGATTACAGAGCTTTCTTTTGGTACGCCCGAAGGGACTCGAACCCCCAGCCTTCAGAACCGGAAGTAGTATGTCGTAACGGCTGAATCCCTTGTGTCCCAACGGTTTTCTCTGCTTGTAATTTGTGATTTGTGCAGCGTTTGTGCGGTCACGCGTTCTTCTGTTTTCGCTGTGCCGCGCCGTTTATCAGGTCAGCGGCTTGCTGCACGGTCTCTTCTGTGGTATGGGTATAGATGTTCGCGGTCATGCTGATGTCGCTGTGACCCATCAGGTATTTCGCGACGTTGATAGGGACACCGGCGTTTTGCAGGTCGGTGCAGTACGTATGGCGCAAACAGTATGGGGTCAGCGTCTCCCACAGCTCATCCGGTTCGCCGTGTTGAATGACCTGGTTCCGGAAGAGCTGTGCCCCCATTTCAATGTCCACCAGCCGCTTGAAGCTGCGCCACATCGTCCGGGCGCTACTCTCTGTGTGCGGCTTCCGGACGTCTTTTGCCTGGTGCAGAACCGGCTCAAATGGGCCGCGTCTGGCTTTGCGCAGGTCAGCCAGCAGGTGGGCGGGGATGGGGACGTCTCTGACGCCTGCCCCGGTCTTGGGTGTCTTGATGGTGCTGCTCCCGGACTCTTTGGCACGCTGGACGTGCAGGATGGCGTTTTCAAGGTCAACGTCACGCCATTGCAGGGCGGCAGCTTCGCCTGGCCGGAGCCCGCAAAACAGCAGCAGCTTGACCCAAAGGCAGCCGTTGTGCTCGCCCCGATCAGCTACGGCCAGGATAGCCGCACGCTCCTGGGCGGTAATGCTCCGGTGCGTGCCCTTGGTCGTCCGGGGAAGCGCTAAGTTCGCCGCTGGGTCCCGGTTGATGATACCGGCGGAATACGCACGGGCGAACATACTGCGAATGACCATCCGCAGCTTGGAGACGTGGGAGAAGCTGCGGCCGCGCTCGTCGTTCAGGATCCGCTGCAGGTGGGGTTCCCGCACGTCCTTCATCTTCATGCGGCCGATGGCTGGGAGAATGTAACCGTCCAGCTTCTGCCGATAGGTCAAGAAGGATTTGGGCGTCATGTTCCCGGCCTTGTAGGTCTCCAGCCAGATGTCAGCCCAGTGGGATACCGTGGAGTTCTGGTTGATGGTCAAGGACCCATCCGCCAGCTGCTGGAGCATCTTACCGTACTTGATCATCAGCGCCTTTTCCGTGGGTGCGCTGATGTGGTACCTCCGTCCTTCATAGGTGAAGTTCTTGTGAAAATATCCGTCTTTTTGAGGTTTCATATTTTCTCCTTCCATTATTCACTTTTCTGCAAAAATACGTTATAATGAAAGGGTAGTAGGCCGTCGAAAACTTACTACCCTTTGAACCGTCCTGGTGTTCCCGCACCGGGGCGGTTTTTCGCTTTTATAGATACTCTTCAAAGTATTGTAGGGTACTGTACTTGCACAGTCGTGCGTTCCGATCTACATCCTTCCGGGAAGCGGCTTTTTTGTAGCGCTTTATGTATCTTGTAAGGCCCGTTTTGATTTCATGCTCTTTATTTCGTACAGCTTTAAATTCATTGGGGCGAATATGAGGATGTCGCGTCTGGTCGATATAATCCAAGTCTAAAATGACAACCGTTTTAGAGAAATCTAGGCCACACTGATTTTCCTTATCTGTGATGAAGGCAAAGGGATGTCGGATGTGCGAACGAAAAGGGATGGCATACAGAAGCCCATTCAGCTCAATCACAATTTGCGCATAAGGGCGGTCTATCTTCTGCTCAATCTCAGGGCAGTGTGAATGATCGTCATAAAACTTTCTTGACAAAAATACAAATTTCATGCGGTTCTCCTTGCTGTTGGTCTCGAGATGTCTTCTGGATTGCATAAAAAAGAACCCTCCGCAAGAAAAGCAGAGGGCGTTCATCTCGGTGAGCTTTCTTTATTTTCCGTTTGCCGCGCTCTACGGCAAAATCAACTGTGGAGCTTTTTTTATTTTACCCTTGCCGCAGGCTCAACGGCAAGCTTCTTCACAAGGGGTATCCTTGCTCACCCTCATTATATGCAATTTATTAAGATTTGTCAATCATTGTTTTGATTTGTCTGCTGCTAGATACCGCTAGATGCCGCCGGA
>JABLTK010107726.1_pt1 | contig 13503 bp, 13 predicted proteins | sample 7160131 | NCBI WGS metagenome assembly JABLTK01 (sample SAMN14651221, study PRJNA627086) | human gut metagenome | isolation source: feces | host: Homo sapiens
GACTTTCTTTTTACTAATGGTCGCTACCTTCTTTTGTTGAGCGGCAAATGGCAGTTTGCAAGCAGCAAAAGCTGTTTGCATTGAAAGGAACATTGTCAATCCAATTATTATTACATTGAGGAGTTTTGGCTTCGGTCTCATAGTTATCAGCAATTAATAATTTAACATGTAGAATATATAACAAAAAATGAAGTCCACTGCAAATATACTAATAAAATAGCATAGATTTGCAGTAGACTTCATTTTTGTGTTGTTTTTAAGTCGTTTTTGCAGTAGACTTCATTTTTATGTGCTCTTTACTTGCACATTATCTTGAATGTCTTGCCGTTCTGCTTCACTAAGGCAATGCCCTTGTGGTTGTTGAGGCTTGTGATGCGGCGTCCGGCGATGTCGTAGGCGGTGTAAGGCATGGCAGGGTTGAAGGCGACGGTGGTGGCTGTTACGGAGCCGATTCCACTTGTGGCTTTCATTCCTGTTACGGCGATGTCCATTATCTCCCATGTGGCGTTTGCGCTTTCGTTGCTGGTGTAATGGAATGAGATGGTGATGCGCTTGCCGGCGAATGCTGTCAGGTCTATGTCGCCCGACTCATTGAATGTCCATGAGTTACCCTTGGGCCATGTGATGCCGTCAAGCTTGGTGGTGGTCTTTGTCTCCTCGTCCGTTACCTCCACGCTGAGCATTGACGACGGATTGGAGAGGAAGTTGACGGCGTGCTTGAAGAGCAGCTTGGCTGAGGTGTAGTCGGTAAGGTCTATCACAGGTGTGAAGAGTCGGCTGTCTGCTGCGTGACGTGTGCCGTTGATATATGCCGTGCCAACCCATCCGTACATATAGCTGCGCTTCCATGCCGAATCGTCCTGAGTGGGAGCCACGTCGTCCTTCACGGTGCATGATCCGTCCGTCGACTTGAAGTTGGCTGTATAGATGGTCTCCTCTGTCGGGTCAGTCGGGTCTGTGGTCCCGCTGCCGCCCGTATAGTTCTCGCTTGTCACGGTCTTTGCAGGGTCGAAGGCATAGTTGACGCTGTCGCCCCAGATATAGTCAGGGAGGTTAGGGAAGTCGATGAACGGGTTGCGGTTGCCCTGAATCTTATACACGGCGTTGTTTCGCTTCACCTCCAGCTGGCTCACGGGGTCGAGCTTTCCCCACTTTATGTAAAGCTTCGAAGCCCATTCCTTCAGGGTGGGGTAGTCGCCCTGCTCCAGAGAGATGAGAGCCTGCTCGCCCGACCACTTATAGTCCTGATATGCCGTAGCCATATACATGTAGGCACGTGAGAAGTCGCCCCTCCATTCGTCGCTGGGCTGCCAGTATTTTTTGTTCTGTGCGCCGGTTCCCACCTTTATGCATCCGTTGTCGTAATATCCCTTTCCTGAGGTCTGCGTCACGACACCCATGCCGTAGTTGCTCTTTGATGAATTGGCTTTGCTGTCACTCGGCATAAGATTGAAGAGGTCCTTGTAAGCCTGCGTCTTCGTGCCGCCCCACCAGCTCTTGGGGAAGGAATGCTCGATGTTCATGCCGCCGGGTACTTGGCCTTGCGCTCCGAACTTCACCTTATTATTACTATATCTGTCTATTACGTATCCGTTGTCGTTGTCCGTGGTGTAGAATCCCCACCACGTAGCACCTTTTCCCGAACCGTAATCGAGGACTTTCGCGTTCTTGATGATGTTGTGAACGGCAGTCTTAAGCTCCGCGCCCTTCTTGCCCTTCAGTCCGTCGTAATAGCCCGCCGGAATCTGCGCCAAGGCATTGATGTTGGCGATGGCGCCAAGAATCACAACAGTAAGCAATCTGAAATTTTTGAGTTTCATAATATGTATTTTGTTGGTTTGTATCCTTTCCTATACATATATATAATATGTAGGGAGTGCAAAGTTAGCCTTTATTTAGCATACGTATAATACGCAGCATGTTAAAAAGTGAAAAAATGATTGGTATTTTTGTCGAAATATTTGGTGGTTTCGAAATTATGTTCTACCTTTGCGCTCGCTTTAAAATAAGACGGGCAAGTCTTATACGGCCAGCTCCCTTCGAATCCTCCAGGACGGGAACGTAGCAAAGGTAGTTGGTTGTAGCGGCGCGATATGAGTAGCTTGCCCACCCGCCTCTTTAGCTCAGTTGGCCAGAGCACGTGATTTGTAATCTCGGGGTCGTTGGTTCGAATCCGACAAGAGGCTCAAGAAAATTGTAAGGACAGGACTTTATAAGAGTCTTGTCCTTTTTTTATGCGTCAAGCTTTGATGTTATGCAATTTTTCTGTAATTTTGTAATGATTTAAAATTACGCCCCTAATCCCATAACATGTTAAATAGATAAACCGATAAAGAAATGAAGAAGATAGAGGTTTCTGAATTGAATGACAATGTGTTTACCACCATTGGCAAGGAATGGATGCTTGTTACTGCCGGCACAAAGGATAAGTTTAATATGATGACCGCCTCATGGGGCTGTCTCGGATGGTTGTGGAACAAGCCCGTGGCTGTGATGTTCATTCGTCCGGAGCGCTATACTCATGAGTTTATCGAGAGTCAGGACTGCGTCAACCTCGTCTTTCTCGGTCAGTCAGAGAAGGCACGTCAGGCTTACGCTTTCTGCGGAGCCAAGTCTGGACGCGACAATGACAAGGCTCGCGAGTGCGGACTGACACCGTGCAGCACTGAAAACGGCAGCGTAAGCTTCGAGGAGGCACGCCTCACACTCGAGTGCCGCAAGATTTATAAGACCCGGATTCGTCCCGAGGAGATGACAGACAAGACCATCGGGCAGTGGTATGGTGGAGCCAAGGGAGGGCTGCATGACGTGTATGTCATGGAAATAACCTCAGTAAGCGTGGCGGAATAACCGAAAAAACGACAATGATAATGGAGATAAGCAAATATAAAATCCTTGCAGCCCTCGTGCGCTCCTTCTTTGATGCCTTCTCTTCGGGCATCATCGACAACAGCGATGTGGCAGCCGAAGAACGCAGACAGCCGAAGAACGTGAAGCAGTCCATGCTTAATCACTACGAGCATGTGGCACCGGTGTTCTTCGACACCATCTTCTTCCCGCTTGCAGCGATGAACTTCCAGTACGACGACATCATGCGCATTGTGCGTGAAGCGCAGGGTAGGGGAGACGATATGCACGGCCTCGTAAAGACGGCTTGTGCTTCCGATGCCATGTATGAGGCGATGGTGGCAGAATATAAGCGAAACTTCTCTGCCTTGCTCGGCGGACGCTGCGTGTCGGTGGCAAGCCATCTGGAGGGCTATACGCGTCCTGCAGAGGGTGCTGACGTGGAGACATTGAAGGCTGAGCGTGCCATAGAGCTGACCGTGCGAGTGGTGATGTATGCCTACGCCCGTGGCTTGCGCCATTCTGTTGCGGACGGAAAGCCGTCGCTTCGTCAGGCTACGCTCTTCCGTCTGCTTCTTGACGCCATGAACGTACTGCTCTCCGATGAGGCTGCAAAGTATGATGACTGCGAAGACGACCTTGCCGCCATGTTCCTCAAGGTGTGCCAGTCGCAGCACAACTTCACCGTTATGACGTCCGAGATGGATCGCACTTACGACGAGCTTGTAAGCAAAGAAGAAATAGACGGCAACGACACAATGACAAAATAAGCGCAATTCAAACGTCTTATTATTGTGAAAACGTCATTTTTTCACTAACTTTGCATTCGCTAATCAATAAATATAACTAAAACAAAATCAATGGAACCTAATATCCAAAACCGTCGTAGCCCTATCTCGTGGGTGCCTACGCTCTACTTTGCCATGGGAATGCCGTTCGTGGTACTCAACATGGTATGTACGCTTATGTTCAAGGGACTGGACGTGAGTGATGCGCAGATTGCTTTCTGGACGTCCATCATCATGTTTCCGTGGACGCTGAAGCCCCTCTGGAGCCCGCTCCTCGAGATATACAAAACCAAGAAGTTTTTCGTGATATTCACACAGATAGCCACCGGATGCATCTTCGGACTGGTGGCATTGGCTCTGCATCTGCCCAATTTCTTCGCCGTATGTATAGCCTTGCTTGCCATCATCGCCTTCAGCGGCGCCACTCATGACGTGGCTGCCGACGGCGTTTATATGGCTTCGCTCTCGAAGGACGACCAGGCACGATACATCGGATGGCAGGGTGCTTTCTACAATATTGCCAAGATTGCAGCCACTGGCGGACTGGTCTATCTTGCCGGTATGCTCATCGAGGCTTACACTGGCGACGTTACCGGACTGAGCCCTGCCGCTGCAGCTGCCGCCAAGCATAATGGCTCGGTGATGGCATGGACCATCATCATGGCTGTCATTGGTGGCATTATGGTGATTCTCGGACTCTATAACGCCAAGTTTGTGCCGTCAGAAGTGAAGAGGGATGCTGAAGAGCGTCCTGGATTTAAGGAGACAATGGTGGAACTGGGCAACGTATTTGTCGACCTCTTCCGCAAGCGCCATATACTATATTATATATTCTTCATCATTCTCTATCGCTTTGCAGAGGGATTCGTAATGAAGATTGTGCCTCTCTTCCTCAAGGCAGACCGTGCCGATCAGGGTCTTGGACTCTCGGAGAAGGAGATAGGTCTGTGTTATGGAACTTTCGGAGCGGCTGCTTTCGTCATCGGTAGCATCCTCGCCGGTTATTACGTTGCTCATCGCGGACTGCAGAAGTCGCTCTTCTCTCTCTGCTGCGTGTTCAACCTTCCGTTCGTGGCATACACTCTCCTCGCCGTCTATCAGCCTGAGAGCCTCGTGCTCATCGGCGGTGGTATTGTTTTGGAGTACTTCGGTTATGGCTTCGGCTTCGTGGGTCTGACCCTCTTCATGATGCAGCAGATTGCTCCCGGCAAGCACCAGATGGCGCATTACGCCTTTGCTTCCGGCATCATGAACCTCGGCGTTATGCTTCCCGGTATGCTTAGCGGCTACGTAAGCGACTGGCTCGGCTATCGTCACTTTTTCATCTTCGTGCTCTTCTGCACCATCCCGGCATTCCTCATCACATGGTTTGTGCCGTTTACATATCCGGACAAGAAGAAGTAAAGAGGAGTTTTGAATTGTTAAATTGTGAATTCAGAATTTCATCTTCTAAAAATAATAAATACTAAATAGTAATTACTAAATAAAAAAGAACTATGAGCAAACTAATCATTTCTGGCAACCCGTTGCCTAATATGCCTTGGGAGGACCGTCCCGAGGGTCAGCGCACTCCGCTGTGGCGCTGTTCGAAGAACCCCATCATACCTCGTGACCTGCTTCCTACAAGCAACAGTATCTTCAACAGTGCTGTGGTGTCCTTCGGTGAAGGCTTCGCAGGTGTGTTCCGTTGCGACGACACCAACCGTCGTATGGTTCTCCACGTAGGTTTCTCTAAGGACGGCGTAAACTGGAACATCAACGAGGAGCCGCTTCGCTTCGAGTGCGACAACAAGGAGATTGGCGAGTGGGTTTACGGTTATGACCCACGCGTATGCTTCATCGAGGACCGCTACTACGTGACATGGTGCAACGGCTATCATGGACCTACCATCGGTGTGGCTTGGACAAAGGACTTCAAGACATTCCACCAGCTTGAGAATGCTTTCCTTCCCTATAACCGTAACGGCGTGCTCTTCCCCGAGAAGATCAACGGTCGTTTCGCCATGCTCTCACGTCCTTCTGACACCGGTCATACTCCGTTCGGCGACATCTTCTACAGCGAGTCACCTGACATGGAGTTCTGGGGACATCATCGTCACGTGATGGCACCTGCCGCTTTCGAGCTTTCAGCTTGGCAGTGCATGAAGATCGGTGCAGGTCCTGTGCCTGTTAAGACTTCAGAGGGCTGGTTGCTCTTCTATCATGGCGTGCTCCGTTCTTGCAACGGTTATGTATATGCCTTCGGTTCTGCATTGCTCGACCTCGAGCAGCCTTGGAAGGCCACACATCGTTCAGGTCCTTACCTCATCAGTCCGCAGACTCCTTACGAGTGCATGGGCGACGTGCCTAACGTATGCTTCCCATGTGCAGAGGTTCACGATCCTGAGACAGGTCGCATCGCTGTATACTACGGTTGCGCAGATACAGTCACTGGTCTTGCGTTCGGATACATTCCTGAAATCGTAGAGTGGACAAAGAAGAACAGCATCATCTAAGAACTGAATAGATAAAAAATAAGACGGGTAGCCGGGTTGTAAGGAATAACGACAACCTGACTACTCGTCTTTTTCATAGATAAAAACCAAAAAACGATGGAAATAGATTTAAAACAAAACCGTGAAGAGTTCGACTCTCTGCTGCGTTCCACAGAGCGTGAAGGCGTGGAGGATGTCATCTCTGATCTTGAGAACTTGGGATTTTATGAGGCTCCGGCATCGGCTGGTCATCATCTCAACACCGCTGGTGGACTTGTGCTCCATTCTCTCAACACCTGCAAGGCTGCGTTGGCAGTGTATGAAAGCATGAAGGCTCTTGAGCCGACGCTTGAGAATGAGGTGAAGCGTGAGAGCGTTATCCTTGCCAGTCTTCTCCATGATGTCTGCAAGAGCGACATCTATGAGCGTACCGTGAAGCGTCGCAAGACACGCATCGGAACATGGGAAGACTCGGAGGGGTATAAGATAACGTATAAGAAATTCCCGATGGGACACGGCGAGAAGTCGGTCATTCTCCTTCTTTGCAGCGGACTCGACCTCTACGATGACGAGATGCTCGCCATCCGTTGGCACATGGGAGCCTTCGGTCTGAATATGAGCAGCTACGAGGACGAGCGTTGCTACGACACGTCACGCAAGCTTTATCCTCTCGTGTCAATCATTCAGGTGGCAGACTCGCTTGCCGCTTCCATATTGGAAAGAAAAGGAGAGGACCTTGACGAATTGTAAAGGTCCTCTTTAAAAGTCCTTTATATCCTGTTGATTTTTAGAAGTCAACTACTGTGATGCCGGCACCGCCAAACTGTACGTGCTCGTCCTTACATGCTGTCACGTTGGGGACAGACTGCAGATATTGGCGGATCAGCTGGCGCAGGATGCCGTTGCCCTTGCCGTGGAGGATGCGCACACGCGGCATTCCTACGAGGATGGCGTCGTCAATGAAGTGCTGTACGGCGTTAAGCGCCTCGTCGCCACGCATTCCACGCACGTCAAGATCCTGATGGAAGTTGAGCTTGTGCGAGTCGATGGTCTGTCGTGTCTCGCGACTGATGGCGAAGGTAGCAGGCTGTGTCGACTCCGGTTTCTTCGTAGTATGCTCCAGTCGTGACGCCTTAACCTTTGTGCGTACGTCGCCGAACACCACCGTAGCCTCCTTGCCTTGCAGACTTTCGATGGTTCCCACCGTGGTCAGACCACGCATGCGCACCGTGTCGCCGACTGAGAAGGTCTGTTGTTCGGAAGCGGAAGTGGGCTGGGGCAGCTTTGTGCCGATAGTTGTCGGCTTGCCCGCATTCTCCTTTTTCTCCTTCTTACGCTTTTCGCGACGTTCCTTGCGCTCCATTATCTGGCGCATCTTCTTCTCGATGAGGTCATCGGCTGACTTTGTGTCTATTTCGTTTACGTCTTCCTTAAAGGCGTTAAGTTCCTCACGCAGACGCTTCGTCTCCTCCTTCTCCGCCTGGCATTCACGTATTTCGCGAATGGTATTTTCGATGTTACGGTTGCTTTCTTTCAGGAGTTCCTGAGCCTGTTCCTTAGCCTGACGCAGAATTTCCTTACGCTTCTGTGCCAGTTCCTTTATCTCCTCCTCATACTTTGCAATGGTTTTCTCCAGATCCTTCTCGCGCTGATGCACGTTCTGGCGCTTGTTTTCCCAATATCGCTTGTCGCGAACTATGTCCTGAAGGTATTTGTCGCTCTGGATATAGTCAGAACCAACGATTTCGCTTGCCTCCTTTATCACCTCGTCAGGAATGCCCGTCTTGCGGGCTATCTCGATGGCGAACGACGAACCCGGTTGTCCGATGGCAAGCTGGAAGAGCGGTCGCATCTCATGCCTGTCGTACAGCATGGCACCATTGGCGATGCCGTCGTGCGAGTCGGCGTAATGCTTGAGGTTCTGATAGTGAGTGGTGATGACGCCCCACGCCATGCGTTTCACAAACTGATTGAGCACAGCCTCTGCCATAGCGCCGCCAATCTGCGGCTCCGTACCCGTACCAAACTCGTCGATGAGCAGCAGAGTGCGGTCGCCTGCCTGCTTCATCATATTCTTCATGTTCAGGAGGTGAGAAGAGTATGTGGAGAGATCGTTCTCAATGCTCTGCTCGTCACCGATGTCAATCATGATGTCGGCAAATACTCCCACCTTCGAACGCTCACTCATTGGTACGGACAGACCGCACTGCAGCATATACTGCAGCAGACCAACCGTCTTCAGACACACCGATTTGCCTCCGGCATTAGGACCGGAGATGATGAGGATGTGGCGGTCGCGGGTCAGTGTTATGTCGAGAGGAATGGTGGGCTTGTCCTGCTTTTTCAGAGCCAGCCACAGGAGCGGATGGCGTGCCGTAATCCAGTCCACCACAGGCTTCTTGTCCACTTCTGGCTCAATAGCATTGGTAAGGTTGGCAAATTCGGCACGGGAGCGGATGAAGTCCACCTCTGCAAGCATCAGATAAGCATATATGATGTCCTCCACGTGCGGACGTACCAGCTTGGTAAACTCCGTCAGAATCACTATAATCTCACGGCGCTCGTCCGCTTCAAGTTCACGTATGCGGTTGTTCGCTTCCACCACCTCGGTAGGTTCCACGAACACCGTCTTACCCGTAGACGACTCGTCATGCACAATACCCTTTATACGGCGCTTCATGGCAGGAGCGATAGGCACCACGAGACGTCCGTCGCGGATGGTCGGCGTCACGTCCTTGTCGACGAGACCCTCGCTCTGAGCTGCGTGCAGGATGCTGTAAAGCGTTCTTGATACGCTGCCCTCCGCCTTTCTCAGTTGCGTACGAATCTCCGCCAGGCGTGGCGAAGCCGTATCCTTCATCTTGCCATACTTGTCAAGAATCTGGTCGATGCGGCGTATGAGGTCTGGGAAAGTGAGCACGTTCTCCGTGAGTTCGTGCAGGGTGGGGTAGTCATAATTGCCGTCCTCATCGCTGCGGTTGAGGAATTTCACTATTCCTGCCACTGTCTCCAGCGAACGACGCAGGTCGTATATCTCGTTCTCCTCGAGGTGAGTTCCTTCGATGCGGATGCGCTTTATGGAAGCACGCATGTCGAAGAAGAACTGCAAGGGGAAATCATCCGTCTCCTCCTGCATGCGTCTGAACTCGCGTGTCTGTCTCAGCATAGTGTTGATGCGTCCACAGTCGGCGGTGAACGTCATTGCGTCCACCTTGTCCTTGCCCAGTTGGCTGAGGCAATAGCCCTTCAGCAGTGAGCGAATCTCACCGAATTGTATTTTGTTTTCAAAATTGCTTGGATAAATCATGCTGCAAAGTTACTGAAAGTATCGCACAAATGCCGACTGCATGCTTCTCTTTTTTCGCTGTATACATTATATATATAGGGATGAACCACTTTTTTGACTTTTTTGTGAAATTTCTTTATGAAAAGTTTGGCGAAACCAACATTAATCACTACCTTTGCACCCGCAAAAGTGAAACGAAAAGTCACAATGCTAAGTGCGGCTACGATGCAATCCAAACTATTGGAGAGATGGCAGAGTGGTCGAATGCACCGGTCTTGAAAACCGGCGTACTGAGAGGTACCGGGGGTTCGAATCCCTCTCTCTCCGCACAGAGTCCTGTAAGTCGCAAGATTTACAGGACTTTTTTTAATAGTTTATTTTTTTGATGAGCCAAAATATACTAAAAACAATAAGAAATCATGATCGGCGCAATAATAGGAGACATTGTAGGTAGTATCTACGAATTTGACAATATCAAAACAAAAACATTCCCCTTCTTTTCAAAAGAAAAGGAGTTTACGGATGACAGTATTCTCACGTTGGCGACAGCAGAATGGATGCTTCGTGGAGGCAATCCTGCAGACTATTATCTTAAATATGCACAAACTTATCCCTACCCAATGGGCAGTTATGGATCTATGTTCATTAGCTGGATTCATCTTGCATCCCGTGGAATTATGAAGCCGTATAATAGTTGCGGAAATGGTAGTGCAATGAGAGTTGCTCCTGTGGGATGGGGATTCAACACTTTGGAAGAAACGCTTTCAGCCGCAAAACTTTCTGCAGAATGCACACATAATCACCCAGAAGGAATTAAAGGGGCGCAAGCTACAGCCATGTGTATATTCATGGCGCGCCAAGGTTCTTCTATTGCTGAAATCCGTCAGTCTGTAAGCAATAGATTCAACTATGACATATCATTGACCGTGGATGAAATTCGCCCTCGCTATTCATGGCACGGATTGGATGGGGTGATTGATGGCGGTACATGCCAAGGCAGTGTACCGCAAGCGATTACCTGTGCCCTTGAAGCTGTTGATTTTGAGGATGCGGTACGCAATGCCATCAGCATTGGCGGCGACTCCGACACTATTGGATGTATCACAGGTGGTATCGCCGAGGCATTGTTTGGAATCCCAGAAGATATTCGACAATGCGGAATGAATTATTTGCCGAAAGAGTTGGCATCAATTGTGGAAGAGTTCGAAACTAAGTATGGTAGATAATTATTTGTTTTTATGAAAAATAAAACGTAACACATTGATGTCTAGATATCTCTAGCTCTTCAAAGTGTTACGTTCTGCTTAATTAACAATTGTCGGGAACAAATGATATTGGTCCTTAAATATTGTGATTTTATACTCTCTCCTCCATGTATTTCTCCGGGTCGCGCAAAAAATCCATAAGATTTATAATATACACGCCTTCTTTTATGAGATAGTTCTTGAAAAGGGTGAACAACAGGTATGACTTGCCGCATCTGCGCATTCCTGTTATCACTCTTATCAACCCATTCCCACAACTGTGGATAAGTAGATCCAGATATTTATCTTTACGGATCTCCATTTTTCTATTCGTTTATTTTGTGTAAATACACATTATTAACGACTACAAAGTTTGCCTTATTCCTTTGTACACGCAAATTTCAAGGCAAGGAAATGAGTCAATGGTCACATTTTTAAGTCTTACAAGACAGTTTTTCCTTCACACAACCCCGATAGACGTTATCAATAGTTGGGGCATCTCAAAGATGTATGCTACCCAAATTATCAAGAATACCAATGGCGAAGACTTCACTATGGCGGCACTTGTCATGCAGGTAAATGGTTTCCAATTTCATGGCAAGGTATATATTGCTTTGGATGAAGGCTCTGACTACTACCAATAGGATATAACGCTACATCGTGCTACAAGTAGGCTACATATTTCAATGCCTATAAAAGTTATGTAACATCTGCAAAAATAGTCGCATCATACGACTATTTTTGCAGTGATTTCATTCTGTATGTTATTGTCCGATAACTGATTTGGACCATGCAGACATGGCCTATGAGTGGTTGTGTGGCAATTATCAATGGGCGGCTGGTGATTACCTTTGCACACGCTTTTCTGAAAGTAAACAATAGCTATAAATGATGATTTCCCATAGAAGATAGAGCTCTATCTTTCCACCTTGAATATGGCGGCACTTATACCAGAAGCTTTAATCACATCAGTCTTTTTTCCTGATTTATACACAACCTTTCCTGTGGAAAGAACAGAAACAGCCTTACCACCAACGGAGCTGATATTGAGAGAGGCTGCCTTGGCACCAGGATTCAAGACAACAACATACTCCTCCTCACCCAAAGTACGCTCATATACCATCGGATATTCCTGCCCCTTCTGGTTCAGGAGCTTCCAATCACCCTCATTGTCAAGAGCCTTGGCTGAATGACGCAAAGCGGTCAGCTTACGGGTATATGACAACAGAGAATTCTGATCACCCTGCTGAGCCTCAACGGTCAACTTTCCGTTTTCCGTATCTATAGGGAAGTAGAGCTTATCAGGTGCACTCGTAGAGAAGCCGGCATTCTTACCCTTGGTCCACTGCATCGGAGTACGGGTACCCGAACGCTCATTGCTACCCTCCTTGTTAGGGAGATTCATCTGATACTTCATACCAATCTCATCACCATAATAGATAAATGGAACACCTGGCATGGTGAGGAAGAAGGTCATCGCCACCTTCAGCTGGTCTGGCGTGTTGCGGGTACCGATATTAGGACGCTGGTAATCGTGGTTGGCAGAAGGAACAGCAATGTAGCCGAGATTCTTGGTGGCATTGAATGCCTTGGTATAGTTCTCGCTAAATTCCTTAAGCGAACCCTTGCCCTGCTTGTCGAAATAGCAGTTCTTATAGCTCTGCTCCCACTTGCCCCATGGAGTCTTGCGGTCGAAGAACAGAGAGGCATAGCCCTTAAGACCGAAATGGATGTAGAAATCGATGTTGAAGCCGGCAGGAATGGCTTGCTGCGGATTAGCCCACTCTGAAATCAAAACGGTCTCTGGATAATACTTATCCTTCCAGGCACGCATCTCCTTCCAGAGCTTGGAAACCTCCTTCTTGTCGGGGTCGTTCTTGATGAGCGATGACGCCATATCAACACGGAATCCATCCACACCCTTATCAAACCAGAAAGCCATGATGTTACGTATTTCCCTGCGGACAGCCTGTGGTCCAGGAGCATCTACGCTCTGCTCCCAAGGATGATTTGGATCTGGATGAGCAAAACCATAGTTCAAGGCAGGCTGGCACTCGAAGAAATTCTTCTCATAATACTTGGCACGAGGAGCATTAGCCTCCACATATCTTCCTCGGGTACTAGACTCCGGACTTGCTTCCTGATGACGGGCTTCTATTTCTTTCTTCTCACTCTCAGGGATATCATTCATCCAGATATAATAATCACTGTAACGCTGGTTAGGATCTTTCTCGGAAGACTCCTTAAACCAGGCACACTTGGTGCTGGAATGTCCTGCCACCAGGTCGAGACAAACCTTTATACACCGCTTATGGGCCTCATTGACCAATGTAACCAAATCGGTATTGGTACCGAATCGAGGATCCACCTTGTAGAAATCGATGACATCATAGCCACCATCAAACCATCCCGACTCAAAGATTGGATTGAGCCAGAGGGCGTTCACCCCCAGAGACTTGATGTAATCCAACTTGGAAGTGATACCCGGCAGATCGCCAATACCATTGCCATCAGTATCCATATAGGAAGATGGATAAATCTGATAGAAAAGTGCATCACTCAACCAAGCCGGTCCCTTCTTCTGTTCCGCCTGAACAGAAAGTGTGGTTGCCGCCAAAGCAGCAACCAACAGCATTTTATTCATTCTTTTCATAAGCAACATTGTTTATTCAAAAAAAACATTCTTTCATAATAACTCAAAATTCTGCATTTTATTGTGCAAGAATGCTAATTGCAAATCCGCCACCTGCTACAGAGTTCAACTTCAAGACAGACTTGCTGATCACAGTCTTCTTGGTGATGACATAAGCCTGAGGATTGGTCTTGTAGTTGGCATTTCTGCGATTGCAAATATCGTACAAAGA
>JABLTK010116774.1_pt1 | contig 13501 bp, 29 predicted proteins | sample 7160131 | NCBI WGS metagenome assembly JABLTK01 (sample SAMN14651221, study PRJNA627086) | human gut metagenome | isolation source: feces | host: Homo sapiens
ACCTTGAACAACCCGACGAGTATCAGGATCCATTCGTTGCTATAGGTTCAAATGATATAGAAAAGAGGGACTCTTTTCGGAATCCAGAAAGAAGGAGATTCTCTTCATTTGTCATTTTCTCAAGCACGAAAAGGAAAATGGCGAAGACTCCATATTTGAATGGTATGATAGAAATAAGAGAACGTATTGATGTGTAGATGACCTGATTATTCGAAAGCGTCTTAATGAGCACGAGTCTGTAATCAATCCATCGATTCCTTCTGTTTCAATATGTTTAAATGACTGTTTGCGCTTCTTCAATGCTTACAATTCGGATTCTGGAAACAAGTAGAGATAAAACTGACTTGAAATGCAGAGAGATTAAACGATATAAGGCCCTCTCATCGTTGGATTTGATGCGTTTTCTAATGCAGCGGATTCCAGAGTTAAAGGAGTGTTTGGATACAGATCTCATCACATTTACGTCAATTATTAACGAATCTGGTTTGAATAATATATTCTTCTCATGGATAGATAGTCTAATACGATCGCTCAATGAAGAGAAACTACAGTTAGAGAAGGAAGTTCAGGCTTCACTACAAAAGCTAAAAGAGATGAATGAAATTGAACGACGTTCTATTGAAGTGAATGCTTTTCCAAAGAAAGAAGAACTTCAAACGTGATATTTCAGATTTCAATTAACTGATAGCGATATTGAAAAGACACATAATCACATCCTTCGCATTGAAACAGAAATATCTAAGTTAAGGAAAAAGATGGAAGAAGATAGTACAAAACTTCATTCCATCTTTGAAGCCTTTGTAAAGGTGAAAAACGAAATCCTGGGCATTCAAATACAAGAATCTCTAGATGAAGACGAACAAATGGAAGTGGAAGAATCTCATGTTTGTGAATAAACAGAAATAGTAATCATAAGAGAAGTGAATTACAACTCCACAGATTACGTTTCAAGATCCTAGTTAAGACAGAGAAACAGCTGTCTTTACAGTAGCATGATATAGTAACTTAGCTCGAACAGGTTGGTCAAACGCATTAGAGAAAATGTCTTGCGGATTTACACAACACCATGTCGGGCATGGAATAATAGCTCGAGGAGGCTCAAGAACCTCATCACTATAAATAGAACACATAGGTGAAGAATTTGAATCAGAAGATGCTTCTAATTCTGACGCAATCAGTTTAGCCATTTGTTGAAGCTTCTTGGCTCGCTTCACTACCATCAAGACAACCAAAAAGAACTACAATGGTATCGACGTCTCTGGGATTTTCTACATCTGTCACAGACAACACAGAAACCAGTTTTGGTTTGATTCAGATAGCAAGACAAAGCCTTTACAACAAAGCACTGTCTACATCTCCGTGTCTTTTCCTTGGAAACTGGAAGAGAAGCACGCATACAAGAATACAGAGAAACAAATAATGGGGAAACCGAGAAATGCCCAAAAACGGTTCAACGAGTTCCACTATTCATTCGTTCAACAAACAGACTACTGACGTGATTGTCCTAACTTCTCTTTAATCACATCCGGAATGAACTCATTCTTGTCCAAATCAACATTCTGATATCGGTTTTGCAGCTTAAGAAGCGAAGTATTGCCCATTGATCGAATCCGGTCCTCATACGATGCTACAAATCATAAATGGGATTATATCTCACGGGCTCTGGATCTTCGTTCTAAGGGTATATAGTTATAATTCATCAACTCCCTAAAATCACTCTTCTTCGGTGGGAGATCCTTCACACGATCTTCATACTCAGCATACACTCCATCAAGCATCTGTTGATAGCGAGCCATTGTTACCTCACAATCATATAGCTGACCCTCTCCATAGCCAATTAAATCTCTCAAGGCAGTTGGAGACAACGAATCATCAAAACAACACGGATTGCAATTATATTTACTTGTTTCGTTGCTATCCACAATTGGCTGGAAAAGAGGATGAGAATGAATGATATCATAATAACGTTTCGAACGAGAATCCTTTGCATTGTCTCCTGGATTGAACACACAATCGTACAATATAAGAGGCTCTGGATCAGCCATCAGATATTGTGGTTTCTGAGGAGATTTCGTCACATCAAGTAAATCAGGAATCACCGAAAGATCCTCTTTTTTGCTTCCTACGAGAAATAGAATACTCATAATACATCGAATCTACATTTCTGAATACATACTTTCATTCCTACTTGATGCCAGAGAAAGGCCCGTCCAATAATCTCCACAGCCATCACATCATGACTATTGTCAACACTAAACATTACTAAATTCTCTATTGTCTACCCTTTCTTCACAAGGACCACATCACCCTGAAAGATGGTTCTTGTGAAATCACATACATTTACGGCATCAATACGACAGAAATTACGGAAATCATGCTCTCCTTCTAACAATTTCACAGCTTGTCGAAGAATGTCCACATCATATTCTCGACGCAAGAAATAATATCGATAGACACGTCCTACACATCAACATCCCTCAGTATATCTACCACAACATGAGAAACGAGCGCTGAAATCACGATCCACTGGACACCATCCAGTAACCCGAATATTCGGAGGAAGAACCTTATTGAGAACCTATAATTGATATGATGTGCCAGAACTACAGCCGGGTAATCAAACTCAACAGCAGGTTTCGTCTGGAGTTTCTCCTCAGGAGGGTTGTAGATAATGGTAGGATCATATTCATCCGCAAATTCGACTCCGGAACGCAGATTCGATCGAAGGTATAAAGAGATCACTTGATTGAATGCACTCACGCCAGCATCCGTTCGTCCACATCGATGATATCGACACTTTGTGATATCGTCAATCAGGTTCACACGTTTTAAAGCAGCGAAAATGGAAGTCTCAATCGAATTGTCATCAGCCATTCCTTCTAATAGAGAGCAACTGTCATGTTGTGCAAATCCTCCCATTTTGGACCCATCGTAGAAGATCTATTCTCACAGCAAACCACCAAAACCCACTCGAAGGGCAATATGTCGCCTTCGATACTTTGTGATATCAAATACTCTCTGTTTTTTGGATTCTTTAGAAACTTTCTCTAAAAATAACCGACATCGCAGTAGAAACAACCATTTCCATCCCTTTTTATCTGTTCATATTTAAAATTCTCAATTCCATCCAATCCTTCAGGTATGATCTTCTTTACTGCAGCATCAAACTCTTCTGCGAATGATGCCTTTTCTTCAACAAAATACCTTTTGGAACTAGAGAACGAAGCTCTGCAATCACTTTTACAAGAGAACCCTTAAACACCTTGGAGAGATCCATTCCTTATGCGATTTCAAACAAAAGCTATGTTAACAAATGGACTCCGATAGCAAAGAAGAATGAATTCTGTTGTTCAAAAACGTGACTCCTTTCGAACATTCTATCGATTTCACTAACAGTGTATTGTCGAAGGACTTCCTATTAAAACAAATAAACCATTGTGTCTCCAGTAACAACAACAGATAACCGTGATTGTGTTTCAATTTGCATTATTCTCTCATTCTTACTTGTCTTCGGAAATGTCTTTGGCTCAAGATATGAATGGAACTCAACTCTTCAAATATAAGATTGTAGACTGTTTTTCATGAAGTATTCTGATTCTAGGTTCTTCTAGGAGAAACAGCTGTTGGAAAGTCAAGTATTGTCCAAAGATATGTTAGAGACCAATTCTTGGAGAATCAAGAGAGTACTATCGGTGGTACGGGCTTCTTTGTTATACTAAAGGAATAGCTGCCTTTCTGAGTCAGACGATTAAGATCGACAATGATATTGTAAAATTTGATATTTGGGATACTGCAGGTCAGGAACGGTAGATGATTTCGTTTGAATTGATCTGTAGTTATCATTCTCTTGCTCCAATGTACTACAGAGGTGCAAAGGGTGCGATTGTGATTTATGACATCACCAGTCGAGTAAGTTTCATCACTGTTGTTCATTGTTAGGTCACCTTTGCTCGTGCAAAGGATTGGGTTACAGAACTCAAGCAAAACTGTAAGAATATTGGATTGAATTTATCTGTAGCCAACAATCCGGAGCTGGTCATTGCTTTGGCTGGCAATAAGTGTGATCTTGTAGAGAATGTAGATTATTTGAGAAGTTTAATTGACAAATAGAGGGAAGTACCGAAAGAGCTTGCTGAGGAATATGCAAAAGAAGCAAATATTATCTTTTTTGAAGTATCTGTAGGAATATCGATTGGAATTGAGGATAGGCGAAAACCAAAGAGAACATTGATCTAGTATTCGAGACGATAGCTCGACATTTACCAAGAACTCATGCACCTCCTCCAAATGTTCCTACTACTCCCATAGTCACGCCTCAGCCACCTACAGAACAAAAAGGATGTTGCAAGTAATATGTATATGTTGAATGTTTCTTTGAATAACTACTTGAGCAACAAACATTCTCACAATCATTCTTCCTTTACCTCTTCTCCTCCTTCTGCAAACATACTTTGAATTGCTTCCTTCAACTCCTTGAATTTTTGCTTACTCAACTTCTTGGCCATTGCAAAGTTCAATATAGAATCAATCACATCTGTTCCATAATCATTATGATGCTTCTCCACCCATGCAATCACATCCGAAGGCTCATCCAACTTACAACATGTCACATAGTCCAACACATACTTCAAGTCCTTAGCATCGTCTGCTGGCTGAATGTCACAGAGACTAGTTGCATAGTTGTATATTGCTGTTGTATCCATTGCCATCTGCTCTCTACCCTCTTGTGAGCACTTCTTAACAGCAATATAAGACAAGAGAAGCTCTTCCAATATACAACCCATCAGCACACGCCAGAACCGAGAGACACATAACACAGTTAGACGACCTTCTGTGAGAGCTGTGTTCAATACGTCCCATGTCTCCTTCAAGTCATCCTCAATCATAGTGATATAATCACTATCACGATTCTTCGCTGTACGAATATCCCATTTCTGTTTGATGATCAGTGGTTTATATTCATCAAGACGCTAATGATGATTGGAAACAACAATTCATACTTGAAGGATGTTGTGAGAAGAACAGCGATAGAACATCTTACACAAGTCTTGTGTGATCTCAGGTAACTCTGATATGTATTGCTTCACACGATCACTTGAGACCATCGGAGAGAGAGCCTTCACCCGATCATGAATGGCATCGAACAATGCCGAGAACAAACGAGTACTCTCTGCTGCCACCACACGACGGATCTCTCGATTCTCTTCCAACAGAGAAGGATCGACTGTTAGAATTGGTTGTGGAAGCTAGAGTTTACGAGAATGGTATAAAACTTACTTCATGATCCTCATTATCATCTCGTTCTTGAGATAAAGGCGTTAATTTCTCAACTAATTCTGTCACACTTTCTTGTTCCTCATTCTCTTCAATTTCTTTAGGGAATAAGATATGCTGACATTGACGAATGAATGGTACAATATATGGATAGATTTCACTTCCATCCGTGACAACAAACAAAGTATTCAATAGTGCTTCAGGAGCAAACAAAGTAGTTACTCCATATACATAGTAATCAACCAGATTCAATAATTCTGCAAACACTAAGTCTGCACATAATGGAAGATGAAGCATCAAATCCATATATTTGCTAACACTTTTGATAAACGCATTAATCCCAACTCCTGTTAGAATCAGAGCATTATCTATACTGTTCTTCACTTCAGGATATCGTCCCACAACCAATTGTAACTTCTTCCCTTCTTCAAAGCAGTTACCGTCATGTTTCCAATTCATAAACACAGACTCCACATTACTTGAACTACTCCACAAAAACATATTCTCTTCTTCAGGAATTGAGAGCGTACTCTGAAGCAATCCTGGGAAACCATTCATTTCAGCAAGCTTCATTGGGAATGGCTAAAAATGATTTGATTTCTGGAATTCCTACTTGCCACATTTCTGTCTCTAATGAATTCTTTAAGACTTCCAGTGTATTACTGTGGATGTGCTCAATATATTTGCATTGCTTAGCTGCCAACTTGCTCTTCAATTCCTCTGAAGTACTTCCACAGAATACTTCACCAAGCTATGTATAAGAGATGTTCAGTGATCAGACTTTCATGAAATACATGCAAAGATCATTCACAAGGATTTGTTTCACGAGATGAGTGTTACTATTATCAAGCTTGCTACAGTTGATGAAGTCATTAACGAGTCTCTGTGAATGCTGCCAAATAGACTTAAGATCAATCAACTTATTCATCCTTACACGACGTGATACACGCAATTGACGACGAACCATCAAGAGAGTAGTACCAGAAACACCCTCTTTATCTGCCATTGCAAAAGAAGTCAAGTCTTTCTCATTCTCCTTTCCAATTTCTTCTTCTTCATTCTCCATGACATTCTTCTGATGCAACTGATCCAAGTCATAACTCTCTTCTTCAAAAGGCTTGCGATGCCATTGACAAATCAAGTAGAAACTATGAAGAACTTCGAGAACACTCTCCATCACAACACGTAGACTCTTCGGATACTATTACTCACAAATCGTTCCAATCTCTCACTTCAGGATACTTCAAGGAGGTACATAACTGTGTGAATCCCATTTGCTGAACCAGATCACGAGGTAGAGCCATCTCTTTGCGTTGCATCAGGAATTCTTTCAGAACAGCTTCACTCTTCTCCGTGATCAGACCACAAGCACATCTATCAATCAATTCTTCCTGTTATTCTCACTTCTGAAGGACATCAACATAACTATCACGCTTTGCAGGTTTCTTGGCTGGAAGTAATTTCAACGAACTTGCACTGGATGACTTTCCTTGAGCCGAGCCACCGTCTTTGCCAACCAAACTCCGATTACTAGCACTCTCTGCTAATGCTTGTTTCTTAAGTTTCTGAGCTTGCATAGCAGTGAGATGAGCATCTAAAACACTGTATGTACGGAAGACGTTGCTATAGATGAAGGGATCAAATTCGATGAGTTGTTCACGAATATTCTGAACCAATTTCTCCTTCAGCTGAGGCCATAAATCTTCAATTCGAGCACGCATAGAATCCAGACATGTATACTGCATCAATGCCTCTGACATGATCATAGATTCCAACTCGGAAGCGATCTCTACACCTTTGATGATATCTCCACCTTCAATGACCTTATGAAGTGTGGATTCCACTTGAGACAAGGCCTGAATTGATTCAATGATACTCTGGACTTGACGAAGACGAATCTCACGACGTCTCTGATGAGCAACAGATAATCCAGGGTACTGTGAAGGCATCACAACACATTCATAACAAAGGATATGATTGTAATCTGTTTCTTGGAAGCTTCCAGCATTCGACGAGTGTTCTGTACGAAAATATCAGAACGACTCAGATCCAAATCAATCTCCTGAATGAGCTTAATGCCTGTCAAGAAATCATTGTAATTGGCAGAAACAGCACGATTGAGATGGTCATCGACAATTTCCATTTGAGATTTCAACAGACCTTCCGTTTTAATCATCCAAAACTCGTTCATGTCTTCATCATTTGGATAATCTTTCTAAACCAATTATAAACCAAAGTATATCTATTACAATGACTTCAGGGACAGGATCAAAGTTTTCCTCCATTCGTGCAGGATCTAGCTGGACACTAAGCACTTGCTCATCCATCTCCTGCTGCGCTTTCAAAGCCTATATCTTAATCACTCAAATCTGCGCCATACGTCCGTTCGCTTCTTCCGTTGTTCTCGAGTGAAATCTGTTGTGTTCAATTCATCTGGAAGGATTGTTTCACGTCTGATCACTCCACAGAGAGGAGTTTCCTTCTCCTGAGGAGGAGGAGCCGTCATCTTTGGCAATCCAAGATTTTCAAACTTGGTCAGATTGGCTCCAGCTTTACGTAGTCTTTCAAACATTAGTTTGTCGAAATACCAACGATTTACGCTGTTTTCCTATTCATGTTTTGTGATGTTCAGTGAACTATACATTTCAAGCCTTCCCATCCTATAGTTTTTTCAAGGCGGGAAGAACGGTTTTTCGATTCTTTTGACAATGATTCTATTTGTCAAAAGAAAAGTATGGAAGCTGCTATTGAAGAAGTGAGATTACCTAAGAATGTTGTACCTGTGAAGTAGGCAATGAGTTCATTGTGAACCTTAGGTATGCACTTCACTATGAAGATATTGATTTAACGAAATGGACGTTCTCTGGATATGTTGACATTGAGCTAAATGTCAAGGAAGAAACTGATTTTGTTATGCTCAATGCGAAGGAACTCGCAATTCACGTACGATACGTCTCCTAGTTTTGTTATTCATGTAGTCTGCATCTCTAACTGTAGCGGACGTGGAAACAAAGATTGACCAGTATGGACATAAAGGACGATTTAGCTCTAGAATTCTTGTTCTCAAGAAACAACAACGTGTGGTCTTTAAGCTGGATCATCCTCTGAAACAAGGGACTGCCATGCTTCATGTTGTTTTCAGTGGAATCCTCAATGACTACATGCAAGGTTTCTACCGTAGCAAGTACTCTGTGGATGGAGTTGAAAAGTACATGGCCACAACTCAATTCGAGTCAACAGATGCTAGAATGGCCTTCCCTTGTTGGGATGAACCTGCTTTAAAGGCTCGTTTCCGAGTATGGCTAACAACTCCAGTTGGTTACACTGCTGTGAGTAATATGCCTGTGGTTAAGAAATTGACTGTTAACGATCATGGGATGAAGAATGTATTTCATCCTATTCCTTTTTCACTCTAGATCTTTGAATTTGACGAAACTCCCATCATGTCCACATACCTTCTTGCTTTTGTTGTTGGTGAATTTGATATGATCAGTGGTTTCAGCAAGAATGGAGTTCAGGTGAACTGGTTCGAGTAAGACACATTTCTAATCTCTAGTTATACTCCTCTAGGTAAGAGTGAATGGGGTAACTTTGCTCTGCAAGTGGGTCTTCATGCTATTGCTTTCTATGCAGTATAAACAAATGGAGTGTGATAATGCAAAGGACTTCTTCCATATTCCTTATCCACTGAAGAAACTGGATTTGCTTCCAATTCCAGATTTTGCTGCTGGGGCTATGGAGAACTGGGGTTGTGTGACATTCCGCGAAGTTGATGTTCTGATTGATGAGAAGACGGCGAGTATTGCCAACAAAAAGAGAGTTTCTCTTGTGGTCTCTCACGAGATTGCTCATATGGTAAGTCAAATGGATACACTTCAGAAGTAGTGGTTTGGAGACTTGGTGACAATGGAGTGGTGGACTCATTTGTGGTTGAATGAAGGCTTTGCTTCATACATGGAATATGTGTGTGTTGATGATCTGTTCCCTCAATGGAACATGTTCACCGAGTTTTACAGTGATAGTTTCTGCACTGCATTCTATGATGACTCATTCACTTCTACTCATCCTATTGAAGTACCTGTCAAGTATCCTGAAGAGATTGATCAGATATTTGATGGAATAAGCTACAACAAGGGTTCTTCAGTCATTCATATGCTTGTCAGTTTCATTGGAAAAGAAGCTTTCAGAAAAGGAATGCAAATATACTTGAATCGTCACAAGTATTCGAATACTTGCACAGAAGATCTATGGAGAGCTTTGAGTGAAGGAAGTGGATTTGACTGTGAAGCCATTATGAAGAAGTTTTTATGGAATTTCTGATTCATATGTAGTTGGACCCAAGAACCTGGATATCCTTTGCTCGTACTCGATGAGAAGGATGGTCGTATCGAGTCACATCAACAAGTCTTTTTCAGTAACCCAGCAGAACCTGTGAAGGAAAGGTAGAACTGAGATCGAGAATTGATTGTAGTGAGTGGAAGATTCCGTTGGCTATTGTTACTCCTTCAGGAGTACAACAGGTGTTATATGAGAATGAGAAGAAGGAAGAATTTGATACATTGATCGCTCGATTGATGAAGGAAAATAAGTGGTTGAAGATCAATCAGTATACTCTCTGTCTTGTTCAGTATCCTGCTTCAATGCTTTCAGCTTTGAAACAGGCTGTTGCTGATCAAGAAATCTCTTCATTAGATCGAATTCAACTTCTTCTGGATATGAAACGCCTGTGTAACGCCCAGAGAGTGAAACCATCGGATCTTCTTTCATTTATGGAGGCTTATAAACAGGAGAATGATTGGTCTGTGCTTGAATTTGAAGTATCATTACTGAATTCGCTCTATGAAGATGTTGATGAGTCTCTAAAAGTACCTTATCAAGAATACACTCGTCAGTTGTTGTATCATGGATATGAAGTGTGTGGTTGGGATCCAATTGAAGGTGAGAATGTTTATGAGACTTCAGCACGTCCTTTGATTCTTGGGTGAGAGATGGGGATTGGATTTATGGACTAGAGCGTTGTGTACTATTTGTGAGGATGAGACTGTACGTGCAGAAGCACTTCGTCGATTTAATGAACTAATGAAGCACAACGACGAAACGGTCTGCCATACTGAGATCCGTTTGTTGTGTATGCGTGAAGGTGTAAAGGAAGGAGACGAATTGACTGTATCTCGAACAATCAGTCAGCTGATGGAGAAGTACGAGACGACAACAGGTGCTGAGAAGCGACGTATTATAGCAGCAGTAGGTCAGGCCCGTTTCCCGAATCTGGTACGTCGTATTTTAGGTTTCACTCTGGATGGAACAGTTCGTAAGCAGGATACGTATACATGCTTTGCTAGTGTTGTACGCAATCGTCAATATCATAAGATGTGTTGGGAATACTTAGCGGAGAATTTGGGCAAGTTGAAGGACAGTCTGAGAGGTTCTTTCAATATGCTTGGCTATTTCGTTGAGGCAGGTGGTTCTGTGTTGGATACTCCTTCAGAATTAACTGAATTCCAAGCATTCTTTGCGAAGGAAGAGAACAATCTGAAAGAAGTATCTCAGTCAATCAGTATCGCTGAGCAGAATATTCTAATGAATATCTCGAAGAAGCAATTCATGTCAAAGTACCTGAAAGAGTACTTTACTAACTAAGGTGATTGTTTCTTTCACAAACACTTCACTAAACAACAAGATTATTCCTTCTTCTCTTTATGAAGTCGTTCCTTTCGAAGAATCTTTAATGCTTTGATCTTCCTCAACTGCATCTTATCTACCTCTTGTCTTGTCATATGCATACGACCCAACTTCTCACCAAACACATTATGAGAAACATTCTTTACCTTCACTGCCTTGACTCCATGAGGTACACGCAGACTCTGTTTCTTTAGATCGGTTACATTCTCATGGATACGTCGAATCTCCAAATCCAACGAAGGACCCATCAATTCCAAATCCACTCGAGGAACCACTCCTCCGACTCGCTTGTAGTTTGTAGCTAGAGTTCATTTTACTTGTGCAATTGTACCATAAACACGGAAGTAGATTCGAGGTTTCTCATCAGTCTCACTTCCAACTGCAGTCACACTAATGACGTGACTGAGACCTGCAAGATTTATTGATTCCACTTCCTGACCTCGGAAGAAATCCAGAAGAAGATTCTTCGCTAAGATGTGCTTCTCCGAATATTGCCATAAATCGCTCTGGAAGAGGAACATAGGCTTCTGGCCAACTTGGCTCTATTTCTCAGTGCGTAACCCAAAAACCCACCTTCAATGACTTGAAGGAGTCTGTTGATTTGTAATCAAGAACACCAAACTCGACCATGTCTAAAAGTTGGTAGTTGAACAAACGTCCCATGATGAGATTCTGAGGTCGCTTCTTGGAGTGGCTTCCCACCAGAAACAAACTGCAGTCATTCTTCTGTGAGAAAAACTCAAGCGTATTGACATCGTCAAAGGGACGAATGTTGTTCTTTTTCGACAATAGTTTGCAAAAGGGCTTTTTCAATCGGAGCTAATCACATTATCACCAACAAAGGTTCATCTTACCAAATCTCGCATCACATCCATCACCTTCTGACTGGCTGTGGTTGAACGAATGAACATCGCTCCCTTTGGATTCTCAATCAATTTGGGCTCCATGTTCTTCAAGGCACGGCGAACATATCCCTTTTGCTTCTTATGCTTGATGGCAGGTTGGTCATCTTTATTACCTCTCACCTTCTTGGATTTGATCTCTCCTTTCTTCTGAATCACCATGAAAAATTTCACCCTTGAATACAAAAGAAATGTGTTGATTATTCAAATACACCTTCGATTGTCATGTTGTCTGGGATGAAAAACTTCAACTACGCGAATATTACGCGTATTGTTTTTGGTAAGGGTCAAATCGCCAAGTTACCTTCGTTGATTCCTAAAGACAAGAAAGTTCTTGTTGTCTATGGTGGAGGGAGCATTAAACGAAATGGAGTTTACAACCAAGTTATGGATGCATTGAAAGGATACTCCGTTAATGAATTCGGCGGAATCGAAGCAAATCCAGATTTTGATACAGCTGTAAAGGCTACCGATATTGTCAAGTCTATGGGTGTTGATAATACATTCCTTCTTGCTGTGGGTGGTGGTTCTGTTGCTGATGCAACTAAATTCATTGCTGCTGCTTCAAAGTATACGGAGACACCGGATCCATGGAATATGGTTCTGTCAGGAGGAAAGGGAATTCAATCGGCTGTTCCTCTTGGCTGTGTGATGACTCTTCCTGCTGTATATCGTTTAACTTGCTGTTTTATATGTAGACGGGATCTGAAAGCAATAATGGTGCTGTTCTGTCTCGTCGGAAGCTAAATGTTATATTTGTTTTTGGACCTAATGTATAGATGAAGTGTGCTTTTAATTCTTCTCATGTATTCCCTCAATTCTCCATTCTTGATCCTGAAACCACCATGTCTCTTCCAACCCGTCAAACAGCAAACGGTGTTGTAGATTCATTTGTCCATGTCTGTGAACAGTATCTTACCGTGTGCATGCGTAATCTCCATTCATGTGATTGATGAATAGATGCGGATGTTCAGGATCGTTATTCAGAGGCTTTACTTCAAGTTCTTATTGATAATGTTTGTTTCGTTGTTTTTACTCACTGGTAGGGAAAGCTGGTGATGTCAAATCCACACAGTTATATTGCTAGGAGTAATGTGATGTGGGCAGCAACTCAGGCACTGAATAAATGGATTGCTCAAGGTGTGATTCAAGATTGGGCAACACACATGATCGGACATGAATTGACAGCATATCTTGGAATGGATCATGCTTGTACGCTTGCTTGTATTCAAGTAGAAATGGATATTCTATCTCATGGGTAGCCTCGTGTACTTCGCTTCCAATTTGATGCGAAGATGCAGAAACTAGCTCAGATGGGACATCGTGTGTTTGGACTCGAAGGTACATATACCTGAATTGTTTGATGTAGTTGGAAATATTCCTCAGATGGCCATGCGAACAATTGAGCTGATTGAAGAGTTTTATGAGAATACGATGGCTACACCAACTCACATTTGTCAGTATAAGGTCAGTGACGATAAAAAGTGGATTGAGGATGTGGTGAAGAAGTACTGATTAGGAGGAGCCATGATCCATAGATTTACTGATAAGAAGATCGTCCTTGGAGAAAATAAGCGAATTACACCGGAGCCATGAAGGATGTATTTCCTTTGCATGCTCCATCCGCAGAAATAGATCGACTA
>JABLTK010144414.1_pt1 | contig 13497 bp, 9 predicted proteins | sample 7160131 | NCBI WGS metagenome assembly JABLTK01 (sample SAMN14651221, study PRJNA627086) | human gut metagenome | isolation source: feces | host: Homo sapiens
TCAAGCTTTTTCAAAAGCTTGTAGGTCAAGGGCAACGCCCTTGTCGCTCTCCGCAGAGAGCGAAACACCTTTGGGCGAAGCCCAACATTCTTTTACTCCTAAACGGTGGACAAAGTCCATCGTTTTTTGCTGATGTTGTTTACAAAAGAAAAAGCGGTGGATAAAATCCGCCGCTCAAAGAGCAAAGAATGTTAAGGGCTTCGCCCTTAAAACCCACCAAAGGCCCTGCCTTTGGAAACCGCAAGCTTTTTTAAAGGCTTGACCTAAATTTTGAGTTCTTTAGGAAAATCTGCAAGCAAATGGTAGGGGCGAACTATGTTCGCCTGTTCCATAGTGTATTTACATTTTTTCGACTGCGATAGTTTGTTATATTAGGCTTTCTTTTTTCTTCCTATAAAGAAAGTTATAAAGTAAATTATTGCCGCAAATAATACTATTGTTCCACCTGCTGAAGTTCCAAAATAATATGATGAAATCAATCCTGAAACTCCCGAAACCATCGAGAATACAACTGATGTGATGTGATATGAACGCATTGAAGAAGATACATTTCTGCCTGCTGCGGCTGGAAGTACCAATAGAGAATTTATAATCATAATTCCAACCCATTTAATAGAAATAGTTACCAATAAAGCAATCATTATAACAAATAAATTATTATAAAGACGAACTCTTACTCTTTTGCTTGATGCCAAGTCCGCATTGACACTTGCGAGTAAAAGCTTATTGAAGATAATAGCCCACATAACAACTGCTACAACAAGAACGATTGCAAGTAGTAAAAGCTCGCTCTGAGAAATTGCAAGAATATCACCAATCAGATAATTAGAATATTTCGTGAAACCTCCGTTTGCCGAAAGCAGAACAACTCCCAATGCAACTCCAACAGCCGAGAAGACACCTATTATAGTATCGCTTGAGGCTGTTTCAGATTGAATTATTCCCGTTATACATAAGGCAAAGAGTAGGGCAAAGCCTATCATAGAGAGCATATAATTGTCTACACCAAGCAATACGCCGATACCTATACCCGTCAATGCTGAATGTCCGAGCGCGTCAGAGAAGAACGAAAGCTTGTTGTTGACTATCATAGTTCCTGTTAGTCCAAGAAGTGGAGTCAGCATTAAAACTGCTAAAAGAGCGTTTTTCATAAAATTATATTCTGCCCAATCGAAAGGCAAAAGAAAATCCATTACCGCATAAATTCCGTCCATTAAAGTATACCCTCCTCTCCAAGTCCGAATACTTCTCGAACTTCTTTGTGTTTAAGAATATTTTTCGCAGTGTCAGTAAGTACAATAGTTCCATCAACAAGAGCCGCACGAGTGCAGTATTTTGTGACATGACCTAAATCGTGAGAAACAAGCAAAACAGGCATATGATACTCACTTCTTAAAGAAGTTACTAAATCATAGAAAGAGCTTATTCCTCGTCTATCGAGTGCGGAAACAGGTTCATCAAGTATAAGCATATCAGGCATAGGGTCGAGTGCAAATGCAAGTAACACTCGTTGCAATTCACCACCCGAAATTCTGCCAAGTGGCTTATCAATGAGCCTTTCTGCACCAACATGGGCAAGCATTTCCTTTGCGTGAGCGAGCTTGTCTTTTTTATGTCTGAACCATACTGGCATCATACCAGAGTTTGCACAGAATAAATCTGCAACAGTAAGTGGAGTTCCTCTGTCAAAGCTCAATGATTGAGGAACATAGCCAAGCTTTGGCTGAGAAATTTTCTTTCCCATACTGTTGAAATATGTTACCGTTCCAGTATGTGGAATACGGTCCATAATTGCTTTAAGCAGAGTTGTTTTTCCTGCACCATTTCGTCCAATAATTGCTGTTATTTCGCCATGCTTAACCTCAAGATTAACATCATCAAGAATCTTTTGATTACCTCGTGTTACTGAGAGATGTTCAATCTTAACACTGCAATGGCATTCCTTGTGTAAATCAGTCATTTCAGAATCCTTTCTATAACTTAGGTTAATGCTTTTTGCAAAACCTTCAAATTTTCTTGCATCATAATAATATAGGCATCTTTATTCATATCACCGCTTACTCCAGGGTCGAGTGTATAAACCTTAGCATCAGTTTCAGCGGCTATTATATCTGCGGAAGTGTCAGGATACTGCGGTTCAACGAATAGAGCCTTAACACCAGTTTCATTGGTTAAGTCGATAATAGACGCTAAATCCTTTGCATTAGGCTCACTTCCGGGTTCACGCTCTATAACACTTACAATGTTTAAGTTAAATTCCTCAGCAAAGTAGTCGAATGCCTCATGAAATGTAATAATATTTCTATCAGAAATATTTGAAAGACCGCTTTCCATTTCATTTTGTAGCTTAGTCAATTTAGCAATGTATTCCTTGCTATTCCTTCGGTATTCCTTTTCGTGAGCAGGGTCAATCTTTACAATTCCCTCAGTTATATTCTCAACTTGCTTTATATAGTTGGCAACAGAAACCCAAAGATGAGCATTATATTCGCCGTGGTCATGATTATGTTCATCTTCATGCTCATGGTCGTGTTCGTGTTCATCTTCATCTTCATCTTCATCATGATGATGTCCATCTGCAAGAAGATTTATACCTATGCTGGAATCTATTATATGCAGACCGTCAACTCTGTTTGCAATATCCTCAATAAAGCCCTCCATACCAGCACCATTGATTATAAAGCCGTCAGATTTTTCAATATCTCGCATATTGTCAGTCGAAAGCTTAAAATCGTGCAGACAACCAACTTGAACCTCAGCCATACAATCAACCTCAATACCTTCAACGCCATCAACGATATTAAGAGCCATTATATAGATAGGGTAGAAGGAGGCTAAAAATTTAACCTTGTCTTTTTGATAGTTAGTTCTTATACAGCCCGATAGGGAACCGACTGCGATAGTCGTTGTCAAAAGCAACGCCAATATTTTTTTCATAGTAAAATATCACCAACCTGTCTTTAACATTAATATATGAGTGAGTGAACATATAAAAGGGTGAACAATTGTTCACCCTTTTGCTTATGCTTTATTTATTTTTTGTATTGCTTACACTGATTATGCCATCATCAGAAATAACTATCATATCGCCACATTTAGCTTCTTTAGGCATTTCATTTTTTTCGATAGCAAACATTTTCTTTTCTTTGTCCTCACAGATAAAGAAGTTTCCTTCTGTGCGGTCAACTTTAAGCTTTCTCATTGTGTTCTCCTTGCTTAATTATTCTTCATCTTCTTCAGCTTCAGACGGTGTGTATACAATAATCATACTTAAAATTCTCTGGTCGAGTACCTCACGAATAGTAATTTCTAATTCCTTGTATGTAAATTGTTCACCTGGCTCAGGAATATTAGCGAGCTGTTCTAATGCCCAACCACCAACAGAATTGCTTTCGGTTTCGATATATTTTGTAGGCTTATCAAAAAGCTCAAGCATATCTGAAATAGGCATATCACCGCTTACTTCGTACTTATTATCAGAAATTTTAAGGGACATTTTTTCTACTTCTTCGTCCTCGTCCCAAATTTCACCAACAATCTGCTCAAGCAAATCTTCCATAGTAACTATACCAAGGATTCCGCCGTAATCATCAGTAACAACGGCAAGATGAATCTTATTATACTTGAAGTCTGCAAGCAATGCAGAAAGTTTTTTGGTCTTATAAATAAAATGTGCTGGCTGGAGCATAGCCTCAATATTTGGCTTTTCATTATTATTTATAAGAGCCTCGAGATAATCTCTTGTGTGAAGCACGCCGATTATTTTATCAATGTTATCTCTGTAAACTGGAATACGAGAGTATCTTTCTTTAAGAACGAGTTCAGTAATTTCTTCGACAGGGTCATCAATGTCTATTGCGACCATATCTACACGAGGAGTAAGAATTTCCTCAGCTGTTTTCTCATCAAATTCGAGAGCGGACTGTACAAGTTCACTTTCTTGCTGTTCAAGAACGCCTTCTTCCTCAATGCTTTCTATTATATATTTAAGCTCATCTTCTGTGACAGAAGGTTCTTGATGATTGCTATTTCTTGCAAGCTTCTTATAGAGCTTGTTTATTCCCATAAGAATAATAGAAAGAGGGGTTAGTAAAACCATGAGGAATTTAAGAACAGGTGCAAAGGTCATACAAATTTTTTCTGCATTGCCTATTGCAATATTCTTAGGTAGAACCTCGCCGAAGATAAGAACAACGATTGTAATAACAACTGTGCTGATTACAGTACCCTGAGCTTCACCAAAAATGTTTACGAAGAAAACGGTTGCCAAAGCAGAGTTTGCAATGTTTACGATGTTATTTCCGACGAGAATGGTTGTAAGAGCCTTGCTATATCTTTCTGCAACATATAGTGCAGTTTTAGCTTTTTTGTTGCCATTATCGGCAAGGTTTTTAAGGCGAATCTTACTTACTGACGAGAATGCCGTTTCCGTTGATGAAAAGAATGCAGAAAGCAAAAGTAACACAACGCAAATGGCAATCGTAGACCAAGGATCCAAAAATCATCACTCCAAATAAAATTGTTTATGCACAATTTGAAATATTTCATTGTGCAATTAAGAATCACTTCTTCATATTATATAAAGTATTAACGCAATTATATTTCTCAATTAGAATAAAAGATAAAATAATTTAAAAACTTCCCTAAGATAATTAAAAGTTTTGCTTAAGCTTTTTCAAAAGCTTGCGGATTCCAAAGGCGGAGCCTTTGGTGGGTTTTAAGGGCAGCACCCTTAACTTTTCTTTGCCACAAAAGTGGTGGACTTAGTCCGCCGATTGATTTCTTTTGATAGTAATATAAGTCGAATAGCGAAATTTCTCAAACGGAGTATCTTTGCCAAGACACGGAGTTGCTTTGTGAATTCACTCAAACCTTTTTATCAGCTTAAATTATCCACGAACAGAATAATATATAGTTATTTTTGTTACAATATTATCTGTAAACTCAAGCGAAATCATTTTACTTGTGTCCTCACTTGATGTATAAGTATAAGTTCCAGAATTTTTCTCGGACATACTTCTTGAGTCTGGCATACCAAATGCTTTATCAGCATCATCCATACTATCTCCAACGGTGATTCCAAGAACAGAAAGTAGAGCTTTACTTTCCATTACATCAATATTTTCTTGAGATATTATATCTAATTTTAATTCTTTAAGCTTTTTTTCATCGCTTTGCTCATCATTGCTTACATTATATATATCATAAGAAATTGCTTTAGCTTTGTTGCTAAGTAAATTTCCTACAAGTCTGCCGGAATTATTTTCGTCACCACTAAAAAGCTTAGTTCCAAGAGTAAAGTCATTTCCAAAATCAGAAATGCAGGGTGGGGAAGGAAGCATAGTTCCATTTATTTGTATACTATTAAAGGCTTTTTTAATATTGAAGTTTTCATTAGTTGTAATACTGCGAGTTTCTGAAACAACACTTTGATATTCAGATAAAGTGTTGCTTTCATTATTAGCTTCACCTTGAGAGCAAGCCGTAGTAGAAAGTAAAATCATAGCAGAAAAGGCAAGAGCAGTTATTTTAAAAGTCTTTTTCAAGATAATCACCTTTCATTCAGTTGTTTATTTCAGGGGAATATGGAATTGTATTATAAACCTCAATAACCTTATCACGCATCCAAAGGCCAGGGGTTATTCTTGTTGCATAGCCATAACCACAGTCCATACGCCAATCATAGCTGTGAGCCTGAGGAAGTCCATATACAGCAAGAAGTGTCATAATTACTCCACCGTGAGTAACGATAGTTGCGGAAGAAATGCCAGAAGTCATCATAGAGTTTACAAGACGCTCAAAGCCACGGCATACTCTGCGAGTGAAGTCTGCACCACTTTCACCGTTTGGTGGAGGAGTTTTTTCGGAATTTGAAAGCCATTCGGCAAATTTAGGCTCACCAGCAAGCTGAGTGGCAGTTTTACCCTCCCAGTCGCCAAAATTACATTCTGAAAATGCACCATTCAAAGTAACATTCTGTGATGGAAAAATCGCATCACAGGTTTCAAGACAGCGAGAAAGAGGACTTGATATAAGCATTTCTGTGCGTGGATAGCCTTGCTCATCGCTTATTTTCAAAAGCTGTTCTCTGCCTTTTGGCGAGAGGTGTACATCAGTTACACCTATATATGCACCTTGAAGATTAGCCTCAGTTTGTCCATGGCGGATAAAATTGATTTGATAAGATTTCATATAAAAATTCTCCTTAAAATTTCTTTACAAATAGTTATGAGAGTAGTATAATCTACAATAAGTATTTTCACGAGGTGAATCACATTGAATACAGATTTCCCACGAATTATTACACTACTAAGAAAAGAAAAAGGTATGAGCCAAAAGCAAGCTGCTGCTGAACTCGGAATATCTCAGGCATTGCTTTCGCATTATGAAAAGGGAATAAGGGAATGTGGATTAGATTTCCTTGTTCGTGTAGCAAAATATTATGATGTTTCCTGTGATTATCTTGTTGGTATTACTTCCGACCGAAAGGGAGCTATACTTAATATAGAAAGCGATGAGAGCAATACTCAAGAAACTGGAAAACCACCGTGTGATAGTCATTGTGCCAATCTTGCCAATCTTAATAGAAGACTTGTAATGAATTCTATTTCTGTTATTTTCAATATACTTGCACAAGCAGGAAATAAGAATCTTACAAGCGAAGTTTCGTCATATCTTATGGTATCTGTTTATAAGATGTTCAGATTGTTATATAATGCTAATCCACAAAATCCACAAGACTTTTTCGCTATAAATATGGAACTTCAAAGAGGGCTTTCTTCCGCTCTAATGCTTGTTAATGAAACAAACGCAGAGATTTCTGCAAAAGCATTTATTAAGACCATATATAAGGATAGAGAGATAAGCCTTTCACCAAGTGTAATACAAGAGCGTTATCCACAATATGCTGCAGCACTTTCAGACCTTATAAAAATCGCAGAAAACAATATAACAGATTATTATTCATAATTTTATATAAAATTAAGCGACTGTTTTATGACAGTCGCTTTTTTATTTAAGTTAGTTTATTACTTAAGCAGAAGTTTCTGCACCAAGGCTTACAGTAATTGTAAGCTTAGAACCATAAGGAGCGGTGTCGCCAACCTTATAATCCTTATATCCAATAACAGCACCCTTTGCAATTTGGTCATTTGCAACTTCTGTCTTGTTGACTATAAAGCCCATACCACTAAGAGTTTTAATAGCTTCTTCAACAGTAAGATTGTTTATTGCAGGAAGTTCTCTCTGTTGAGGACCTTTACTTACAACAACTACGATTGAAGAGCCTTTAGTTACGACTGAGCCAGCCTCAGGAATCTGAGAAATTATATTTCCTTCTTTAACTGTATTGCTGAACATTGCCTCACTTTCTTGAAGAATACTATATTCAGCATTGCTTGAGTCTGAAAGAACACGAGTGTATTCCTTATCACAGAGATTAGGAACAACAATAGAATCAGGGTCAGAAGTATCAACAATAGCAGAAGATGCAGATGAACTTGCAGAAGACTCTACATCGGTGCTGCTTTCACCATTAGAAATAACAATATTAAAGTTAGATTGGCTAACCCATATAATAGCAGCAACTACAAGAATAAGTAAAGCTGAAAGACATGAAACAAGCACCCACGCAAAGCCAGGTATACCACTCTTTTTCTTTGCATTGTAGCTTCTTACTGCGGCTGCCTGAGCTGCGTTTCGAGTTGCCTCATTCTGAATAGCACGAACAGTAGGAGCAGCAGAAAGCTGAGTCTTGAGGTCTGCACAAGTTTTTGTTCTTGCACTTCTGAGAACCTGAAGTCCACCAGCAAGAGCTGTTACAACATGAGGTGGAAGCTGCTTAAAAACAGAAGTAGGGAGTGGGAGCTTGCCATCAGGCTTACGCTTGTCCGCATCTTCCGGAAGACGACCTGTCAAGGCGAAGAATAAGGTTGCTGTAAAGCCATAGACATCTGTACGCTCATCAAGATAAGCGTTAGGGTCATATTGTTCAGGAGCAGAGCAACCATCAAAAAGCTCAGCGTCAATCATATCATTCTGCTGACGAATTTCTCTTATAGCAAAGCTTTGAAGCCTGAGCTTTCCAGCTGGTGTTACAACAAGGCTTTCTGGATTAATGCCAAAATGAGTAATTCCTGCCTCGTGAATTGAAGTAAGAGCAGAAAGAACAGGCATAAACATTGGTCTTGCAGTATTCCAGTCGATAGAACCACCGCTTCTTTCGATATATTCACCAAATGTAATGCAATCAAGCTTTTCCTCAACGGTATAGCAAGTGCCATTCTCAGAAAAAATATCGTAAATTGGTGTTATAGATGAAAGCTCGCGAAGTCTTGCGAGTGTTCTGTAATATTCAAGAAAGGATTTTTTAAGAGTTTCAAAGGTCTGTTCGCTTCCCTCACGAATAACAAGGTCTACGCTTCCAGGAGCTCGTCCACAGATTCCAGAAGGGAGAAATTCGTGAATAACAATAGCGGAGTGCATAAAGTTATCATAACCTATATAGTAAGCACCCTCAACACTGTTGTCGATTTGCTTGCCTACTAAATAACGCTCTTGAAGGATTGTACCCAATGGAAGAAAGGGTGCAGATTGTACAGAGTCCTTATCAAATCCGCAATGTGGGCATTTTTGCTCACCGTTAATTTCGCACATACAACCTAAACATAATTGCGACATGAATAAAGCCACCTATCTCCGTGCTGAATCAGAATTTTAGAAGTAATTACAAGCAAAAGCTGCACGGTGCTGACTGCTTGTTTGCCAATATATAATTGATTATAGCATAGTTGATAGCAAAAAAGCAAGTTTTAGTAGAGCAATAAGAATTACAAATTTGTAAATTAAAACATAATATTAGTAATGTATATATAATTGAGAAAAACTTATAAAATTAGTTTGAAGTGTATAGAGTGTTTTGTATAAAATTAATATTGAAATGATATATAGAAATGATATATAATTGTAGCAAATCAGATGGGGGTATAGCTCAGCTGGGAGAGCGCTTGAATGGCATTCAAGAGGTCAGCGGTTCGATCCCGCTTATCTCCACCATACCTTGGTTAAGCATAAATAAATTCTCTCGAGAGCTTTCGAGAGAATTTTTGTTTTAAAAGGAGAGTACAATTTTTGCATTTATTGGATAATTTTTCATTATTTGTTGTTTTAAAAATTGATACTCGTATCATAATAACCAAACTTGCACAATAGTGTAAAAACTAAAATGCTTACATTTGCCCTAATATACATATTATTATAAGAAATAATTGTAAAATAATGACTTTTTTTACCTAAATCTTGACGATTTTGCATAAAAATGCTATAATCGAAAAAAGATTAAGAAAATTCATGTAAACAGTAGGCTACATTCCATTATGAGATGCAAAAAGATTTATGGAGGTTTATGCTTTATGATAATAACATCTAAACGAAAACTAACATCAAGTGTGGCAATCTTATGTGCCTTAATGATACTCATAGGCATTTTTCCTATGAATCTTTTCAGCGGAAAAAAAGCTGATGCGGCAAGCATAACTTTAGAATCGAAATATGTCTATTTGGATATATCAAACTTTTCTGATGAATGGAATAATAATGTCTATATGTTTGTTGATACTTGGGGTACTTTACAGAAAGGTGAAAAAATTTCTGGTACAGATATAATTCGTTGGGATAAGAGCGGTTGGGGAAATATTGGACATATCTTTGGGTTCAGTTGCTTTGATAATTGGAGCGATATTAAAGCTCAAGATTATAGAAGAACTACTATGACATCAATCAATTTAAGTGATGCGGGTGCCAAATATTTTTACTGGGACGGAAGTTCTACAGCTATAATAGACAGTAAAACAGTATATTCAATTAGTGTTTCAGATACGCCGATTTCAAAAAGCTTAGAAGGCAAAACAATAAACTTCAAGGATATGACAGGTAAACTTGCAGGAAATATAACTGCTATATTTACCGGAGCTGAAGTTACAGAAACAAGTTCAAGTCTTACAAATAATCAAATAACAATTCCTAATGATATAAATGACAAACCTTATACAACAGTAGAATTTAAAAATGGTGATACTTCTCTTGGAAAATATAATCTATTTAATGAAAACAGCAGTGGTGTTACACCGATAAGTTATGATGAAAATACTTGTAATACATTCTACTATGGTGCAACAGAAAATCTTTCTAACAACTCGGTGATTTCTTATTGGGGAGCTGAGCCATCAACAGCAAGTGATTCTATAAATAACAATAAACTTTATCTTGATAAATTCTTTTTTGATACAACTTCTGGTGTTGTACCAACTATTACAATAAAAGATTCTAATGGAACTTTTACAAAAGATTCAGATGATGATAGTACTTACAGCTATATAATAAATACTTCCGCAACACAGCAGGATATTATAAGCGTTACATATAATAATATGAGATATAATTTCCTTTGGAGCGATTTATCTAAAAACAAGTTGAGTATTAATGGAAGTATAGCAAGTATTTCTGGTGTTTATAGCAATAGTGATGGCTTGGATTTATATTTTGATGCAACCCTTTCAAAGCTATCATATTTAGGTTCAACGGGTAATAATGCTACAATGCCTATACAAGATAGTAATGCAAAGATGTTTGTTCATTTGTTTGGAGCAACAGATGGTTCAACAGTTGGTTATGAAATGACAAAATTATCTTCAAAGACAGTTGATTCTAATACATGGTCTGATGTCTATTTTGTAAATATCAGTAAGCAAGATGTTGAAAAATATAGTAAGGTGATTTTTTATAGTAGTACTAATAAAGGCACATGGCCTAATGCTAATGCTAATGCAAGTAAAACAGAAGATTTAGATTTACCTAAAAATACAAATAAGACTTGCTTCTATGCCGATTCAAGTGATAAATGTATTTATGATAATAGTATGCGTTCAGGCTACTGGGATAAGGTCTATACCATTCGTGATGCAGAATCAGGCAAAAATAACCCAGTAGTAGATATTAAAGCATCAAGCTTTAGTAGCGAAAAGAGCAATTACGGAAGTACTGAAGTAAATTATGTAAACTCTACTTTCTATGATTACTATACAGATTTTGAGTTGAACGGCAGCAACCGTGATGATTATAATGGTGAATCAGGATTGCAAAGTGGAGCGTCTCATAGAAACTGGGTAAATTTCAGACAGTTCGACCAAGCTCTTAGTGATTATTATAAAAATAAAGGTGTAAGTGTCAACGACGCAATTTATACAGGTCATTTTCAGCCAACACATAGTGACTGGGGTTTTCCTTTTGGAGCGATAGCTGATACTATGGATTTATATGGTTGGAGCAAGTATAATACTTTTATTTCAAATAATAACTCTAATGTAAATTCAGATGGTACGGTAAAGATAGGGTCAGATGGATATTATATGTATGCAACACAGGGTATCGTTAATAGTAGTTTGGATAACGGTGTTCTGAAAACGCATGACGGCAAAGCAGCTTCACCTTATTTTGACGAGGATTTCCTAAACGGAAACAATAGCAAAAACACAAAATTAGGTAAGGTATATAACAATGTTGCTTTCCCATTTACAAAGAAAGATGTCTTTGGTGAGGGAGTTGATTACTGGTGGTATGATAGTGCAAGCACAACTCTTGCAATGCAAAAGGATACCGCAAGCGACAATTACTATTTAGCAAATCATTCTTCAGATAGCAATAGAAATTGGAGTAAAAACTTAAATAGTAGTGGTATATATGATGGCGGTGATGGTGTTTCCAACATATATGGTTTGTTCCCATTTAACTATGGTGATAACAGTGCGAAAAACAATAATGGTTCTACATATAATTATGGTTATGGAGCAAAGCTTGAGTTTAAATTCCGTCTTACAGATGATGGAAAAGTACTCAATAGTAATGGAGACCTAGTAGATATTAAATTCCTGTTCTCTGGTGATGATGATGTTTGGGTTTATATCGACGGAAAGCTTGCACTTGATGTTGGTGGTGACCATGGTCAGGTTACAGGTATGTTAGACTTTGCTAATAAAAAAGCTTATGTAAGCAGGGTTAAAAAATCAGCTAATAACTCTGATGTATCGGGAGGCTCTTCAGTAAGGTCAATAACATATCATGCTGATGGTGAATCCGGCACGATAAATAAACCATATGATTTCCATCAGGAGAAAGAGTTCACTCTTGAGGGTGATAATTCTGCCGAACATACACTTACCATGTACTATATGGAACGTGGTATGTGGGAATCAAATATGAAAGTTGCATTTAACTTCCCTGACAGCAGTGAACTTGAAGTTGAGAAAACTGTTGATAAGAGTGATGTTAACACAATGTTCTCTAATCTCTTTGATGAAAACGAAAACTTTGAGTTCCTCATTCAGAATCGTGTAACACACTTTGGCACAAAAGCTGCTAATGGTAGCACAGGATTGACAACGCTTAACTTCGCTGAGAATTTCACGGGTAATTTATCTGTAATATCTGAAGGTAATATATTTGAAAAAGTAGCTAGCTATAATGGACAAGATAATGTTGTACATTGGTTTGCTAATTACTCAAATGAAAATAATGAATATACACAAGTAAGATTAGGTAATTTAAGTGCTGATGATAGTCAATCGAAAGATATAAGCGAAATGACTTATCTTAACTTTAAAGCCTATATTGCCAATGATATTGCATCGTTAAATAATATGTATATTCAATTAACTGATGTAAACGGCAAAAAGCTTTATGGTTTCTTAGATGCTAATAAGGTTAAGGATACTGTTCTTAGTGGTAATGCTTGGTCAAAAGTAACTGTAATCTTAGATAAGCTTACTGCGGAAAGTGGTTTTGATAAGACTAAAATTAGCACTATAAGTTTTCAGTATAATATTGAGTGCGATGTTTACCTTGACGATTTCATCTTTAAAAATGATGCTACTTCCATAGGTACAGGCTTTACTACTGCTCAAGAAAACATTCCTGACTATGGTTCAGCTACAAGCGGAAATCTCGAAAATACAAAAAATGCACAGTATTATAAAAAGGATAGTAGCTCTTCATCTTCAAAGGGTACACTTGATTTAGTTGATGAAAGTGGTAATTTCTACTTAAAGAATAAGCAATTAGTTACTTTCTATGACCAGTTCCGTAGAGGAAGTTATATTTCATTAAAAGAAAATCTTAGTGCATCTCAGAAGAAGCTCTATACGACTACATATACTGTTTACGAAGATGGCTCTGCTGTAACAAGTATGGCAAGTGGAAGTACAGTAACCAACGGCAGTATCTCGAATCTGAAAAATGTTACTGGCACAGCCGTAAATGACGGAAGAACAGAAAAGCCAGACAGTAGTTCCTCATTAGCTAACTATACAGGTACTAAGCCTGATGCAGATACTATGGTTTTCCGTTCGTATACTAACCCAGACGGAACAAATCAAAGCACAAAGTTAAAGGTTCAATTCATATTTCTTTTAATAATATTCTTTTTAAGTTCTTGTGGATATGGAA
>JABLTK010050904.1_pt1 | contig 13492 bp, 21 predicted proteins | sample 7160131 | NCBI WGS metagenome assembly JABLTK01 (sample SAMN14651221, study PRJNA627086) | human gut metagenome | isolation source: feces | host: Homo sapiens
CTTTTCTTCCTTAGGTTTCTCCTCTTCCTTCGCCTTACGACCACGACGACCACGTCGTCCCTTCTTCTCTCCTTCTTCTTTCGCTTCTTTGGGCTCTTCCTCCTTAGGCTCTTCCTCCTTAACAGGTTCCTCTTCCTTAGGCTTTTCCTCGACAGGTTCTTCCTTAACAGGCTCTTCTTCCTTAGGCGCTTCCTCGATAGGCTCTTCTTCCTTAGCAGGTTCTTCTTCCTTGACTGGTTCTTCCATTACAGGCTCAGCAGCCTTCTTAGCAGCCTCTTCTTCTGCTCTCTTAGCAGCTTCAGCCTCTTCTTCAGCCTTCTTAGCAGCCTCTTCCTCTGCTCTCTTAGCAGCTTCAGCAGCCTTGATAGCATCTTCCTCAGCCTTACGCTTCGCTGCCTCCTCTTCTGCCTTCTTGCGTCGTTCAGCCTCACGAGCCAAACGCTCCTTCTCTTTGATCTCACGTTCAGCTCGTCTCTTTGCCTCACGTTCCTCTCTTGCCTTCGTTTCAGCCTCATCTTCCACCTGTTGGCTTCGTCTCTTAATCGGTCTGCGCATCACCGGCTTCAATTTCTGCTTCACAATAGTAACATCTTCTTCCACATCTCCAGCCTCTTCCTCAACAACTTCCATCTTGAAAGACATCGTCTCTTCCTGTTGAGCCTCTTCAGCAGCCTTCTTCGCGGCTTCCTCTTCCGCAGCCTTCCTTGCTGCTTCTTCCTCAGCAGCCTTTGCAGCTTCCTCTTCAGCACGACGATTACGACGACCCATCTTCTCACGGCGCTTTGTACAAGCTTCGCACGTACAGTTACGATCATGAATTACCAGACCCTTCATTTTTCCCTTTGTCTCAGCTAGATCCAGATAAGCCTTGCTGAAATCACGAATATCATCATCAGAACGCTCCGAGGCCCAGTAACGAACTTCAGTAATACGAGCAAATGTTCCCTTGCCTCCAATCATAATCTGATCATTCTCATCTAGGCATAATTCATAACCAGTAACTCCTACCAAGAGGCTCACGTTCAGGATTCACAATCTTATTCTCCTTCACCATCTTTCCATCCACAAACAATCTCACTGAAGTCATCTTCTTGTTTGTGCAATCGACTACAGCACCAATGTGTTTCCAAGTGTCTGCAGGTACCACTACGAATCAATCATCAATCACTTTCTCACAGGAAGAATCTGTGAACATTTTTCCAGTTGTTGTCTCAAATACCACATAACCATTCTCCAGACCGAAGGACCACATACGATCACTTTCAGTACCACGTGTAATCAGAGGCTAATTTTTAATTGTTACTTCTAATCATACCATGTAACCATTACGACCATCTCGCTTCACCCACATTTCAACAGTGAAGTAACGACGCTGAGGATCTGGATGGAAGTAAGCAACACGAAGAGTATTGCGTTCCATTGTAATCTTAGAAGTCAAAGTACCAAGAGCTTCCTTTCCATCCTTGTCCCAACCAAGGACCAACTGACGTAACACCTTCACCTTGTCACCATCACCCTTATCAATTGGAACATCGGAGTCCTCAATGAATGCAGCTCCATTAATTGTCATGTTATTACTGTAATTACTATCATCGAACACAGTGTTCTGGGAACCATCCTCACGATCCTCCATACGTAGATACAGGACACAAGAGTCTTCACCTTCGTTACCAACCATCATAGCAGCACCACCGAAACGAGGATCTTCTTGGGCTTCACCTTCGTCTTCTTGTACCTCCACAATCTGACGAGCTCCTACCCAAGCAGCGACATTGCTCATTTCCAACAAAGGATATACAGAAGGAAGAGGCTCTGGTTTAGGAATTTCAGGAATCTAAAGCTTATCCTTCTCTTCATATCACATACACGAGGAATCCGCTTCAACTTCCATGAAGGGAGAGAGGCTTGCTCACCTCCCACAAGGAGAGTAGGAATACGCTGGGGCAAATTCATTGCAGTGATACTCTCATTACCTCGCTTCTTACTCTTCAGTGTCTTACCTGACAAAATCTCAGCAGCTTGCTTAATATCAGGTCGAAGACCATCAGCACGAGATGCCTGTTGTTGCAGCAAATTCGATGTAGTCTCTCCTCCAATATTCATTAAATTCATCAGCTCCCAATCATCACCACACAGATCAAGACATTTGCGAGCAGTATTGAAATCACCACTAATAGCAGCAATTGAAGCCAATGCACGAAGACGCTCAGCTAGTGTTGAACGAGGATGAGGCAGTAAGGCTGTGAACGGTTTACCTTCTTCTGCTGATTTGAGATATTCCTATTTGTCATTCCATACTTCGATCTGTACCATCAGTTGAGGAGCATCACTCAATAGTTCCTGGAGTGCATCATCCAATCGATGCAATGACATAGCAAGATCACTCTTCACCTCAGGCGCAATTTGAGGATAATCAGGGAACTCCTTATTAGTGTTATTACTACGAACAATAGCATAAGCAATACTCAGATAACCCTTCTTTCGGAACTCACGAATCAGTTCACCTGTCACTCCAGCATTATATCCAGGACCCGTAGGACGAGGTCCATTAGGATCTTCCTCTGCAGGCTTATAACCGTATTGCTTGATGATCTTCATCATAATCTCCTCACGGTTCTTCACATAACCCTCAGGAGCATACAGAAGACCCATCACCAGAGGCTCCAGAGGAACCAAAGCACGCGACAATAACTGAGTCATACGATGATCACGATGCTTACAGGCATAAAGAACACGATCTGGAAGAACAGACATCAGAATTGGTTCTGTAGCATGAATATCCAGAGAACCAATAGGACGCTCACGAGAATCAGCCATCATATAATAGAGACGATTATCTGAACAAGAGTAAACAATTGTGTATCCCAACCACTGCATTGATGTGGTCAAACGAGCTGTTCCTCCAATCATCACTACAGCAGGACGCTGAGCAATAATATGATACTCCAAATCCACCATTAAGATACGCTATAACTAATATTCCATTCTCATATCTACCTGATTGGTACGAATAGCACATAGAGGCTTCTCACCCTCCTCAAGCTGTTGCCAAGCAACTTCACATACAACCTCACCTGCTCGGAAGTGAAGGCCCTTACTCTTATGCATGGGAGTATATCCTTGCTTACCATCAGCATAATTCTTGCTGAATACCAGCCATTCTGTCATATCTGTATCCTCAATCACAAATTGAACCACCTCCAAATTATTTGTCGTTCGCAGAGGCGTTGCAAAGATTCTTTTGATTTGTGATTTGACCTTCCAGATGGTGCGAGTCACCATCGTCATCTCTAATGGATCTTCTGATTCATTTTTCTCTCCTGTAGGTGTCCTCAGATTCTTCACAATACACTCTCGAAGTTGCAACTCTTTACCATCTCCAACAACCAAATAGCTATTCATCACTCCTCTTCATAATCACTACTTGTAGTTGTTCAGAGGTAGAACATCCTGACATGGTGCCTCTTTTGGCATTGTAGAAAACATTACTTCAGCGAAGAAGTTTCTTATCTTCTCCTCCGACTGCTCTTCCTCCTCATCTCGCTCATTCATGCTATTCACAACCTTCTGTGCCTTCTCTGCTGGAAGGAAAATGAAGTAACGACGAGGATCATCTCCCTCAATTGGTATTTCTTGATAATTATTCTCATCATTCTCATCAAAATTCGGATCATCCTTATCCACACCACTAATAAGGACACGTTGACGAGCTATGCATCACTCTGTTATCTAAATGATACGTTTCTCAGAAGCTTCTGGACGCAAAAACACAACGACACTCTTTCCATCTTCTGATACCTTCAGACCATCAGCACGCACAATAACTCCTCCATCTTTGGTCTGAATACCTGACTTCAACTCTACAAGATAGTGTGACCAGGCTTCACGCATTCCTCGATAATTTACCATGAAGCTAGGGGTAGGCTTGTTCCTACGCAACTCCAAATCATAGTTCGTGAAGTAATGAATCAGAGGAACATTCAGAGGACGCAAGGACTCTTCCGTTGTACCTTGATAGAATGCTCTGAATGGAACCTGACGAGGAGAAGCATTAGTCATACCACGTGCCAAGTGAGTATATTTATCCCACAAAGACAGACCAATCACACGACCATTAGGGAATGATAACATAATAATATTCTCACGAGGATGACAAGATAATGAGGGAACACTATTTGCAGGTAGATCTTCAGCAAGTTCCGAAATCACATATTTCTCGCAGAGTCTCATGGACTTACGAGGGGCGTATCTAATCATAAGAAGAATTTTCAACTCCTACGTCCAAATGGTTAAGAGAGGAGGATTCTCATCTCCTGTGACAATAGCGAACAAAAGAGGCTCAGTAGGATGGAAGCACAGAGATACAATATTATCTCCAAATGGACAAGTGTCCAGTTTGGCACACCAGGCTCCCAAAGGACATGAATACACGACAATCGAACTATCGGAACGACCACAAGCAAACACTTTCATTTGAGGATGCCAACTGATACATGTAATGTTATTACTCTCCACTCCATATCCCTTAAGACGATCTTCACTAGCTTCTAGACCACGCCCCATATCAATGATTTTCTCCAGTGTTGCTTCGGCTACATATCATTTGTTCATTCATTCCGTACGTGCATCTTCTTCTTCCTGATCGTCTTCAGCAATATCACCAAAGCCACGCTTACCAATCTGATACAACAAGACGAGATTATCACTAGTACCAACAGCTAGCGTACAACCACGATATGAACACGCAGCAGATGTAATATATATACTATAATCGATCTTTGCCTTATCACAATCAATTTGGTTCATCATTCCCGACAGACACATACCCTATCTATCAACAACTCAACTCAAACCAACCTCTATCTGATTAGCATTGTAACCACATCCAAAGGAAGAAGGATTGATTCCTCCATGAGTAGCAGCAAACACTGTTACACACGACTCACCATAACCCTCAGTAGATGCGACAAAATGACGACGTGACATATCGTAGACAGTCATCGAAGCATTATCTTGACAAGCGATAACGTATTCCTGCCCTTTCTTTGAGAAGGATGCACACATCTGCGCGACATTTCGATTTGAAGGAACTCCAGAGGGAATCGTAGCAAGCAAGCCTCCAGTGAACAAATCAAACTCCTGAATTGACTGTTTTGTATGTACATAGTAGCTTGGCTTTCGATTATGGAAACAGACAGGAATGGGAATATCTCCTGTATAATCGAAGCGTCTATCAAAACGAGTTTGCAAAAACATTTCTACATCTCAATCAAAACAGATTCACTCACTTATCTAATGATAAAACCTCGTTCGAGTTAGATTTTGTCCAGCAAATGGGTCATCATCACGACACACAAAACCCATTATAAGCATGATTATCAGCGCATCGACAAATAGATTGAGAACACAATACACATATTTGATTTAGAAGATTCATTCGACAAGTGAATTCAACAAACAAAACGAAAGAGTAGATTACAATCCATCTCGAGAATGGCAAATAAAAGGAGTACACGTTTGTTCCTATAGTGAAATCGAAGGTAATCGTAGTCGCTTCTCCTCTGAAATGGATGACAAGTAAGATGGTGAGACATCACATAAACCTAGCTTCCTCTACAAATATAACTAGGTGCTCACACAAACTTTTGGCCGCTTCGGAGTCTGAAGACAAGTTGAAGCTTCTTCCTTGTGAGAAGGATACAGTTCAATAAACAAATTCATCCTGGAGTAGATCGAATCAATCTGAACTGAAACAAATGATTCAAAGTTACAATCTCAGAAAGAGGAGGCAATGAAGAGATGAACTCCGACTTCCGACGCAAAAGGGAACTCGAGACAAGTAAATTCCTATCTCTTCGAAAATCCGAAATGGGAGTCGAGTCAATAACAGCAGAATTTCGAGATTCTTTCGTATCACACTATGTATTCAATATTACAGAACTACTCATACGTTTTTCGGGGAATCACATGGATTGTAATCAATCGACTGTTGAGAAGGTAAATCTAAAGAGAATTCAGTCACCAGACTGCGGTTGCGAGACTTAAAAGTCAATAACCACAAAACAATCTTACAAAGCTAAGAGAATCACCGTTGTCTATATCCTCGTCGCTACTACATGAGACAAAGATCTACTCCGATCAGACTCTACAAAGGACCATTATCCAACCTGAGAGACTTCAGAGAGGTAATCTTGAGAATACTCGATTGACGGACGTCGGAGACACTGCATAGTGAGTAAGATCACCCCAAGTATCGCGAAGCACTTTTCAATGATAAATCAATATGACAACAAACAACATTCTTATCCCCAATCACATGGAGGAACACTATCAAATACACTACTGTGAACAGGAAGAAGTGAAGGAGGCAAATCCACTCGAAGTGGGAGAAGTTTTTCTTTATATGCACTGGGAATTATATCATCTGTTGATGTATCCATATGTTCTTCTTCTTCTCGTACTACTGGAATCCAAGGAGTATCTTCAATAGGACGAACAGTTGTTTCAATGAGTCCCACTATGGTCATAACATCCAATAACAAGTACAAGGAATCACAGTCCCTCCAGAACGCATTTCCTCCGTAACCGATAGATGACGATATGGACAATTATTTCCCATTTGGCAGAACCCATTTCGTTTAAAATTCTCACAAATTGGAGTAGCTGAAGTTGCTTGAAGGATTCCTGCGGTTTCTACCCCATAAATTATGGATCCCATGAGTTACCTTTTCGGGATTGAAACCACATCTTGACATTGTTCTGATGTTGTAGAGACTGAAAATGCTGTTCTCGTTTTTGTTGTGAATCTACAAACGATCTGTCGCAGTAGTCACAGTAATAACGTCGTTGTGGCATGATAGATCAACTACAAATCTCTCAAATCTAGCAGTCATACATCGGGAATGGGATTGTACTACCTGAATCCCTCCAAACTATGAATATCAGTGAACTGAGACTAACGAAAGAGACGAGATTTGGGTGTCAGAAATATGAAAGAATCTTGTCATGATGAACATCGAGCTTATTCTTTGGATTTTGGTCTCGATCCTGTTCATTTGTATTTTTGGACTCGATTTGGCAATACTGAGAAGTTATCTTTGGAAGTGATAGTCATTCCCGTAGATGGTACAAGAAGATTATCGTTCAGATGAGAAAAATAATACTGAAAGTGTTTCAGAAAGTGGTAATAGTCGATGTTTAATTTGTTACGTTAGAAGTTGGTTCTCAATACCATAATGAACAGGAAGGAACCGATGTGGTTCCACCTGAAGAAGTGGAAGAAGAATGTCCTTCACCGAAATGTGCCCCTCCTCCAATTCCTGATCGTTGGGAAGGAGAACATATCCCAAAAGCATATACCCTTGGATATGGTACCATTTTTGCAGACGATTTCATACACAGATGCTGATTGGCCGTTAGATGATGACTTGGAATATGAGGATCAGTCATATATAAACGATGAAATTATGCGAACTGTGCCTCAAATCCCTGCACCACTCCCTCCTTCAGCTCATGAAAGGAAATCAAGCCCCTCCTCTCCTTTCTCTGAGTCTTCATCGTCGCCCTACGATTATAGATCACCTTCATATAATTTTCAGTCCTCTACAACTATGCCTCAGTCTTCTTCTCTGGATTCAGTTCCACAGAAACCCACAGTGGCACCTCCACTTCCACCTATATTCGATGTACCGGAAGGAGATTCACTTGAGAACATGTCTATTGATCAAGTGATTGGATTAGCCCCAGAGACAGACGAATCTAATTCTAAATCCATCATCAAGAAATTCCAGTCTTCTGTTGGAAGTGCTGTCAAAGAAACTACAACAGCTCTTAGTCGTATACTACGTCGTTCTTCTGCTGAAGAGGATCTGTTGGGTCTTCAGAAGGAAGTGGAGTCGCCACGACCCGAAGAACCCTTTCCTTATGATGCTAGTATGGACTTTGTCCATGTTGATGCAAGTGCTCCAAGTGCATCCAATGAGGATGTCAGCGAGATTTTCGGTGTTATTTCGTTTGATGATGATGTTGTGGAAGAAAGTGACTCGGAACCAGAACATTGCGAACAGCCTAAGAAGCGAAAATCGTTCAATTCAGAATCCAATAAACTTGAAGCTTTGTTACGCTTCCTGACTATATCGAAGCAAATTACAGCTGAGGAGACACTCAAGATACAAGAAGCTGCTCGGATTGATAAGCAGAACACCGAACGTATTCTTCAAAGTTACATTGATTCGTATTGACAGAAAGTGTTGTTCATGAGTAGAGGATTCACCATTGAATATAATAAGCTCCTTGGACGCACTACTGATACTCTTCCCTCTAATGAATTACGTGTTAAGGTTCTTAAAGTATTGTCGTTCAATGGATACCATATAGGAATCGAATGGCAATCGATTTGAGATCAAACATCTCAGTACTATTTCGTTTTCTGTACCAAAGATATTCGTTTATCAAGGCTCGTATTTCTATCTTGCTGAACTACGTCAAGGAAAACTTAATTTCCTTAATAAATGGTGTCCATGTGTAGTTCAAATCTTGCAGCACCAAATACGTATTTTTAAAGGTCTTGGAGACATCTCACAGGAGTCAACAATTGTTCGTATTAATTTGCATTCTCTTATGGTATCTTTTTGATTTGATTTTCATATAGACTCTTGGTCCTATCATGAAGAAGACTTACAATAAATGTATGTACTTCTATATCAAGTTATTTGAAAATGACCTAACCAACCATCGTGTGCTTGAAGAAAAACCTAGTCATTTCCGACGTGACTTAGTCTGTAAGAATAGATCATGATTTTCACTTTAGCAATCCAGGCGCTAAAGATTGGAAGTAAAGAAGAATTGGTTCTTCGTGCTTTTGCTTATGAGTTGAATCAACGTCTGATATCATTGGGACAGTTATAGCGTATTCTACGCTTTCCCCTTGTAGAATTATTCATTGTTAACTGTTTGTTCAAACAATCTCTTGTCAATGAATAACGACGTGGAAGAAGGAATCATCGAGAAGAACGAACCAACCAAAGTGTGTCCATGGTGGGCTGAGAGTATTCCCATCGTCCTTTTGTTAATTGTCGATGTACTCATCTGTAAGTACTATATCGATCCCAGAAATGTTACATGGAAGTATCCGATTTATTCTTACATTTTTGGATCTCTATGTTTGGTATGGTTTGTGTACATGATAACAGATCGTACAATAATTGGTGGTATTGGTGGATTTTATGACGCATATTGGTTTTGTAACATTGGTCTTCTTCTCACCGCACTAGGAGCGTTTTTCTCTTTACCAACTCTCATCGGTCAGTCTATGTGCCTGTTATTGATGCCACATGTATCGTTTTGGATTGACTTCATTTGTTTCCCTTGTTTAAAGCGATGTGTTGTTGGAGCTTTTCCCTTTATGTTCGATGATTCTACTTCGTTCCGTGAAAAAGTTACGTCCTACCATCACTTCTGGTTCTTCCCTGGACTTGCTTTTCTTCTTTTGGGGCAGCCGCCAATCTCCATCTCCAGCTTCTACCTTTCAGTTCTTCTCTTCTTGCTGCTTATTATTCTTTCTCGGTACATGACTCCTCTAGAGTATGTGAATCCTGATGGTTCGAGGCGATATCTGAATGTATGTTGTGCCCACGAATTTCCGGAGTTTGCAAAACACATTCAACCATTTAAGTGGGCCATTGGAAAACCGTTCGTGGTGTATGTAAGTGTAATCTTCCTATTTTACGTTGTTCCTGTTAACTTTATTTCCTTTATTGTTCTTGTATTGGTTCAGAAGGGCATCAACAGTCTTTTATGAGTGAGATAAGTCCTTATAAAGGTGACTGCAATCACTAGATATTTCGTAATATAACATGTTTGTTAACAGTCGTTCAGTATTTGTTCTTTGGAAGTGGGTCCTTCATCGTAATTCCATTTCTTTTTTGCCGAATCAATGTCTCGCAGAGTTCCACTTCCTCTGATACAAAAGTTGCAGAGCAATCCTAATCATGTCAGAAACATCTGTATTCTGGCTCATGTGGATCATGGAAAGACAACGTTGTCTTTTCTTTATTCTGTTTATTTCTAGTCTCGCTGATGGCCTAATTAGCTCCAATGGGATTATTTCGACGCGATTAGCAGGTGAAATACGATATATGGACAGTTGGTAATGGATTTATTGGAATATAAGATGAATTAGGGAAGAAGAACAGAAGCGAGGGATTACAATGAAATCAAGTTCTATTTCACTGTTCTTTGAAGATGAAACAGCAGTGACAGATGAGCAGTCAGGAGAGAAAGTGACTAAAAGAGTTCCTTATCTGATCAACTTGGTAGATTCTCCTGGACATATTGACTTCAGTTCAGATGTTTCTGCTGCTGTTGAAATTCCTCATCTTCTTTTACAACTAGGTACGATTATGTGATGGTTGTCTTGTGGTTGTTGATGCTATTGAGGGAGTGTGTACACAAACACTTACGGTCATTCAGCAAGCTTTTCAAGAAGGAGTGAAGCCAATTCTCATCATCAACAAGATTGATCGACTGATTCTCCATCTAAAACAGACACCTCAGGATGCTTATCAGCATATCCGTAATATTATTGAGCAGGTCAATGCATGCATTAGTAGTCTGTATACTGCTGAGGTTATTAGTAATACAGCCACCACAGTATGAACAATCTTCCACTCACTTATCTAGTCCTATATTATCGATAGTGATAAGGAGGAGCAGCTATTTGTATCTCCAGCCAATGGAACTGTGCTATTTGCGAGTGCTGCTCATGGCTGGTGTTTCTCTCTTCGTCAATTTGCTGATCTCTATGCTCCTATTCTAGGTATAAGTAAAGCTAAACTTATGAAGTATATGTGGGGTGACTATGTATACAATGCAAAGACTAAGACTGTCTCTACATGGACCTTAGCTAGTTCATCTCCTCCCATCTTTGTTAAGATGGTGTTATCTACACTGTGGAAAGTATATAAGAGTGTTTATCAACGGAATGAAGAAACATTGAAGACAATTCTCAACACTATTCAAATCACACTCACTCCTCGAGAACTTAAAACTAATGACGATGGAACTCTCGTGAAGCTCATTATGTCGCGATGGCTGCCATTGTATAAGGCAATATTAAGTAAGATCATACTCTTTTGATAACCTGTAGAGACTGTAGTGAAGATTCTTCCATCTCCTTCTTTAGCTCAAATTGCACGATATGATTGGATATGGGATCCGCTTGTACGGAAGCAAGGTAGTCTTTATTGAAACGATTAAATAATAGTTCGGGATCTCGAAGATCAAGCTGATGATACAGCAAACTCTCTTCTTTCCTTTAAAAAGAGTTTTGAGACTTGTCAATGCGATGGTCCTCTTATGGTATATATTTGTAAACTGTTTTCTGTTCGAGGATGTGATATTGTTGGAATGCCTGTTTGTATGTTCATTGATATTTCACATATTAGACAGATCAAAATAAGGATTATGAGATTGCGTTGTGTCGATCTTTCAGTGGTCGAATCACAAAGGATACGCCTCTTTATATCATCCCTTATCATAATGAGTTGAGATTGAAGGATCTTCTTAATCATAGTGATTCATCAGTCATACCTACTGCTATCACAACACCAATTCAACTGTATTTTTATTTCCTCTTCATTATACATAGATTCCTTCTCATGGGAAGAGAAATTATTGCTGTTGATGAAGTACCAGCTGGAAACATATTCGGTGTGTATGGATTGGAAGGATCAATCATGAAAATGGGAACACTTTCAAATAATCCAGATTGTCCTTGTCTATCATCTCTTCGTCTTGCAGTAGGTAATCAATTCTTATTCTTATTCTCAGAGTGATCCAATTGTCCAAATTGCTGTGGAAACAGAGAAACCTAACGATATTCCACTCTTGTTAGAACAGTTACGTATTCTTGATAACAATGACAGTAGTATACGAGTGTTTCAAATGGTATGTGAACTCAATTGAATGTGATTCCTAGAAGACAGGTGAGCACATCATTAGTGCTGTTGGAGAACTTCAATTAGATGTGATTATCCATGATCTCAAAAAACGATTGGCTGGTGTAAGTTTGGTTGTATCACCTCCTATTATCAATATTCGAGAGAGTTGTGATCTATTACCTGCTTTGGAAGAAGGAAAAGAGCGGCGTATTCCTCCTAGTGTTACTAACACTAATAAGATCTATGCTAAGGTTTGAGAACACGCAGGAAATGATTTCTAGATGCGAGTATTGCCCATTCCAGCTGAACTAGCCTCATTGTTGTACAAGGCTTCGAAGAATCAAACCCAATTGGTTAATTCCATTATGACAATGACTCCTCCTTCAGGGTAATCACGAGTGAAGGGTATGATGGATAGAGAGATTATTCTCTTCTTACAGAGTCTACAAGAACAGTTTGAGGCATCACCTCTTCTGAAACCCTTCTTCCCGTTTATTGCTCTATTTGGTTACAAGTCAATCGATACCAACATTCTGGTAGTGGATCCAAAGATTGGAGACAGTAGCGCATTTGTGTTTGGTCGTCAACTTCGTTCTTATTACGAGCAGTTCATCTGGAAGACATCTTCTGTATCGAAGGAGAATGAGGTGAAGGATACATTACAAGGGAACGAAGTGAGTCAGTATATTCTGCAACAGCTCCATACGCCAATTGCAAATGGTTTCAAACTTGCTTGTGAAAGCGGTTGTATTTCTTCTCCTGACTGATCTCTAGGTCCTCTGTGTGGAGAAGTTCTGTGGGGCAATCTGTTCGTTCTGGAAGATTTGTTCTTTTTGCCAGAAGTTGCAAGTACTGATGATGGTATGACGATACCTGAACAAGAACGGATTCTGGGTGAAATCAATGAACTGGAACACGTTTCTTTTACAATTGAGGAAGTACAAGAGCGTCTTCGTTCGATTCAATCAGGTAGTGTGATTACCCTTACTAAGCAGTTGTGTCATCAAGCCTATGAACAGGCTTCAGCTCGTATTGCTGAGCCCATGTATCGATGTGTCCTTCAATGTAGCAGTGATCAACTGGGAAAGTTGTACACTGTCATCAATCAACGAAGAGGTATTGTGCAGAATGAAGATATTTGGGAGGGAACGGATATCTTCACAATCACTTGTTCACTTCCGGTTACTGAAAGTTTGGGTCTTGCAAATGATTTGAGACAGCAGACATCTGGAGCTGTCAATCAACCTCAACTACAATTCTCTCATTGGCAGATCCTAGACGAAGATCCGTTTGCTATTCCAGTAACAGAAGAAGAGAAGGAGGAATGGGGAGAAGCGTTTGGTACTCGTAATCGTGCAAAACAAATTATCGACAGTATTCGTAAGCGAAAGGGAATGCAGACCGATGAGAAGATTGTAGAGAACGCTGAGAAGCAACGAACCTTAAAAAGTAAATGAGGAAATTCAGTTGTGTTTCCTTGATTGTTATAACAAACAAGCAACTTCAAGTCACTACAGAAAATGAGACTGGATAAGAGCTAACCGATTCAGCCA
>JABLTK010146328.1_pt1 | contig 13489 bp, 12 predicted proteins | sample 7160131 | NCBI WGS metagenome assembly JABLTK01 (sample SAMN14651221, study PRJNA627086) | human gut metagenome | isolation source: feces | host: Homo sapiens
CATCTGATACGCCAGTTCACAGATCTGATTCCAAAGCTCCCGCTCAGCAGCAGGATCCTGGCCCGGAGAGCACCTACTACCTCAACACCCTGAATTACTACAAGGCCATCAACGCCCACCGAGACTTCATGAAGCAGGCCTGCGCCATCGAGGGGCAGAACTGCCTGAAGGATTTCATCTTCAACTTCGCCATCGACTACGACCTGAAATGGCATGAGTATTACTACGGCGGACCCTTGCCCAAGGAGTTTGTCTATATGTCCTGGTACCACTCCGTGGCCTCCATCACAGCCGCCATCAACTGGATCGAGTCCGACGACCCGGGCCGTTGTTCAGAAAGCCGCTGAGGACGTTGTGCTCGTAGGTCCACTGGATCAGGTCGTTCTTGTCCCGGAACCGGTTGTAAAAGGTCTGCCGGCTGATGCCGGTCTCGTTGATGATGTCGGAAACGGTGATGGCTTCCAGCTTCTTCGTCTTGCACATTGCCAACAGCGTATCACCCAAGATTTTATGAATATTCAGTGCCATAGTGCGCTGCCCTCCTCGCTCATAGGTCTATTTTATAATCAAATGCCGGAAAAGTCTATGTTACACCGCCACAAAAGTTGACAAATCACGAAAAACGTCTGTATACAGATGGTTCCGTCCGGACGTTCAAAGAAAGAAGGAATGGGCAGGGTGTCTGTAAACAGAAAGGGGGAAAACGGTGTAAATTGCATCGGAAATTTCCCACTGCTATGATGTTGTTGACAAAAGCGACAGACAAAAGTCAGAACAAACGGTCTATTTTCATCATACAGGGAGGAATCAAGTTTATGAACTGCAACAAACGGATGCTGTTCACGCCCGTTCAGATCGGCTCCATGACGGTCAAGAACCGCATGGTGGTCCCGGCCATGGGCACCAACTTCGCCAAGTCCAACGGCGAGGCCAGTGAGGCGCTGATCCACTACTATACCGAGCGGGCCAAGGGCGGCTTCGGGCTCATCATCACCGAGTGTACCGCCATCAGCAAGGAGGGCAAGAGCCTCATCAACGAGTGCGGCATCTGGGACGACACCCTCATCCCCAGCTACCGGCGGCTCACCGACTCCGTACACGCGGAGGGCGCCAAAATCGCCATGCAGCTGCGCCACACCGGCCGGGAGACCGAGCCGAAGTACACCGAGGGGCTTCCCATCGTGGCGCCGTCCCCCATCCCTTGTCCCGCCTGCCAGAGCATGCCCCACGCCATGACCACCGAAGAGGTGTACGCCATGGTGGAGACCTACGGCGATGCCGCCAAGCGGGCCCAGCAGGCTGGGTTCGACGCCGTGGAGATCCACGCTTCCCACGGGTATCTGCCCGCTCAGTTCCTCTCCGCCCACGCCAACAAGCGGACGGATGCGTTCGGCGGTCCTCTGTATAACCGGATGCGCTTTCTGCGGCTCATCCTGCGCAGCGTCCGGAAGAAGACCGGCAACGGCTTCCCCATCCTGGTGCGGGTCAGCGGCAGCGAGATGATCGCCGGGGGACGGGAGATCCAGGAGAGCAAGGCAGTCTGTCAGATGTGCGAGGAGGAGGGTGCGGACGCCATCCACGTGAGCATCTCCACTTACGGCAGCCTACAGTACTGCGTGGGTGCATCCTATCTGGCTCCCGGCTACGAGACCGAGGCGGCGGCTGCCATCAAACGGGCGGTCAGCATCCCCGTCATCACCGTAGGCCGGTACACCGATCCCGAGATCGCCGAGAGCGTCCTCCGGGACGGCAGCGTGGACATGGTGGCCTTCGGCAGACAGTCTATCGCGGACCCTCATTTCCCCAACAAGGTCCTGGCCCACGAAGAGGAGGACATCATCCCCTGCATCAGCTGTGGAAAGGGCTGCATCATGCATATGTTCACCGATGAGCCTATCAGCTGTGTGGTCAATCCTAAGAATGGCACGGAAGCGGACTACATTTCAAACAAGAACCAGACCCCCAAGGACATCTTGGTAGTGGGCGGCGGCCCCGGCGGCCTGCAGGCCGCGTGGATCCTGGCCGCCCGTGGTCATCGGGTGCGGCTGATGGAGCGGGAGCACTGCCTGGGCGGCGCCTTCCTGGCTGCCTCCTATCCTCCCGGTAAGGCGGTCATCGGCAAATCCATCGTCTACTTCATCCGGCAGTGCAAAAAGTACGGGGTGGAGATTACGCTGAATCACCAGGTGACCTTGGAGGAGATCCGGACCATGGCGCCGGATGTGGTCATCGTGGCCACAGGCAGCAGCAATCTGGTGCCCAACATCCCCGGCTTGAACGCCGACAACGTGCTGGAGCCGTCCGATGTTCTGCTGGGCAAGGTGGTCACCGGGCATAAGGTGCTGGTGGCCGGCGGCGGACTCATCGGCGCGGAGACCGCCAACTTCCTGGCGGAGCAGAAGCGGGAGGTGACCCTCATCGAGATGAAACCGGAGTTCGTCCCCGACCTGGACCCCTACGCCAAGCCCATGCTCCTCCGGGAGCTGCGGGAGAACCAGGTGACCATGCTGGCCAATGCCGCTATCCAGGAATTTCTGTCCGATGGCGTTACCTATCAGGACGTGCGCCATGCCGACGGGCCGGTTCGGACTCTGGATGGGTTTGACAGCATCGTCCTGGCTCTGGGGCATCGGAGCTATCAGCCCTTTGCAAATGCGCTGGAGGAGTTTGTCTCTGAGGTCTATGTGATCGGCGACGCCAAGAAGGCAGGCTTTGTCTACGAGGCGACCCATCAGGCGGTGGATCTTGCCACCACCATCTGATCTCAGCACCTACCACCCAACGAAACAAAGAAAGAGAGGAAACATTGTATGGATAACCGCATCAAACGCCGCAATTTCATCGCCCTCCTGGCGGTCTACTTCGCGGCCAACGTCATCTTCATCATGTCCCCGGCCATGAATGCCATCGCCACAGAGCTGTACCCCGACCTGCCCTATACCAGCGTCCTGCTGGTCTCCACCATCTCGTCCCTGCTCATGATCCCCGGCTCCCTGGTGGCCGGCGCGGCCTTGGGCAAGGTGAAATTCAAGACCATGGCTCTGATCTCCATGGGTGGCATCATTATCTTTGGCATGCTGCCCTACTTCATCCGCCCGCTGACGGCAGTCTACGTCTTCCGGGGCATTGTGGGCTTCTGCATCGGCCTGGGCTTCCCCCTCCAGAGCACCTTGGCTCTCCAGCTCTTCAATGATAAGGAGCGCCCCAGAGCGCTGGGCTTTGCCACCGTCTCCCTTTCTGTCGGCTCCATCGTCTTTATGGTGGTCTCCGGGATGCTGGCGGACCAGAACGCGGCCTATCCCTACCTGTTCCACGCCATCCTCCTCATCCCCCTCATCCTGGTCCTGACCCTGCTGAAGGAGCCGTCCGCCGAGGACAAGGTGGAGACCGTGGAAGCCCCCTCCCAGGTGCCGGAGACTGGCAAGATGCCCCCGTATGCCATCTTCACCGCCTTCATGTTCGCTGTCGTCTTCTTCGCCTTCTATCCCGTCCTGCTGAATATGTCCTCCGTCTGCGCCAATGAGAACATCGGCGGCGCCACCGTGGCGGGCATCCTGTTGGCTCTGTACACCGTGGGCAACTGCATCGGCGGTTTTATCTTCGAGCCGCTGCACCGGTTCGCAGGCAAGCTGGTGGTACCCATCGGTCTGGTCTTCTGGATCTTGGGCACTGCCTGCTTCGCCTTCGGCCACAGCGTCCCCCTCATCATCATCGGCGTCCTCCTCTCCGGCACCGCCGTGCAGACCGTCTGGCCGGGCACCGTCAACACCTATTCCGAGTACGTGCCCAAGAACAAACAGTCCATGGCCGTGGCCATTTTCGTCAGCGGCATGAACATCGGCTGCTTCCTGACCACCTATTTCATCGGCGCTGTGGCCAATATCACCGGCGACACCAATCCCAGACTGCCCATCTTCTACGGCTTCTTCATCGTCCTGATCTTCGGCGCCGTCTGGGCCGTGGTGGAAGCAATCCGAAAGGCCAGAGCTGCCAAGCGCGTGGGCTGAGCCTGTGCCTGACCCAAAGCAATCACTGCGACCTCCTGCATAAGAGCGCTGGTCTGTTCTACGGAACAGACCAGCGGTGGAGGGTCGAGAAAGGATTTCGTTATGCAGAACTATGTGTATTATAACCCGACAAAACTCTACTTCGGCGACCGCCAGCTGGAAAAGCTGGGGGAAGTGGTCAGCTCCTACGGCAGCCGGGTGCTGCTCATGTACGGGCAAGGCTCCATCAAGCGCAACGGCATCTATGAGGCCGTCATGAACCTCCTGAAAGGGGCGGGACTCCAGGTCTTTGAGTTCCACGGCGTGGAGTCCAACCCCCAGTACCGCACGGTCAACCGCGCTGCCGATGTGTGCAAGGCCAACGACTGCGATGTGGTGCTGGCGGTAGGCGGCGGCTCGGTCATCGACGCGGCCAAGGTGGTCACCCAGGCCAAGTTCTATGACGGGGACTGCTGGGATCTGGTGACCCAGCAGGTCGCTGTCCCCCAGGGACTGCCCCTCATCGCCGTGCCCACCATCGCCTCTGCCGGTTCCGAGAACGATGCTTGGGCGGTCATCTCCAACGCGGACACCCGGCAGAAGCTGGACCCCTGGGGGGAGAGCTTCCAGCCGGTGGCGGTGTTCGTGGACCCCACGTTGACCTACACGGTGGGCAAATACCAGACCGCCGTCGGCGCATCGGACATCCTGTCCCATATCATCGACATCCGCTATTTCATCAAGGAGCATAAGATCGCCTTCGTCAACGAGATGATGGAGGCCATGGCGCGGAACGTCATCAAATACGCCCCCATCGCCATTGCGGACCCGTCCAATGAGGAGGCGCGGGAGAACCTGTCCTGGGCGTCTACCATGATCACCGGCGGCATCATGGATCAGGGCGGCACCACGGATATGATCCTCCACCTGTCTGAGTACGGCATCGCCGCCTATTACGAGATCCCCCACGGCCACGGCATCGGCATCCTGATGCCCCGCTGGATGACCTACATCCTCAACCAGGAGACTGCCCCCGTGTTCTACCGCTTCGGCGTCCAGTGCCTGGAGATCGCGCCGGGGATGGAGGTCATGGAAGGGGCAAAAGCCACCATTGCGGCGCTGAGTGACTGGTTGTACAATAAACTGGGGTTGGAGCGCCACCTGAGCAAGCTGGGGGTGGAGGAGAGCCGCCTGCACGACATGGCGGTAAAGGCCACCGAGCGGACTGGCGGGAAGCTCAATGGCATCACTACTCTCACCACCGAGGACGTGGAGAACATCTTCCGGATGTGCCTGTAAGTTACGCTGTTTGAGAGAAGAAGAGAAAGCAGGAAAACGGTTATGAGCAAAAAAGGTTACAATTTAAATGAGTTCGCAGCCATTTCGCTGAAGGAGAAGGTCGCCTACTTTGTGGGAGAGTGCGGCAGCTGCGGGATGTTCTACTATCTGACCATCACACTGTCCACCTACTTCTTCACCGACGTCATGCACCTGTCCGCCACCACCTTGGGGGCGATCATCATCGCCTCCCGTATCTTTGACGGGGTGTCCGACCTGATCGTCGGCTCTCTGGTGGATCGCACCCACACCAGATGGGGCAAGGCGCGGCCGTGGGTGCTCCTCTCCACGCTGCCCTACGCCCTGGCCATGGTCCTGTTGTACTGCCTGCCCGCCACCTGGACGACCGCCCATCAGGTCGCCTATGTGGTCATCACTTACAACCTGGCTGTGACCATCTGCTACACCGTCGAAAATATCCCCTGGGGTTCGCTGCCAGCCCTGATGACCCGAGATAAGGTGCAGCGCTCCCAGATGCACTCCATCCGGATGCTGGCCAGCCCCTTGGGCAGTGCCATCGGCGTCTCCACCGCCATGCCCCTCATCAGTGCCATGGGCGGCAGACAGCAGGATTGGATCACAGTCATGAGCATCCTGGCTGTGGTGGGCATCCTCTGCAATATCTTCGCCGTGGTGGTCATCAAGGAACGGGTCGTCTCTCAGCCGGAGGAGGCCGCCCAGAATAAGAAGAACAACCGGAAGGACATCCCCTCTGCCGTCCACAACCCTTACTGGTGGGTGGCCATCCTCATCACCCTGGTCTGGAACACCTTCTCCGTGGCCACTGCCACCCTCACCCCGTACTACACCAAATACTTCCTCCTCAACGCCCAGATCACCACCGCTATCAACAACGCCCAGACCATCACCATGGCTCTGTCCGCCTTCTCCTGCTATTGGCTGACCAAGAAGCTGGAGAAGAGCACCATCCTGAAGGGCACCATGGTCATCTCCTTGGCCGGACAGCTCCTGCTCATCAGCAACGCCCTGAACCTGACGGTCATCCTGGTGGGCACGGTTCTCCGCAGCGTGGGCTTTGGCTGTATGGGCGCCTGTATGTTCGCCATGGCCACCGACGCCATTGAATACGGCCACTGGTTCACCGGCCACCGGGCGGAGAGCACCACCTACTCCGCCGTAGGCATCGGCAACAAGCTGGGGGTCCTGCTTGGCTCCGGCATCCTGACCATCCTGCTGGGTGCTGCGGGCTATGACGGCACCTTGGCAGTCCAGTCCGCCTCCGCCATGGCGATGATCCGCTTCCTTTACCTGTGGACGCCGGTCGTCTTGGCCGTGGTCACCATCGTCATCATGTGCTGCTACCGTCTGGATAAGCGGTATGACACTGTGGTCTCCGACCTGCAGCGGGGGCTGTTCCGGGAGGGGGCGCCTTATCGGGACTGAGCCTGGAACGCCTTGCGGAAGATGAAAACAAATGGCTTGCTGTCGAGAGGCGGCAAGCCATTTTGCTGGATCGAAAAGAGAAAATGCACTTGCTGTGGGAAAAAATCCTTGCTTCTGCCCTGGCCTGTGTTATACTTTTTTTGTCCCTTCCACCAGAAAAAAGGAGAACGACCATGCTTTTCATCCTGCATTTCCGCACCAACCAGCTGACCCTGCCGCTGAACTACCACGCCAAGGTGCAGGGTCTGCTTTACAAACTCATCCAGGGCTTCCCCGATTACAGTGACTTTCTCCATGACACCGGCTACAGCGATGGGGGCAAGCAATTCAAGCTGTTCTGTTTCAGTGACCTGACCGGTCCCCACCACCTGCGCGGCAAGACCATCATCTTTCCCCAGCGCTTCTCCTTCCAGCTGCGCACAGCGGACCCTATCCTGGGGGACCTGCTGTACCAGGCGCTGATGCAGGAGCAGTCGTATCAGCTGGGCAATCAGCAGATTTGGCTGGAACGGGTGGAGACCACGCGATTGCAGCTGGAGGCCCAGCAGGTGAAGCTCCGCATGGCCTCGCCCATCACGGTGTATGCGTCATTGCCGGACGGAAAGACCCGTTATTATAATCCGCTGGACCCGGAATTTTCCCACGGCGTCAATGACAACTACCACGCGAAATGGCGCTCTGCCACCGGGACGGAAGCGCCGGGTGATGTGTCTCTCATCACCCTCTCCGTGGGACAGCGGGACAAGTGCGTGACCCAGATCAAAGGGACCTGGGTGAACGCCTGGTACGGGACGTACCTGCTCAAGGGCAGTCCGCAGGCCATCCAGTTCCTCTACCATACCGGGCTTGGCGCCAAAAATTCCATGGGGTTCGGGCTGTTTGACATTGTGAAGTAATGGCCAAGCCGCGTCCCCCTTTTTCAGAGAATCGCTAAACTCTAATCGGAGTTTGGCGATTCTTTTTTTGAGGCCAGCGGACAGGAGGAACGGGACGATCTGATACAGAAAAATTGCGGATGCCCTAAACAATTGTCCCGACCGGCCGATTACTAGAACAGAACCACAAACACAAGATGCGATGTTCTAAGGAGGCTACATCCAAAATGAAGAACCGGAAAGCAATCATATAGCTTGCCATCGGCGATGGCAAAAAGGAAGAACATCCCTAAACTGTGGCTGACTCCAGCCGATAAAAAAGTAGAAGCAGTCCACCACCGAGAACATAAGGAGGAGACCATAATGAAGACCATCAACGCCAACACTACCCGCACCATCAACGCCGGCGCCACCAAGACCATGCGCTGCCGCATCTGCGGCACCTCTGTCACGGGGAGCTTCTGGACGCGCTATCGCCACTGCCTGAAGCATAGCTGGTACGCGGTCATGCCGGCCGTAGAGTTCGTGGCAACCTGCTTCGGCCTGGCTGCCCTGTTCTAATGAGAGCGTGGGGCCGGGCGACCGGCCCCCACAAAAAACAGATGAACCGCTAAACTCAGGCTGAGTCCAGCCGATTAAAGAAGTGTAGAAAACAACCATCACTCACTGTAACAAGGAGGACCCCTATGAAAAACATGGAAATGAACACCACCCGCACCATCAACGCCGGCGGCGCATACTGCACGGTCTGCAACTACGGCCGCTACACCAATTATAGCGACTGGAAGGTCATGGGCCATATCGCAGCGAAGCATCCGGCAGCAGTGCTGAGAGGCATGGGCCAGCTGATCAAGTGGATCTTCAGCTAAGCGAGCTGGCACTGCCTGGTGGACAACAACACCAGGCAGTGCCGAGGAAGACCCTGGACCGGAACACCGCTAAACCGCGGCTGAGTCCAGCCGATAAGTAAGTGTACACATAACAGACTACTGACTGAACGAAGGAGGAACCCCCTATGAAGACCATGGAACTGACCACCACCCGCACCATCAACGCCGGCGCCAAGCGCTACTACTGCCCCTGGGGCGACTACAGCAACACCAGCTACTGGCGGACCTACGGCCACGCCATCGCGTGCGCCTATCGCCGTGGCTGGTTCACCATCCCCATCGCTATGATCAGGGCAGGTATCAAGCGTCGCTGATCGTATCAAACACCGCAGCAGGCGGGGCCGGGCAACCGGTCCCGCCTGCTCAAGCGGGACGCTTTGCTTGGTGCGAACCTTCCCAGGTGTTTTTTCACGTTTGTCAGAAAAAAGGCGGAATGGATTGACAAAATGCGGGGGTTCTGGTACAATGCAGGAAGATTGAGGCAGTTTTGCCGCTGCACCTTACCCGTGTTAGGGGATTGTCACAGCAAATAGAGGGGTCTCTTAAAGATATTCGTAACGGTTGCACCTTACCCGTGATAGGGGATTATTACAGGAATATGTTAGTGTCAAAATCCTTGTACTGTCTGTGTTGCACCTTACCCGTGTTAGGGGATTATTACATATACTCCTTAGCTCCATGGAATATATACCTTCTGTTGCATCTTACCCGTATTAGGAGATTGTCACTTTAATTTCTTGAAAATAATGGTATATATTTATACTGCACCTTACCTACCCAGAGCTAAAACAATATTTTTTCACCGAATCGCTAAACTCCCGCCGGAGTTTGGCGATTTCTTTCTTACATGGGTCGGACAGAGGATGGAAGACCTTGGCGAAGGTTGTAACATTTTTCCGAAGTTGGTTGACCAAAGAAGAAGGAGATGGTATGATGTTACTAATATTCCAATACAGACCCATGGGAAAGGAGTACCAAACCAGTGAAGAAATTTATCACATCCATGGCCCTCCAGGCGGGCCGATTTGACGGCTACTGCTACGAGGCAGTGGGAAATTCCAAATTACAGATGGACACCGAAGTGCATTTCCCCATCCTGACGGCCATCAGTGGCTACGCCCAGGAGGGGGAGGAGATCCGAGTCTTTGTGGTCACCTCGCAGACACCCCCGCAGGTGAAGAATCAGGCCATTTTGGAGGAGGAGCTGAACGCCCTGTGCCAGACCAAGGGCTTCCGCTGCCCCCGTGGTCTGGAGCTGGTGGTCATCCCCAATGACCAGCAGGTGGACGCCCATTTGGAGACCTTCCAAAAGCTCATCGACCTGATGGAGGACGACGACGAGCTGTTCGCCTGCACCACGTATGGCACCAAGCCCCAGGCACAGGCCGTGATGATGGCCGTTCAGTACGGCTACCGCATCAAGCACAACACCTCCATCTCCTGCATCGTCTACGGCGAGATCGCCCGGCGGAATCCCGACAGCAACACCTGGAGCACGGCGAAGGTCTACGATGTGACCGCCCTGACCCAGATGGATGAGATCGTCCGGGTGCTGGCTGACCGAAAGGTGGCAGACCCCAAGTCCATGATCGAACACATTCTCAACCTGTGAGGTGGCAATGATGGCAAAAAGAAATGAGCCTAACGACCAGAGAAAAAGACAACTCAATGAGCTAGGGAAGCAGTGGCGGCCGACGGAACCGGGCCAGGATCCTGCTGCTCAGCGGGAGCTTTGGAATCAGATCTGTGAACTGGCGTATCAGATGTACTACCCGAAGGGAACAGATGCGTACTCGACTGTGGAAGCAGATGATCTGGAGCTCAATGGGCTGGTGAAGGCACTGGACACGATCTATCGAAAGTTTGATCCAGAGAAAGGCACACTTTCGGCGACACTGCAGGTTTTGACGGAATTTAGAAAAAAAGATGAGCAGCGGAAAGCGTTTGGTCGGCTGAAAAAAGATTTTACCATTGAAGACGAAGAGGAACGCGAACGCAAGGCGCGGGAGGAGCACCCCAAACCGCCTATTAGCTTGGATGCCCCGAGCGGACGAGACGACGAAGAGGAAGGCAGTACGCTGAGTGAGATCGTGGGGCGGAAAGGTGTGGAATTCGAGGAGCTGGAGGAACGGGAATTTATCAATGACGCCTTCTATGAACTCTCTGCCCAGATCTTGAATTTTGCAGCGCATCACAACAAAAAGCAGGGGACGGAGACCCGGAAGTCGTATTATCAGCTTTTTTACACATCGGAGTTTATGAGCTTTGTGAAGGAGGAGAAAAGTGTTCCGTACTTCCAGCACCCCCGTGACCTGCTGGCGGCGATGAAGTTCCCCTTTGTGGACTTCTGCCTGGAAGAGCCGGAGTGCCGTACCATCCCGGACATTTGGGAGAGTGAGCTGAAACGGTATGCAGAGGTGGTCACCCTGACCAAAAAACAGGCACAGGAGAAAGCGGAGGAGCGCATCCCCCTGCCCATCCCGGACAAGGTTGGCCTGAGTTATTTGGAACGGGTGGAAGAGAATCCTGTCACCAAGGGGGCGTATTCCCAAAAGAAGAACGACTATAAGCAGGAGATGAAGCAGGCCCTTCGGGCACAGGACCTGATATAAAAAGAGAAAGGGGGGCGGACGATGCCGCAATATTTAGCGATCCTAGAGGTTTCCCAGAAGCAGGCGTACATCTTTGGCAGCAAGCGGCTGGCAGATAACGCTGCCCGTTCGGAGATCATCCGTTATGTCACAGAAGCGCTGTATCAAGCATGCGGCGCTTCCAAGGAGGAACATCTGGTGTATGCCGGCGGCGGACATATCATCCTGCAATTCAGCGGGGAGACAGCCGAAGCGGCGAAGGCAAAGGGACGGGAGGTCGTCCGTCGGATGACCTGGATGGCCTATCGCGATTACGGCCTGGAGCTTTTTGCAAAGCTGATGCCCTACGACACACAGAAGCTGCCTGGGGAAAACGTGCAGGAGCTGATCCGCCAGTTGGAGTGGAAGAAGAGCCTGCGCCTGTCCGCCTTCCATCAGGTGGATACGGGATTGGAAGTGGAACGGAGCGAAGGCGCGGTCAGCGTTCCGGCCGGGATGGCGGAGCAAAGCGCCGAAACAGATAGGGTGTGTTTCCAGCGGGAACATCCCATCGACTTCCACAACCTGGCGGATCAGGAGGGCAAGATCGCCATTGTCCACCTGGACGGCAACAACATGGGCAAGAAGTCCAAGGAGATGGCACAGAGCCAGGAGCAGGATTGGCAGAGCTACTGTCAGCAGCATCGCGCCTTTAGCAAGGCGGTGAATGATGCGTTTCAGGCGGCGCTGCGTGCCACCATTGAGCGGGTGGAGCGGGCGCAGTCTGCGGGAGAGTTGGAGGAAGCTGGTTTTTCCGAACGGGATACCTATCACCCCATCCGCCCCATCATCGCCGCCGGGGACGACATCTGTTTCGTCACCGCAGGACGGCTGGGGCTGGAGTGTGCGGCCTATTTTCTGCGTTACCTCAACGCCAACAGTCCCTACACGGCCTGTGCCGGAGTGGTCATCGTGTCAATGAAATACCCCTTCCATCGGGCCTATCAGACCAGTGAGCAGCTCTGCGACAGCGCGAAAAAATACGCCGCTCAGCTGGTGGCCAGTGGTTCGGAGGGAAGGGAGTATTCCACCATCGACTGGCACTTGGAGTTCGGCCAGGGCAAAAAATCCCTCTCGGATACCAGGGAGGACTACATCATGGAGGACAGCGGCAGCGGCGAAGATGCAGCGCATCCCATCCATACCATGACTCTGCGTCCCCTGTGCGTCACCGGCCAGGAGGAAGGCGTGCTGTCCTACCGTTCCTATGCCTATTTCATCAATCTGTTCCGGGATCTGCGCTCCTATTCCATTCCCAGGAGCAAGGTAAAGAAGCTGCGCGAGGCGATTCACCAGGGTGTCTATGAAACGGCACTCAGCATACGGCAAAACAGCATGACGCAGTTGGGCAAGAAGGCGTTTGACAGCAAGCACGGCCATTCCGCCGCTGCTGTAGTGAAAAATGACGGCAGACGGGATGTGGCTTACTTTACCGAGGCTGCGGAAGAGGGGAAGAAATTCTATCGGCACAGCCTCTACTTTGACGCCATCGAACTGCTGGACCATATCACCTTGTTGGAAGAGGAGGGGCAGGCATGAGAGTGTGTACAACGGTCACCATGGAGCTGCTGTCTGATGCCATCTTTGGCAATGGCTGCAGCATCCCAGGCGGCGAGGACATCAGCGTCAAAACCGACGAAGACGGCCTCCCTTACCTCAGCGGCAGTACCTGGAAAGGGTTGCTCCGGGAGGAGACGGCCAATCTGCTGGAATGGCAGGGGACGCCGGACAGCGCTGCCACTTTGGCGCAGCTGTTCGGCCAGACCGAAGCATGGCACGGAGTGGACTCGCCCTGTCAGATCTTCCTGACTCCGTTGACGCTGGTGGAGCCGGCGGAAGCGTGGAGGGAAAACCGTGCCTTTACCAGTGTCGATCCCAACACGGGCACAGTGGAGAGCGGCTCCCTCCGTATTGCCGCCTGTATCCGGAGGGGTTTGACCTTTGCCGGGACCATCACCTGTCAAGAACAGGACAGCGCCCTGCTCCGGGATGCCCTGCGGTGTATCAAATATGTGGGAACCAGCCGCACCAGAGGCTTTGGCCGGGTCCGGGTCACGGTGGGGGAGTGGACGCCGGTTCAGGAAGCGGAAACAGAACCCATCCCTGGGGCGGGAGACAATCTGACCTATCGCCTGTGCCTGAAGGAGCCCCTTCGCGTCACCGATCGAGCGGCCAGCCACGACACTTTTCTGGGGTGTCTGGGCTACCTGCCTGCCAGTGCGGTCCGGGGCTATGTGATCCACAGGCTGGCCAAGCAGTCGCCGGAGTGGTTTGCGGCCAATAAGAAGCAGCTGCTCCGCCAGGTCCGCTTTACCGATGCCGTCCCGTGTAAGAAGGGACTGGCCAAGAAAGCGGTGATCCTGCCG
>JABLTK010163761.1_pt1 | contig 13469 bp, 21 predicted proteins | sample 7160131 | NCBI WGS metagenome assembly JABLTK01 (sample SAMN14651221, study PRJNA627086) | human gut metagenome | isolation source: feces | host: Homo sapiens
AATTCGGATATGTTCAAATAATACGATACAATTGAAGATACTTTTTGTCGATTACCGCCATGTTCCCGCGCCCGACGCAATAGGAAATTGTGTGCAGAAGATACGCGGCCAGCTCGCCTCGGCAGGGGTTTCGAGCGATGTGCTTTCGTTCAAACTTACGCGGAATGTGCCGGATGTGCTGTCGGATGAATACGGCAGTCTCTATACTGCGGCAACATGGATGAGCTTGAGTTATACGGGGCGCTCCCTAGGATTTCCGGCGTGGCGTGTGCTTCTGCGTTCGTTCATCGCCGTGCCTGTCAAGCTCTTTCATAAGGCCATATCCCTGCACGGGGAAGAAGAGACCTTTGCTCCTGCTGCCTGCAAAAATATGCGCAGGACGCTTGAGCGGCTTTGCAGGGAAAACTGTTATGATTGGGTCGTCGCGGTCTCGCTGCCGTACTGTATTCATAAGCTTGCGGCGGCAGCGGATTTGAATGGGGCGCACCTTGCGCTGTATTACTTTGATCCGTTCACATTTAATGCGACGTTCTCCGAAGCCAATACGAACTACCGGCTTAAAGAGGAGCTGAAAACCTGCGCCAAGGCTGAGTTGATTTTTGCCTCGCTTGAACACGAGGGAGACTGGCGCGGCACAGCACTTTCACAGTATGTTGATAAAGTTGTTTTCCTGCCATATCCAAATCTTGTGCCGTATGACGGAAAGTTGGAGGCGGCAAAACTGCATCTTGACAGCGGACATATAAACGTCCTTTATTTAGGCACGTTGTATGACGGCGTCCGCACGCCTAATGTCATGCTGAGGCTGTTTGAAAAAATGCATGAAGAATGTGCCGATGTGCGCTTGTATATAGTGGGAAGCTGCGGCGGCAAGTGCGTTACTCGAATGCTGGACGAGGTGCAGAAAACGCTGGAAAACAGCCTTGTTATAAGCCCGTCAGTGCCGTTCCCACAAGCCATGGATTTGCTCCGGCGCAGTGATGCTGTGATAAATCTCGGCAATAAAATGAAAAACCAGATGCCGTCAAAGCTGCTTGATTATATTGCTGCCGGTAAACCAATTATACCCCATTATACCCGCAAAATCAAGGGTATAGCAGCATTGCATCAAGACCTGCTACATTACAACGAATAGAGATAAACTCGCCAAAGGTCATTTTACTCCATAATAAATCCCCTTTTTGAATGAGAGGAAAATCGGCAATGCCGAGGCGAAGTTCAAAAAACCGCCGGTCACTATCCACACAATCTCTGATGAAGCACTCGTATACGCCACGCTCTGCAATATTCCAACGACAGCCCCTGCCAGTCCGGAATATGCAGTCAGGCCAAAGCTGAAACTCTTTTGACGCCTTGTGGCGATCTCCTTTTCATGTATTTTTCCGAGATAAACAATACAGGCAACGCCGGCTACGACAGCGGCCAACGCCAAAAAAGCCATATAGTCCAGCACATGGCGGAAGCCGTTTCGGCAAAGGTAAATAGTGCCCGCCGTAAGATGCATTATTCAGCCGATATCACACGAAAGCCCCAACGCCATGAATGGAACATCCGGCATCATGGCAGTATAGCGGACTTGCTGTTCCCCATCCTGCCGGAGCTGTTTGATATGCTCTTCCGTTGCCTTTCTTTTTTCATGCAGGGCGTCTTTTATCGCACTCATAGAAAACCTCCAACTCCCAACTTATTTTTCACGCCGCAATACCCGTCATGCCTCAAAAGTCCGCCGCATTACGGCCTGCTACACCTTCAGGACAAAATGACTTTTGTAAAAATCAAGAAGCCCCTCGCTGCGCATTTTTCCAAGCTCCAGTGACAGTCCGCTGCGTTCGACCGCGAGATAATCCGCGAGCTGCTGCCTAGAAAACGGAATGTCAAATTCATATTTTCCAAGCCGCTGCGCTTCCGAGGAAAGGTAGGACATGATTTTCGACCGCGTGGTGCGCTGCCCCATATGCGTGAGCTTTTCGTTGAACCGCAGATTTTTCTCGGCAAGCTCGCTGAGGAGGTTTCGGATGATACGGCTGTGGTGCGCGCAGGCGGACGGGCACACATTCAGGATGCGCTTCACATTCAGGAACAGTGCGGTGACAGGTGTTTCCGCTATGACGCTGACATTCAGCACGGAACTGGGGGCGCAGGCATACGCGGCGGCAAAGGTCTGCCCCGGCCCCGCCTTGGAGAGAATATTGCGGTTTCCCCAGATGTCCTCCTGTATGACCAGAACGGTTCCCGCCAGCACAAGACCGATAGAATCCGCCGTATCGCCGGAACGCAGAACAAAGGCTTCCTTCGGGAAGTCCTTTTTTTCGGCTTTGAGGCAGGAGAGCATCGCGGTCAGCTCATCCTCAGAAACGCCGGAGAAAAGCTGAGCCGAGCGGATCACAGGCAAAAAATCTTTCATAAAAATCCTCTTTCGTTGAAAATTCAACCGACTTGTTGATTTGATTATATTATAATCAGGTCACAAAGGCAAGGAGGTATTGAAATGAAACGGAGAATCATTGAAATCGACCATGATAAATGCAACGGCTGCGGTGCCTGTTCCGCCGCCTGTCACGAGGGCGCTATCGCCATGGCAGACGGGAAAGCAAAGCTGATGCGGGATGACTACTGCGACGGTCTGGGTGACTGTCTGCCCGCATGCCCCACCGGGGCGATCTCCTTTGTAGAACGCGAGGCCGCGGCCTATGACGAGGCGGCGGTGCTGGCAAACAAGCAGAAGAAAATGCAGCAGGAGGGGATGCGCATTCACGGCGGCTGCCCTGGAACACGGATGAAAACAATACGGCACGCAGAGCCGTCAGGCGTTGAGTCTGCTCCTGCCGCGGTGCAGAGCCGCCTTTCCCAGTGGCCGGTGCAGATCAAGCTCGTTCCCGTGAACGCGCCTTATTTCGACGGCGCGAAGCTGCTTATCGCCGCCGACTGCACGGCTTACGCCTATGCCGCCTTCCATGAGCGGTTCATCAAGGGGCATATCACGCTGGTGGGCTGCCCCAAGCTGGACAGCGTGGACTATTCAGAGAAGCTCACCGAGATCATTCGCAATAACGACATCAAAAGCGTGACCATCGTGCGGATGGAGGTCCCCTGCTGCGGCGGACTGGAGCATGCGGCAAAAATCGCTTTGCAGAACAGTGGAAAATTCATTCCGTGGCAGGTCGTGACCATTTCCACGGACGGAAATATACTTGATTAAAGGAAGTGAGGGTTTTAAGGTATATAGCTTCGGCATTGCCCCTATCACCACGCCTGAGGAGGACTTGAAGCAGCTTCTCAAATAACGGCGCCTTGCATGGGATATAAAGGAATCTGCATCTCACCGCCGCCGCGGCAGTGAGGTGCAGATTTTTGCCTATTCGGTTTTTGGCGTGGAAATATCCCGGCCTGAGAATGACCTCAACGTTTTCAAGTGTTGTCATTTTGTACCCTATCTAAAAATGATAAAAACGCTCCATTACATCCCGGTTGTACTGGTCAAAAGCCTCTTTATCCCCGGCCTTGACACGGTTCAGAATTTGTGCATATTCTGTTGCGCCGATTTTGTCCTCTTCCTTATAGCGCCACCACATATCAGGGAACTCGTCGGTATTTGTCATAAGCTCCAGCACCTTTGAACCAAAGGTCTTTGAAACACGGATATTCTCGATCCATGCCAAAGGAACAGTCTCGATATCATACCGGCTCATATATCTGTTCAGGCCCATAACAACAACACCGTCGTTCCAAAGCCGCCTGCTGATATAAACCTTCCTGCCGCCCGGAAACGCAGCCGTCCCATATCGGGTTATTCCGTTTTCATCCGTGTGCTCCATCACTATGTTGCCAATGACGCAATACTTCATCATTCCCGGCTCAATTCCGCTGCCCATCTGAGAGTCTCCTTTCCTGTAATATAAATTGAAAACACTAAAGAATCCCGTAGTTTCAACAGCTACGGGATTCATCATGACATGGTGGGGCTGTGGAGGCGCTGTATGAACACCAGAGGCAGAGCCGCTATCCCCTTTTAGAAATTCCGTGACAACACGATAATTATTGCCGTCTCCATCAGTGCCGGTGAAGTTGTACTCAATCTCTATCCGGTCATCCCATAGCCTGATGGTCTTTACCATAGTTCGGAGCAGTTCTTTGCGATAAGCTTGGTTGTCGGGCGTACCATTACGCAGCTTTTCTAAATAGAACCGCATACGCTCACCATCGACCGGCTCTTCAAACATGGCCTTTCCGAGAGCAATGCTTCTTTCAAGGTCGTGTATTTCCGTTTCCAGCTCTTGCATTCTTGCAGATGTCGTCTCATTGAATATGCCGGCTTCTATGGCTTTCATGATATTATCCAGCGCCTTTTTACGGGAAGAAAGCTCTTCCTCCATCACCGGCACATCCGATGTTTCCTGCGCTTGCTTTTTCAGCTCGATATATCCAGAAACAAGCCAGTCTGTCACATCTGCCCGCGACAGGCAGGCGCGCGTCAGATCCACGACGAACTGCTCTATAAAATCTCTGCGGACATTATGCTTTGTGCATCCGTCATTCCCGCGGCTCTTGCAGGTGTAATAGTAGTGAAGAGTTCCGTTTCGACTTGTCCCCGCATATCCGACCATGGGAGAGCCGCATTCCCCACAATATAGCTTGCCGGTGAGCAGATAATCAGAATTAGATTTGCGCCTTGCGCCCTCACTATTTAGCCCTTCCTGAAGCTTACGTTGCACAGCGTAAAAAACCTCCTCACTTATTATCGCAGGAACACCGCCAACGACTCGCACACCAGAATGCTCATATATTCCGATGTATCTTTCGTTCCTCAGCATACGATTAAACGAGTTTTTGTTGAAAGGCTTCCGCGTTTTTGTCAGAATCCCTCTGTCGTTGAGACTACGGATAATATCAGCATAGGGAACATCATCCACAACTTTGGAAAAGATCTCCCGCACTATTGCGGCGCGCGGCTCGTCAATGGCATACTTGCCATCCTCGCCTTTTTTATAACCATACGGAAGAGAGCCGTTCACCTTACACTCGGCAGCATTGTCTTTCAGCCCTCGCCTGATATCCTCGGCCATGTTCTCAGAATAAAACTGATTGACATTCATCATTGTTCGCAAAGCAAAGCGGCCTGCCGCTGTGTTTCCAAACTCTTCTTTGGCGTAGAGCGTTTTTATGCCAAAGCTATCGAGCCGGGATTCATATTGCAACGCATTCAGCATATTACGGGAAATTCGGTTGGATTTATAGGCAATCACAACATCGAACTTGCGCTTTTCGGCATCGCGCATAAGCCGCTGAAACTCATTGCGCCGGTCAGTACGGCCAGAAATGGCTTTGTCTGCGTATATGCCAACAACAGAAATGCCGTTGGTCACGGCAAAGGCTGTGCATTCCTCTATCTGCTGTTCTATACTTTCTTCTTTTTGGCTGTGAGAAGAATACCGCGCGTATATTACACCGGTGATTATTGAGTTTTCAACGGATGTTCTCTTTGCCATAGCGTGCAGAGCCCTCAAACATTTTTGTTATTGATTGTTTTGACTATCAAAGTAGGATTCAAGCATATCATAAAAGACATTTTCGGGAATGATTTCAATATCAATGCCAGACACCTTGAGCTTTTCGGCTTTCTTCTGCTTTGAGCTTTTTTCACCTTCAGAAGAAGCGAGATAATCGCTATTACCAAGGATAAGGAAATTTGTTTTCTTTGTTACTCCATCTGCACAAATTCCGCCAATGTTAGTCACTATTTGCATTGCCTCGGCCCGATTAAAGCGTTGTAAAGCACCGGTAAAAACGCATATCTTCCCAAACAGTGGATTATCTTCTTCTGCGCGCCCTTCTTCCGCTGTAAAATCCTTTGCCTTTTTCCCCGGAGGTGCAATCGCAGCTTCAAAGTTAGGATTTGCGCACATGGCAACGTATGCTTTTGCGGTTAATTCAGCATCATTTAATGCCCTATGGATACCGCGAGTTTCCAATCCAAGGTTTTCTATCAGATCATCAAGCTTGTAGCTTTCCCAGCCTTTATAGAGACGCTTGGCAATACGCATGGTATCAATGAAATCATTTTCAAACGCTGGCAAGCCTGAATTTACGCAATTGTCATATATAAAGTTGATATCAAAGTGCGCATTGTGACCTATCACAATATCATTCCCAACGAAATTCATGAATGTCGGCAGCACCTCATCTATTGGCGGCATTCCAGAAAGCATATCATCCGTTATACCAGTTAATTCCGTTATGAATTCGTCAAGGGAGCAGCCCGGATAAATAAGCTGGCTAAATCTATCAACAGGCAGATTGTTGCGATATTTGACCGCCGCAATCTCAATTATTGAATCATATTCCGGTGATAGTCCAGTCGTTTCAACATCCAGCGCCGTAAAGTCTGATAGTCGTGCGAGTATACTTGAGCCTTTGTTTTCACGCTTCTTTTTTTCGAGTGGCATTGAATCAATAAAAAACTTTCCGTCAGCAGTTACGCCTATTCTTGTCCCGAACATGTAATCTTTCCTCCTAACTGTTCACGTAATAATCTTCCGAATACAATTTAATTTGTAATTTTTCTGTTATATTTGCTATACCAACTGTCGGCAGCAATCTGAATATGGAGGCATACCAACGTGCATGAGCTTACATGGGCAGACATAAGGGGGCTCTTTGTGCTCTTGACGCCTGCGGAACAGGGTAAATTTATTTTGTATCTTCGTTCGTTGACAAGTAACGTAGATAATTCAGCGCTTCAATTTTTCGATTTTCTGAAAGCTTACCAAAATAACGCATAGCCTCTTCTTCGCACTCATTACTGGCGCCGGTAATGGGTGCATTTTTTTCGTCATCCCATCCCATAAGATAGCCAACGGTTGTGTTGAGAGAGCGTGCGATAGGGACAAGGTTGTTTATTGGAAGCTTCTCAATATATCCATTTTCATATCTGAACATTGTAGAGCGCGAAACGCCTATCAGCTCGGCCAGCTTGTCAGCAGAAATACCAAGTTCCTTTCTACGGTTTTTGATGCGTTCGCCTGTTGTCATTTTAATAGCCTCCGTTGGTACTAATAGATTCAGCAATACACTTTTTTCAACTTGAAAAGAATTTGCTCCAATCAAAGTCGAGTATAGTATATCATAATGCGGCAAAATTGCAACATTTTAATGCGGCAAAATTGCGACTTTTATATTGACTTATTTTTTCGTGTGGTGTAATATCTAACCGTGAAGTCGCAAAAATGACACTTTGCAGAAAGGAGGAAATCACATGTATCAGATAGATACGAGAAAATTACAGAGCAAAATTGTTGAGTGCGGGACAACCCAAGAGGCGTTGGCGGCTGCTTTGGGCATTGACAGAGGTACTTTCAGACGCCGTTTGACTTCTGGGCGCCTTCAAATACGCGACATACATAAAATCTGTGATTTTTTGCAGCTCTCACGAGACGAGTGTATTCATATTTTTTTAGCTGAATTGTCGCAATAATGCGACTTAGCTAAGAAGCCACATTATTGCGAGAGCGAAGAAAGGAGGCGATGCGCATGGGCAATCAGGATGTAAAAATCAATCTCGACCTCGTGCCTGAAAGCCAACATCTTAGATTGGCAGGACTGTTTTTTGCAGCCATGCAAGAATTTTTTGATAATCCTGAAAACGAGGCCGAGTTCCAGCAATGGAAAGCTGAGCAAAGCAAGAAAGGAGGGCCATCATGATGGCGAAAAAAGAAGAGGCCGCTGTGCTGGCACACAACGACCCCAAGGCATTAAACCCGGAAGATATTGTAGCAACATTTGAGAGCGCTGTCAATCGCAACGACCTGAACGCGGCGCTTGCTGCGGTCGGCCTGAGCACCAAAGAAGCGACGATACTCCTGAGTAAGTATTTCCCGTCTCTGGATAAACCGGTACTCTCAAAGTGCGCGAACCCAAACAAGTATGGCTGCGTTCTGCATCCTCACGGCTATGTTGTCCTGCGTAGTTTACTGAACATCCCGGCACCGGAGATACAGCAGGATAAAAAGGCACAGGAAGATAAGCCGCGCAGGCAGCGCAAAAAGCAGGACCATCTATTTACCTGCCGCGTGGCTGGTAGGCTTCCAGACGAGAAGTACCTGCTGTTGCAACGGTACATACGCATGGAGGGCTACGAAACAACGCAGGACTGGGTAACAGCGCAGGTAGACAGCTTCATTGAGAAAATGGAGGCCAAGTATGGTAATACCTGACGACCCCATTATTCGCTCCATTGAACGAACGGGCTATCCCCCTTGGATAGACCCAGACTATTCAGACGATGAATCCGAGGAGGACGACGATGATTTGTGACTGGATAAACAGGCATTTGCCATGGCTTGTTGAGACCGTCGGCAATATGAGCCTCAAAGGGCAAATCACTCTTGCGGCGGTTGCCCTGCTTGTGATTGTCGTCGGCTGGATGCTCATAAAAAATCGTGCATTCATAGCTGCTCTGTTGAGTGACGATGAACCGTATGATGCCGGGTGGATGGAATATGATGCTTGGCGCGACACCCGGCCAGAAAGGAAGAGATAATGGCGAAATTTTATTTTACCTATGGCACAAGCGGACAGCCCTATTTCGGAGGTTGGACGGAAGTTGTAGCCCCAAACAGGAATGTCGCGTGTGCGGCATTCAGAGCGGTACATCCCGACAAAACTGATGGGCTGCTGAATTGCAGCTCAGTCTACTCCGAAGAGCAGTTCGGCAAGACCAAAATGGCAGGCAGTAAAGGAAACTTCGGCTATTTCTGCCACGAGGTAATTTCTGTTGTGATAACAAGAACGAAAGGAGAGCACGCACATGATTAAAGTTTATAGGGGCTCGATACAGATTATCGGCACCCCTGATGAGTTGTTTCAGGATCTCGCGGATGCTATTGGCGGCGTAAAAAAAGCATTCAGGAATGGCGGAGAATCTGAGGCGCAGATTGAAACGATGGTAAATGACGCCGTCCGCATGGCTGACATGACCGAGGCTGAGCGCGTTGACGCCATGCTCAAAGACATTGAAAAGCTTATCCCTGAGTGGCTTTCTTCACTCGGGAAGATGACAAGAAAAAATGGAGGTAACACCAATGATTAAAAAGCCCGAAGAAATGACCTTTTCCGATAAGAAGTTCTCCATGCTGTTGTACGGAGCGCCGGGCGTCGGAAAAACCACTCTGGCCTTATCGGCACCTGACCCTATCATCATCGACTTTGACCGCGGCATGAGCCGCGTTAAGGCGCAGCACCGCAAAACCGCCATCTTCTGTGACACCTATGAGGAAGTCCTCAACGACATCAAATCCCCGGAGGTCTCCGACTGCCAGACGCTCATTATTGACACTGGCGGCAGCTTCGTGACCTTTTTGCAGGACTGGGCCATGAGGACAAATCCCACCGTCAACCGGCAGAAGAACGGCGCCATCTCCCTCAAGGGGTTTGGTGCGGTGAAGTCCGAGTTCAGCCGCTTTACCTCCATGGTGAAAGACGTGATGAACAAGAACATCATCTATGTATTTCACTCCCAGGAGCAGCAGGACAAGGACGGCAACGCACAGCAGCGGCTTATGTGCGAGGGCGCAGCGAAAAACATAGTCTGGACGCCCTGCGATTTCGGCGGCTACGTGCAGATGATAGGCGATCAGCGCGTTATCTGCTTTTCTCCTGAACAGGAGTTCTTCGCCAAGGGCTGCCACGGGATAAACGGCAAGTACACAATCCCCAATCTCGGCGACGCTGACAGCAATGATTTCCTGACACGGATATTCGACAAGGCAAAGGCGAATATCGAGGCCGAGAATGAAGCGTTTGCCCCTATCCGGGAGCAGTACGACAAGACGATGATTCAGGTGCAGGATATTATTGAGAACATCGTCGATGCGGAAACGGCCAATGCAGCCGTCTCAAGTATACCTGCGCTGGAGCACGTTCTGACTTCCGAGAAAGAAGCTCGCGCCATGCTCAAAGCCAAGACTGACGAACTCGGCCTTAAGTACACCAAATCTGGAGGCTATGTCCCCAAGGAGGCGTAAGTCATGGCTCGATACCTTATAACTCAAACGCTGCTGTCCTCATGGGCGTATGTCTATAACTGCTGGAATGGGTTGGAGGATGACGCAATGGCTGACTTCATGCGCACACTGAACCGAGAGCCGGTAGCACCGACAGACGCGATGCAGGAGGGCATAGACTTTGAAAACGAAGTCTATAAGGCCGCAGCGGGGATGGCTCGTCAGCCTCATGCAAAATGGGAAGCTGGCATTCAGACCGTTGCAACGATACTCCGCGGCGCGCAGACACAGGTCAAAGCGCAGCGAGATATCAATGTCCACGGTATGGACTTCCTCGTATACGGCATTCTCGACGGCCTTAAAGCTGGCGTTATATACGATGTCAAGAAGAAATCCAAGAGCTTTGGTTCGCTTGAGCTTGCCGGAGGATATTTTGACAGTGCGCAGCACCCGGCCTACTTCTACATAGTCCCGGAAGCCTATGAGTTTCAGTATCTCGTGAGCGACGGGCAGGATCTCTATATTGAAAAGTACCGCCCAGAGGCGTGTAGACCCATATCAGAGATTATAGAGGAATTCATCGTTTCCATTGAAGCGATGGGGCTGCTGCCGCTGTACAAGCAGAAATGGGCAGCAAAATGAAAGGCCGACTTATTGATTTCTCAACCGGCTATAACCGCAAACAGCGCATTACACTCGAAATAGAAAGCGACTTCCGCGAGGGCTATGAAGCCCTCAAAGAAGCCGAGCTTGAAATCAGCATCAAGAAATGGCGCAGGAAGCGCAGCAAAGACGCAAATGCATATTTTCATGTGCTGGTGAATGCCATCGCTGAAGCTCGGGGCGTTTCTGATGAAGAAGTGAAGCGGTCGCTCGTTGTGGATTATGGCTCTCTCGCCAGAGACGATGATGGCAAAATCATAGGATTCAAACTGCCATCAGGTGTTGATGTCAGTTTTATCTATCCATATACAAAGCTATACCAGACCATAGAGGAAAACGGGAAAAGCTTTAACTGCTATCTTGTCTATAAACATAGCGCTGATATGGACTCTAAAGAAATGGCGCGTCTCATAGATGGAGCCGTCGAAGAGGCAAAAGAACTCGGCATTGATACCGACACACCAGAAGAAAGAGCGAGGTGGAACAGCTATTAAAAAAGTAATTTGTGATTACTGCGGCAGACCCGCAAAGCTGTGTGACAGCAAAATCGTCTATGGCCGCAGTCACGGGAAAATCTTTTACTGCGGTTGTTGCAACGCCTATGTGGGATGCCACAAAGGAACTACAAAGCCACTTGGGCGGCTTGCAAATGCGGAGCTTCGATACTGGAAGAAAGCAGCTCACGCAGTATTTGATCCGCTTTGGCGGTATGGATGTTTCAAAGGACACCGGAATGCAGCGTATGTGTGGCTTGCTCAGAAAATGGGCATTCCGCCCGAAAAGACGCATATCGGGATGTTCGATGTATCACAGTGCCGCAAGGCAATCGAAATCATAAACAAAGAATTCAAAGGAGATTATCGACATGGAAAACTCTGAACAGTTCGTCACAATACCTCTCGAAGATTACAACAAGCTCGTTGTTGCAAGAAGCGGCATTGACCTAATCGGGCAGTCTATCGGCAGATACGGTGCAGACCGCACGATTGTCTGCGCTGTTTGCAAGCCCTTTGGTTATGAGTACAAAGAGGATACCGCGGATGCTTAACCATATCGTCATCATGGGAAGGCTGACGCGAGACCCAGATTTGCGGTATACGCAGTCACAGCTTCCGGTCGTGTCTTTCACACTTGCTGTTGACCGAGACTTTTCAGGAAAAGACGGCGGCGAGAAGCAGACCGATTTCATTGATTGCGTGGCGTGGCGTTCTACGGCCGAATTCGTCAACAAGTATTTCGCCAAGGGCAGCATGGCGGCCGTCTCCGGGCGGCTTCAGCTCCGAGACTGGACGGACCGCGAGGGTGGCAAACGCCGCAGCGCCGAGGTCATTGTTGACAACATATACTTCGGCGGAAGCAAGAAGGACAATCCTGCTGCATCCCAGAGCGCCCCGCAGCAGAGCCATTCAGCCCCAGCATATGAGCAGTCACGCTTCGTAGAAATGGACGACGGCGATGAAGAACTTCCGTTCTGATTGCAGGAGGGCAGAACGTGGCAACAGGTAAAAGATACTACTGGATGAAGCTCAAAGAGTCGTTTATGACTTCGGACACAATCGACTACTTCATGGGGCAGCCAGACGGTGCAAACTATGTTGTTCTCTATCAAATGCTCTGCCTTAAGACCATCAATACGGATGGTAGGCTATCCAGACAAATCGGCGAGGTCATTATTCCGTTCGATATTGAGAAAATCAGGCGTGATTGCAAGTGGTTTTCCGCTGATACCATCCGTATTGCTCTTAATCTCTACAAGGCGTTCGGCCTCATATACGAGGACGTGGACGGAACGCTGGTTCTTGCAGATCATAAAAATCTTGTTGGCAGCGAAACAGACTATGCTGAGAAAAATAGGCGTTTACGAGCAAAAGGAACATCTGCACCAGCTCTGCCAGATGGACACAATGTGTCCCCGGATGTGTCTGACGATGAGGATGAAACTGTGTCCACAGATAATAGAGATAAAGAGAATAGAGATAAGAGTTTAGATATCAGAGGTATAGAGAACAGAAATAAGAAAGAGAAAAAAGCTGACGCTTTTTCTGTTTTCGCGGCCGATGACAGCGAGCTGCTTTCCGCACTCCGTGATTTTGAAAAAATGCGCAACAAAATCAAGAAGCCGCTGACCGACCGGGCAAAGACAATGCTTATCAACAAGCTCAAAAAGGAATTCCACCCTGAAGATTGGATACCTGCTTTAGAGAGGAGCATATCCCACTGCTGGCAGGACATTTATCCAGTCAGCAAGCGGGATATAGATTGGCCGCAAAGCCGCTCTGCAATGGATGACCTGAAAGAGCTGCACGAGCTTTTCGACAGGGAGGACGGCATATGACCAAAAAGGAAATGACGGAAATCTTTGCTGTCATGAAATTAGCCTATCCGAATGCCGAAATGTTCAAAGGCGGCATAGAGACGCTCAAGCCCACGATTGAGCTTTGGGCTTCCTGCTTGGCAGATGTGGACTTTTGGACGGGGCAGCAAGCACTTGCCCGTGTTTGTCGGGAATGCAAATTTCCGCCGACGATTGCCGAATTCAGGGCTCAGGCCAAGGCCGCAGCAAAAGTTTTTGATTTAACTGTGAATCGGTATATCAACGACTTGCGCACGGCTGATTACATGGAGGGCTTAGACGTGTACTATGCGCGGCTTGCTCCCGGCGACCCGCTCAAAAGAGCAATCGACCTTATGGGCGGTGTGTCAAAGCTCATAACCACCTACGATCATGCAGGAGAATCAAAATCGATATGGAATTCAGTTTACCATGCAAAGATAGGCAAATCGAGAAGATGAAACGGAAATGGATAG
>JABLTK010059381.1_pt1 | contig 13456 bp, 10 predicted proteins | sample 7160131 | NCBI WGS metagenome assembly JABLTK01 (sample SAMN14651221, study PRJNA627086) | human gut metagenome | isolation source: feces | host: Homo sapiens
CATTTCCGCCAAGCCAAAAAACATATTGCAAAAGCAGTGTTCCCGAGAAGTGCTATCCGACAAATAGCACTATCGGTAGCCTGCTATCATTGTTAATTACTAAAACAGCATAATTGAAATGCAATAAAAACAGATTTTCTCCACATACTAAAAAAGTGAGCCGAGCGCACTATTTTTGTTTTGCGCTTCGACTCACTTTTTTCGGGTTGTGACACAACCCTTTAATATTATCTTTATTATTTATTTTTAAGCTCAACTATCAATTTTATTATTTTACCGATATTGACCGGCTTTGAAATATGTCCGTCCATACCCGCGTCTTTGCATTTCTTGACATCTTCGCTGTAGGCGTTTGCAGTGACTGCGATTATCGGCACATTTTTTGCATAATCCGTATTCAGGCGGCGTATAGCTTTAGCGGCGGCAGATCCGTCCATTACAGGCATCTGCATATCCATAAGAACGGCATCGTAGCAAAAATTTTCGGCACTCGTAAACATATCAACGCATATTTTGCCGTTCTCTGCATGGTCGCAGGTAATGCCGTGCATTTCAAGCTGTTCGGAAAGTATTTCATAATTAAGCTCGTTGTCCTCTGCCACAAGAAGATGCATACCTTTTCCTAAGCAGCTGTCTTCTTTTTCATTTTCATCTGAAATGGCGGTTTCGTCAAGGTACGGTATGTCGATCGTGAGGCGGAAGGAAGTACCTTCCTGCAGCTTGCTTGTAACTTCGATCGTGCCGCCCATAAGGTCGGAGAGTTTTTTTGCTATCGCAAGACCCAGACCGCTTCCGCGTACTTTGTTTACTCGGGTATCAACGGCACGGGTAAACTCATCGTACATTTTGCTCATAAACTCTTCACTCATGCCTATGCCGGTGTCGCTGACGATTACAACAAGACGTGTGTTTTCAGGCTCATCTGAGCTTTCTTCATACATTTCAAGACTTACCGTTCCGCCGTCCGGTGTGTATTTGACGGCGTTAGACAAAAGGTTGATTACTATCTGACCCAATCTTATGCGGTCAACGCTGACAATATTATGTTCGATATCGTGCAGGTCACAGTTGTAATACAGCTTTTTGCCTATTCCCGCGCCCAGCATCGACTGCTTGAAGAAATCAAATATCTCGGTTAAACAGGACGGCTCGGCGTTAAGCTCAAAGTGACCGCTTTCTATCTTTGACAGGTCAAGAGTGTCATTTATCAGCTCCTGCAGATTATTGCCGCTGTATTTTATCTTTTCAAGGCAGTCGGCGAGCTTTTCACGGTTGTCGAGGTTTTGTATGGCTATATTGACAAAGCCCATAATTACGTTCATAGGAGTCCTTATGTCATGTGACATCCTTGACAGAAAGTCGGACTTTGCTTCATTTGCGCGGTTAGCTTCTTCGGCGGCTATTATCCAGCTCTTTTCACGCTGCTTTTCTTCGGTTATGATTCTTACAACAAACAGTAACTTTGCCGGATCGCCGTTTTTGTCACGTTCCTGGACAATAAACCTTGCAAGATGCCAATTGCCGTCACAGGTAAGATATTCCGTGCCCGTGGATTCGTCGTTCTTAAGGCGCTTTTTCAGTGTAGCGATATCAAAGAAAGCATTTGCTTTTTCCCGATATTTAGGAGCCACGAAACTGCTGCACATCGATCTGAGCTCAAATGACGCTTTGCCTTTTTTGCCTGTCAGACGGTGTTCTGCGCTTCCGCTGGATATTTCCTCAAAGCAGTCTGCAATGATATCTATACGATAGATAAGGAAGTAGATCTTACTTATCGCAAAGATGATATCATTGTTAAACTTGGCAAGTTTCAGTGCGGATTCCAGCTTTTCGCGGCGTTCGCATTCTTCTTTTACTATTTCATCTATATGGCGGAAGTCAAGAAGTATCAGAAATTTATCGCTGTCCGATTTTATCTTTGATGCCCTTGCTTCAAAAAACACCTGACCGCGTTTATTGGGGACGCTCATAAAGCGTATGCTTATCTTGTCTTTATCGCTGAGTTCTTTCATAAGATTTTCACGGCTCAGCTTTTTGAGAAAGTTCGGCGAGGAGCTGTTTACAACATAATTGTCATAATAGGACTTGATCGTTTTTGAATAACAGATTGTTATTCTTTCTTCCGACCTGATAAAATTGAAAACGTTAGTGTAGCTCTCTACCTTGACGACCTGTGCAGTATCGTTGATAAGATCGACACGGTATACCGACGCATTATCGGCACACAGCACCATAAGTATATCGTTTTCGTTTTGTATATGAGCTATATTGTTTTCAAGCTCTTTCTGCTTTTTCCGAAGCAAAGTGAGCATTTTCATATTGGCTCTGGAGATGCCGATATGAGTACCAACGAGCGACAGCAGCTTTATAAGCAGCTCCGGCTGTCCGCAGGGGTTGTCAAGTCCGATAAAGCCGCTTAGATGACCTTTATAAAAAATCGGTACGGATATTTCCGATTTTATATCCTGTGCTATGAGAATTTTGTACTCATCTGGCATAATGCTTTTGATATTTTCGATATCGTCTATGACTATCGTTTCGCCACGATTGAATTTATCGACCCAGTAAGGCATTTCAGATGCCGAGATTTTCAGCAGGTTGTCTATCTGCGGGGCAACGCCTTCGGCACACCATTCGTAAGAGTTTGTAAAAACGTCCGGGTTATCGTCCTGTCTGTCAAAAATATAAACCCGCTCTGCACCGGTTTTTTCACCGATCATTCCTAGCGTTGAAGAAATTGCATCATGCATATCTTCGATACCGGAGATATTATCTATAGTTGCAATAGAATTCAGAATAGTCTGTGCGAGATCCATATTGTCGGAAAGTCCGTCCTCGCCTTGCGCAAATTTGTTATCAATCATTCTGCTCATCCCTTATATTGAGAGTAATTCGATGTAATTTTATATAATTATATCAAAATCGACAGAGGAATACAACACGGCAAGAGAATAATGTCAAAAAAATTCCCGTTTTTGTGCGTAAATATCTGCTTCGATATCCAATATCTTTGTATTGAAATATATGCTTAAATCGTGTATAATAAGAACATCTCCTGAGGGAGAAATACATAAGGAGGTCGTTACAATGTGCAATTTCTTTAACGTATGCAGCTTTGCAGACCTTTGCAATGCTATAAAGGCGCTTTGCGGCAAGTTCGGCTGCTGAATGCGGCTATGTGCCCCGTTTCTGTGATCCGTTGAAACGGGAGGTATGATATATCATAAAAACAGCGGCAGTCTGATGATTGCCGCTGTCAGTCTGTCGAAAGGACTCTTGCTTATTTAAAAATGGGGTGTTGAGTATTGCTTGCCGAATGCGAAAGCGATAGTGCTTGACACCCCTTTTGACACCCCCACTACAGTAAATTTCAGCGAATTTCAGTAAAATTCATGTTTTGATAATGATTACTGAAAATATAAGAAAACCGCTTAAGCAATATGCTTAAGCGGTTGTTTCTATGGAGCTTGTGACGGGACTCGAACCTGCGACCTGCTCATTACGAATGAGCTGCACTACCAACTGTGCTACACAAGCAAAATCATTTTATTTCTGTATTACTTACAGCAAAATGCACTTGAAATAAGTAACGGAATATGATAAAATAACTATAGTCGTATTTGTAAGAATGCTTAAAATCGACTATATAATTATATCGTATTTTTAATTTGTTGTCAAGAGCTTTTTTGACGGAAATGAGGCAAATTTGATAAAAAGGTCATCGGTTGCGAGAGTGTTCGGTATTGTGATCGGAATAGTGCTTATTGTTTTCGCCGTATTCCTAGCAGTTACATCAATGCTGTTTTCTTTCGGCAGCGGTTCTGCACCGGATATTTTCGGCTATAATGTTTACATAGTGCAGGATAACGGTTTTTACCAGTTAAAAGCGGGTACTGCCGCTATAGCGCAGAAGGTGTGGCCCGATGAGGTAAACAACGGAGAGCTGATAATATATAATCGCTATGAGAACGGCGGAGCGCAACTCGCAAAGGTTAATTCTTCAACGCTCAAAGAGGGCGTTATGAGCTTTGATATAGAAACACAAGGCGGCGAGAACATCACGATTTCACAAAGCCGGCTTGTTGCAAGGGTCAACTATTGCAGTGATTTTCTGGGTGCTGTGATAGGCTTTGCTATGTCACCGTTTGGCGTAATGGCAATAGCAATACTTCCTTGCCTTGCGATAGTTGCTTTTGAGATAGTCAAATTCATATTCTCAAAGCGTCCTGTACCAAAGGTAGAACCCGTAAAGCTCCAGGAAGAAACCCCTGTATATACACCTGCTGCGCCCAAAGAACAGGAGCAGGCAAAAATCAATCTTAACAAGGCTAAGATACCTGCTATATCGGATAAATCGGGCTTGACCCGTAAGCCGCTGACGGACGGCGCTCACAGCAAGACCGATGAATTTACCGATCGCTTAAGGGTAAAGCGGAATGCTACGGTCAATGCCGATGAGATAAGGGACAGAGCGGATTTTTCAACAGCTGCAAAGCGCAGAATGTCTGAGGACAGGAGCTTGACGGAAAAATCGGCGAAACCGGCAGGAACTGTTTCCGTGAATGCCGCACCCGACAGCAGACCCGCTCATAAGCCGACTTTAATTACAGAAAAGAAAGAAGTCGCTGAAAGATTTGTTCCGGACAAGACGAAAAAAACGGCGGCAGGCTCAGAACCTGATATATCGCTTGTTTTTCAAGATGAAGACGATAAGAGATATGATATAGATGATATCCTTGCCGATATAGAGAAACGTCATCATTGACGGACAGAAAAGTGAGAACGAAAGAGGCATCCTTTAAATGGATAATTTGCTTGATTTTAAAAATTCCGATCTGCGGACTAAATTATTTGCAGTTCTTGCGATCACAGGGTGTATATCCAATATAGCCGGTTTTACGGCAAATGCCATTCTGTTTGGGTTTACAACGCAAACGCTTATGTGTGCATTATGCGCAGTGGTTATAATAAGTGCATCTATGTATGGTTTTTTCAGCGGAAGAACGTATGTTGCAACATTCATAATACTGCTTATACTGGGATTTATCGAATTTCCGTTGCTGTATATTTCCTACGGCGAAAGCACAATGGTGTATATGTTGGTTGCGGAAATAGGAATAGTAACCTTTATGAAATCAGGTCACAGGGTCATAATGGGAACAGCGGTATTCATTGTTGATATCGCGGCTTTCATAGTACGCCATACTTGTCCGCAGTTCAATGTTGCTTCGGACAGCTTGGGTATTGACACATTGATATCGTTTATAATAGCTTTTTTTGCAATACTTGTTGCAGTGGCAATGGTAATAATTCAGTATGAGCAACAGGCGAGGGAACTGAGTCGCATGGGTGAAGAGCTTACGCAGGCAGTGAACACAGATCCGCTCACAGAGATCAGAAACAGACGTTATCTCATTCGTTATCTGGAAAATCAGACGGCAGAGATGGCGGACGAAAAGCACTATGCCGTACTTATAGATCTTGATTATTTCAAGTCTGTCAATGACACATACGGTCATGTTTTCGGCGACAGGGTCTTAAAAAAGTTTGCTGATACGGTCAAGGAAAATCTTGGAGAAAAAGATCTGTTAGCACGTTTCGGCGGCGAGGAATTTATGATACTGTTTGCAACGGATAACGCGGAAGCGGTTTTGACGGTAATGAACCGAATAAGCAAGGAGTATGCTCAATTTTCGGAGAGAGAGAAAGGCAAGGAGTTTACATACAGCGCCGGAGCGGCGCTGTACGGCAGGAACAGCTCAATAACGGATATATTCACTGCCGCCGACAAAAGGCTGTATAAAGCCAAGGCAGCAGGCAGGAATATGATTGTGACGGATTGAGGAATATAATACGCCCCGCTTTTTTAAGCGGGCAATGCTTTTTAACGTCGGCGTTTTTCGGAAATGCCGACGTTTTATTTAACTGTAATTTTAAGTACGGCTCTTGAAGCGCCCGTTTCGGTCTTAAGCCAGTTTTTTATAGTTTGTTGCTTATCAGCCGAAAGAGCCTTCTTTGTTGTTCCGCAGAGCAGTACATATTCGCCCTCAGAGTCGGTCATTATGCCGCAACCGATATCGGAAATTTCCGTAAATATAGCGGCGGCTTTTTCGGAAACCTTTTTCATATCGGGCAGTGAAGCGGCAGTAGATTTCATTTCGTCAAGTTCCTTCTGCTGTTCCTTGATATTCTTTTCCTGCTCGTCAAGCTGTTTCTGAAGCGATTCGATAGTCTGCTCCTGCAGAGCGATCGTTATCTGATCGGAATTGTCGGCGGTAACGGCCTTGTTCTGTGTGATATTGAGCTTGTAGTTTTCAAGGCCGTAGTTGCTGAGGTCTTTTTCAAGTACCGCTATCACATCATCAGAAAGCTGGGTACCTACAAGCGATAATGACACCTCACGGTTCATGATATCGATTTGACTTTGTACGACTTTTGTATCACTGAATGTAAATGAATTATCAAGGTAGCTTAAAAGATTCTGTTTCATTACGGTTTCGTATACTTTATAAGATCCGATCAGAACGCTCGGAACGATCGTAAGAATTGTTATCAGCACTACAAATCTGTGTATTTTGCGCTCCTTTTTAGTATCATTTATCTTGTGGGTTGGGATACGCATGAGTTTTGTTATAAAAGCTGCCGACAGCATTATAAACAGTGCATTTATCGCAAACAGATAAAATGCGCCTGCTATGAACCTCAGCTGTCCGGTAGCCAGTCCGTAGCCTGTGGTGCAAAGCGGCGGCATAAGTGCGGTAGCTATAGCCACACCGGGAATTACGTTGCTCTTTTTCTTTCTGGTATTACCTATTCCGCCTGCGATACCGCCGAACAATGCGATAAGCACGTCCCACAGCGTCGGGCTTGTCCTTGCTATCATTTCGCTTGTAGCCACATTAAGCGGTGAAATGGCAAAGTATAAAGTTGATGCGATAAGGCTGATTATCACCTGAATGCCAAAGCGTGTAAATGCTTTCCGAAGCAAAGTCAGGTCAAAGGTTGCAAGCGAATAGCCCATCGTGAGAATACCGCTCATCAACGGAGAGATAAGCATAGCGCCGATAATTACGGCGGTAGAGTTTACATTAAGTCCGATAGACGCAATGAATATCGCCATTATCAGTATCCACATATTCGAGCCGCTGATAACGGTGTTGTCCTCCATCATCTGTTGTATCTCGGCGTTATCCATCATATCGTCACGGATACCGAACAATTTTCGGAAGAAGTTGTACACACGTCCGTGGGATACCGTCTTTGTTATCTCGCCTTTTATTTCGTTTATGTCATCAGATAGGGTAGTTTTCATTTTGGTGTCCTCTTTTCAGGGTGGAATTATATGTGCTGAAACATTTATAATTATAGTGAAAAAGAGGGTGGGTGTCAATGGGGGAGAGCAGTGCTATAGCACTTCAATTTTACACTTGCTTCATGCAAAGCTACCTTAAACTCATTTTTATGAAGTATAACAATATTAACTTAATCATGATTTGTATTATTGGCAAAATATACTATTCAATTTTTGCTGAAATATTATTATTACTAGAATTAAATCACAATCGAACAAGGTTTTTAATCGCTTTTAGAACTTGAATTTTTAAATCAACAGTTTCAGTTTCTCATTATTTAAATTTTTTAAAAATTATAATCACCATGTTTTACTAAAATCGAAAAGATTACTTAAAAACTTTTTAACGTTAGGATATTTCGTATCACATAATTCAATGATATCGCATAGTTCTCTGTCTCCCTCAGGTTTAAAGGATTTTGCAAGTGCGCCTTTTATTTGATTAGTAACTTTTCCGCCATTAGTAAACTTTATTTTATCTCCATTTTGCAAGTTCACTTGATTTTTTTGATTTTCAATGACGCTTAAAATACCAGAACTACCGAATGCTGGACTTTTTATCATTTCCGTAATTTGCTTAGTATCAATAATATTAAATCCCCTATTCTTCAACAAGTTATTAGTCAAATAACATATAACTTCGGGATATATAAAATCTTCAATCTCATTATTAGTATTATTATTTTCTAAACATCCATTGGCGTTACCGGTGAAATTTTGGATTAAAACACAATTTATATTGATATGATTATATACTTTTCTTGAGATTAATTTATAAATTTCTCTACCATTGTTATCATTATCGAATAATATTTTAATTTTAGGCTTATAATCTACATTTGCATTATAATAACATGAGTCGTAAAAGCTTAGGTATTTTTCAATATTATTGACACCATTTGCAGATATGATATCGCATAAGCTAATATTAAAATAATTACACATTTTTTCTATGTATATTTTATCGCACGTTCCTTCGACAATAAGATTATTCTGTGACAGGAAATCATAATTGTTATTAACGATTCCTAATTGTTCACAAATTTTTTTATATCCCAAATTTGTATTTGTTTCAATCAAATGCGTCTCAACAACATCAATACTTCTTTTCTTACGAGTGCTATGTTGAGAATAATGCTTTGCTCCTAATAAAATTACGTTTCTCATTGAATATTGGTCGATGAAGTTTTTTGAATGAGTGGTAAAGAAAATTTGAATCGTTTTACTGTTTTCGCGAAAGAAATTCATGAGTTTTTTCTGCAAACCATCATGCAAAAAAATGTCCGGCTCATCTATACAAACAATATAGCTTTTGGAGTGTTTTATTCTTTTCAATATCTCGAAATTCAATAAAATAACAGCTAAGCGTTGTAATCCTGAACCTTTCTGTTCTATTCCGTTACATCCTTTATCATCAATTAATAGTTCCACATCGTCAGAAATTAAATCTCTAAATGTGTCTGATGAATTTGGTACTTTGAATTTAACATCCCAATTGCTTTTAAATTCATTAAATACTTGCGAAATATCTTTTGAAAATATATCTAAAATATCCTGCAGACCAGAAGTATATTTTAGATATGCTTGCTTAAGTTCAGCTTTATTTTTACTCATTCTGCTCTGCTCATATTCTACATCTATAGCATTACTTGTGAGCTTTTCAATTAAATCAGGAATGTCAATATTTATAGATTCGATATATCTAAATTCTATTCCTTCTAATTTGTTTTTTATGTCTGCGAAAGACATTTTTTCTTGGCTTTTTGAATTGATTTGTTTGCCTCGCTTTGTATATACAATTCCAGTAAGATATCTCTGCTCTTTTGTATTGTAATACTTAAAATCACGAGTAATTTTGTAATATTTATTTACAATGTCATCATAAAATGTAACAGTTATTTTCGGGTCTATCCTTGTGCCACCCTGCGCCTGCTTTAAAGTTGGTCTATCCAATGAAAGCTCATATTCATCCGGGTAAAAAAACAGATTAATTGCTCTCAGCGTATTGGTTTTTCCAACATTGTTTTCACCACAAATCGAAATGATATTAGGTGTATTTTGAATTTCCAATTTCAAGTTCAAAATAGAGCGAAAACTATTTATTTCTAAATTTGCTATTTTAAGCATGCTAATACTCACTTTCTAAACACAAACAGATACTCATGTGCTATCAGTAAAAAATTATATTTTTCACTGTTTGTTTTCCAATATCCGGTTGCCTTACAGTTATGTTGTTCTTTAATAATAAGCTCTTTAAGCGTAAATCCTGCTTTCTGAAATATTTTCATAACATCAAAGCTTATAGGTATCATACAGCCCTTTTGGCGGGTATCGCCCATAAGGATAGCGCAGAATTTATCTTTCTTCAAAACGCGATAGCTTTCTTTAGCAACAGACTTCATTTGTTCCAGAAAGTCCTTGATTTTGAGTTGCGATAGATCGCCGTCAATACCGTCACTATACTTGATTATATTAGCATAAGGCGGGTGCGTGCAGATAAGGTCAATGCTATCGTCAGGTATAAAATCAAGATGACGAGCATCGCCTTTATTGATATACACTTTTCCTTTGGCAGGCTCATAGTCGAAATCTGTCTTTTCACGGCAACGTTCAAGAGCAACATCGCTTATATCAATGCCAATAATATCACGGTTAAGTAGTTTTGCCTCAACAAGAGTCGTACCGCCTCCGGCAAACTGGTCAAGTACCAAGTCGCCTTCCTGTGAATAGCGAAGAATGATATTTCTCGGTATATAAGGCGACCAGTTCCCTCGCCATTTTGCATCGTGGGTAGCCCAGTCGCCACGCTTGGGAAATGACCAGTGGGTGGTCATTTCAAGCTCAAAATCGTTCGGTTGCCATTTAGTGATTTTCTTTACCATTACACAAATACCTCTGTAGTTATGCCATTTTCCAAATCTTTGATATTGTAAATATGCTCCATGACGTCAAAAGTTTCCTCTAAGTTATGTCTTGCACTTGTCCAACCAGAACCATCGGTAAACCACACAAATTCAAAACCGTCGATAGTTGCTACTTCCTGAGCTATCTGTTTGTAACTTCTGGCAGTTTCATTAAGCTTTGAGCCGCCACTCGCATAGAAATTCGTTTCAATGCCATAAATGCACTTGTCTGTCTTGATAACGAAGTCAAACCTCTTTTCAGCTTTACCTCTGTTGGAAATTGCAGAAAGGTCTATTCCCCATAAATCAGTAATTTGATGAATATACATCTCTTTGAAATAAGTTTTATCTTTTGTAAATCCGGCTTTGACTATAAAACTCTCAACTAAGTCTTCCATCAGATGACCGCCACGATTTTTGCGACCGTTTGAATCAAGGCCTGTTTCAACACCGGTAACATAATCAACGAGGGAATGAATTATATGGTTTTCAAGCAGTTCAAACAACCCGGTTTTACGCATAAATACTGCATACTGTTCAGGAGAGTAGATAGCCTTCTTGAAATCATACGAAAACTCACCATCGCCGTCAATAGCGTAGATCTCGTTAGCCCTTACAGCGAGCAGAATAGGAATACACTTCAATGTCTCAGGGTACTTGGTAATAATATTCTTAAAATCGTTCTCTATATCTGTTGAACCAATAAGAGAATTAAGAATGTTAAGTTCTACCTTTATATCGTTGACATTACGATACACCTTGTCAAAATCTATGTAATATCCATAGTTTGCAATGCTTTTATGAAATTTTGATAACCAATCTGTAAAATTACGTTTCATGATTAAGCACTCCTTAAGATTAGTGTAAATGTTGTTTATATCATTTTGTAAACAATATTTTATTATTTCAATAAAATTATGAATATTCGAAAAATAATTCGGATACGCTTTTTTTAGCGCTTCAAAAGAAGTTGCTCTTACGAGCACCACATTATTGTCGCTATTTAATTCTAATGAATGATATTTTTCGTTAGCTTCGTCAACTTCACTTGGTTGATACTTGGATATTACTAGTTTGTTTAATTTGTGCTCTAAACACAGAAGAAAATATGATTCGTCATCTTTATTCGAGCCCTGCATATCTGTTATCACTTGTACAGCGTCTAAAAAACCCAAATAATTATATTGGGCATTTAACGATTCAATCTCATGTATTATTTCGTCTATATCATTGGGAGTACCGGGGACCAGAGGCTGTTGTTCGATATATGCAAATAAAGATGATATTAGGGCAAAGAATCTATTAATATCTTTTGAGCCTTGACCTGCTTTCAAATTTTGGTTCAAATAGATTCCCATCGTTTCTACTGCAGTTGCCCAAATGTGTTGAAGATGGGTGCGAATTTGTATTTCAATTAGCATACCATCATATTCACTTTTTTCACTATGATACTTGTATATCAAGTGCACACCTCTATATCCACTATTTTGAGGCTGTTTTATATAATCGAATTCTTTTTTTAACTCATGCTTAATACTTGAATTTTTGCATTTTTCTGAATATTCATATACTTTTTCAACTGAGTTGGTAATTAATCTACATCCCCCTAAATCCTGCATTCTAGATAAACTCATATCTGGAAATCTTTTCATTTTTTCGATTATAGAATCTAATCTTTTTAGTCGTTCAGCTACTATGCAATAATTATCATTAGAGGAAATTTTTTTAAATATTTAAATATATAATACAGAGGATAAGCATGAGCTTCGCGCCAATTATTTACAATTTTAACAGCTTCGTTATATTCATAACTATTATCATCAAATTCAATTATTTGTTTTCCTGCTTTTTCAATTTGTTTTTTCGAATAATTAACAGTTGTCCAATTAGGTTGTGGAATTCCCATGTGATTCACCTCAACAATTACAAATCAAAAGCTCATTGATACTGCCTCTACCCGAAGCCTTGCTGTTAATCATACGCTTTGCAGAAACACGCATAATCGTATAGCTTGAATACAGGTCATCAAAAAAGCTGTCGCTTTCATCGCTGTTTTTTGGATCAGAGTTGCTTACGACGACCTTTGCTCCCTTTGCTGAAATCTCGTCAACAAACTTCCCAAGCTCTATCTGTTCCTTGTCGCCAAAGCCATTCTCCGTGTATGAAGTAAATGATGAAGTTGCATTCAAAGGGCGATAGGGCGGGTCAATATATACAAAAGTTTGACTATCAATGAAAGACTTACACTTGGAATAATCTCCAAATTGTACGGTTACATTTTTTAACAAACTGCTTATCTTGCGAAGATTTTCTTCATCGCAGATGAGAGGCTTTTTATATGAGCCTATCGGAACATTGAAAGCACCTTTTCCGTTAACTCTATAAAGCCCGTTAAAGCAAGTCTTATTGAGGAAAATAAAGAGGACAGCTGTTTCAACGTCCGTTGAATTAGCGGATATTAGTTGGTTAAACCGTTCCCGTTTTGCCATATACATTTCTTTGCGGGCAACGTCGTCTTTTTCCCAAAACCGATCTTGAAGTTCAGCGAGAAAAGCAACAACATCATCGATGTTATCTCGGATTTGCTTATAAGTGCCTATAAGTTCAGCGTTTATATCGTTAATTAACACTTCCTTGGGGTGGCAGTTCGCAAGCACATCAAGGAGTACCGCACCGCCGCCAACAAAGGGTTCGCAGTATTTATCTATTGCTTCTGGGTATTTTGCCCGAATTTCATTAAGCAGCTGGCTCTTTCCGCCCGCCCATTTAATAAATGGTTTAACAGTATTATAATTCATGAGTACTCCTTATAAAGTGAAAACATATCCGTAAATCATTATATCACAAATTTTGACGATTTTCAACTATTATACAATAAATAAAATGTGTAATTGCATTTTTCTTTTTATCGCCATTTTGTGAACGCAAGATATAAAATTGTTATTAAAGTATAATCAAAATGCCCGAAAACTCAACTTTATAAGTTTTCGGGCTATATATTTTATTACTCCCACTCAATAGTAGCCGGTGGCTTACTCGTAATATCATAGCAAATTCTATTGATATTCTTGACCTCGTTTACAATTCTTACGCTTGCTTTTTCAAGCACGTCGTAAGGGATTCTTGCGAAGTCGGCGGTCATAAAGTCGCTTGTAGTAACGCCTCTTAAGGCAAGAGTATAGTCGTAAGTTCTGTCGTCGCC
>JABLTK010152341.1_pt1 | contig 13445 bp, 13 predicted proteins | sample 7160131 | NCBI WGS metagenome assembly JABLTK01 (sample SAMN14651221, study PRJNA627086) | human gut metagenome | isolation source: feces | host: Homo sapiens
GCTCCACCTGATGGGGGAGCTGGCATCGCGTAGCGATGACTGAGGGAGAGAAACCCATAGATCGCTGTGTGCACGCAGTTTTTCTGCCTCAAATCTATAGCAGTCGCTCCTCGGCAAAGCCTCCGGTGCATTAATGAGCAGAAAAACGTCGCTTGATTGCGGTCATTCTTGCCGACCGCAATCAACAAGGCGCGGCAGCAGCTGGGATCAAACGCCCTGCGTTTGTATTATTTGATAGAAAACGCGAATAATACCATAAAAAAGGAGGGAAATAGAATGAATCAGGATTTAAGTTTGCTTCAGAAGATTGTGGAGGGCGCGCGGAGCGGCGCGGACGCATGCAGTCAGCTGGCGGATCGATGCGAGGACGACGCCATGTGCCGCGAGCTGCGCACCCAGCGCGATGATTATGAATCCGCCGCGCGCGATGCGGAAGCGCTGCTGGAAAAGCAGGGCGTTCGCCCCCGTCCCAAGGGCGCGATGGCGCGCGCGGGCATGTGGTTCGGTATGCAGGTAAACACCATGATGGATCGATCCGCTTCGCACATCGCAGATATCTGCATTCAGGGCGCGACCATGGGCATCGTGGAGATGACCAAGGCGCGCAACGCCTGCCCCGATGCGGGCGCGGATGCCCACGGCGTCGCCGCATGGCTGATCGAACGCCAACAGCAGGCCATCGATCGCATGAAAAACTTTCTTACAATGGAACAGAAGCAGCTGATCTGACAAAACCAGACGTTTGGCCGCCTTCCGGTAACGCTGGACGGCGGCTATCGTTTTGCTTTCCAGGCCTTTCGCAAAGCGCGATCATTTCCCGCACACCTCCCCGCTTGACAGAACCGTATGAAAAGCGTATAATACTGAGCATGGAATTACAGAACCGTAATGAAAAGAATGGAGGCTCCGCCGTGGAAGAAAGAAAGTATACCGACATATTTGAAAAATGCAGAAACTACACGCTGGCGAACGAATACCGCGCGATGGGCATCTATCCCTACTTCCACGCGCTGGAATCCCGACAGGCGCCGGAAGTGATCATGGAAGGCAAGCGCCGGATCATGCTTGGCTCGAACAACTATCTGGGATTGACGGAAAATCCGGAAATCATCGAAGCAGGCGTGGAAGCGCTGCGGAAATTCGGCACGGGCGTATCGGGCAGCCGGTTCATGAACGGCACGCTGACGATGCACCTCACGCTGGAGCGCGAACTGGCGGCATTTCTGCGCAAGGAAGCGGTAATGACCTTTCCCACGGGCTTCCAATCGAATCTGGGCATCATTTCCGCCATCGTCGGTCACGGCGATTACGTGATCTGCGATCGCGAAAACCATGCTTCGATTTACGATGGCTGCCGCCTGTCCTACGGCAGAATGCTGACCTACGGCCATCAGAACATGGAGGAGCTGGAAATTCAGCTGCAAAAAATTCCGGACAATGCGGGCAGGCTGATCATCACGGACGGCGTATTTTCGATGCAGGGCGATATCGCGAACCTGCCGGAGATCTGCCGGCTGGCGAAGAAATACGGCGCGCGCGTGATGGTGGACGATGCGCACGGCTTCGGCGTGCTGGGCGAGGGTGGCCGCGGCACCGCGAGCCATTTCGGTCTGGAGGATGAAGTGGATATTTACATGGGCACGTTCAGCAAATCGCTGGCGAGCCTGGGCGGATATATGGCGGCGAAGGCGGAAGTGATCGATTATGCGAAGCATAATTCCCGCCCGTTCATGTTCGCGGCGGCGATCCCGCCGGCGAGCTGCGCGGTCGCGCTGGCGAGCCTGCGCCACATCATCGCGCATCCGGAGCTGGTTGAACGCCTGCATCAGCTGTCCGATTATACCCGCAGCGCCTTCAAGCAGCGCGGCATCCCGATCATCGAAGCGACCACGCCGATCGTGCCGGTATACACCTACGATCCCGTGCGCACGCTGACCGTCGCCAAGACGCTGTTCGACGAGGGCGTATACGTAAATCCCGTGCTGCCGCCCGCCGCGCCGAAGGAGGGCTGCCTGCTGCGCATCAGCTGCATGGCTTCGCTCACGGAAGTGCTGATCAATGAAGCGGGCGACATCATCGCGAAGGTTTTGAAGGAGCATTAAATATGAATCCCGTTGCAATCGTTACCGGCGGCACCAGCGGCATCGGTCTGATGACGGCGCGCGCGCTGAAGCAGCGCGGCTGCCGGGTGTACATATTATCCAGACGCGATGCGCAGATCGACGGCATGACCCACATCCGCGCGGACGTGACGGACGAAGCCGCCGCGCGCGATGCGGTGGCGCAGATCGTGCAGAAGGAAGGCCGCATCGATATCCTGATCAACAACGCGGGCTTCGGCATATCGGGCGCATTTGAAACGACCGAATCCGAAGCGGCGCACCGGCTGATGGAGGTCAATCTGTTCGGCATGAACAACATGATCCGCGCCGCGCTGCCCCACATGCGGGCGCAAAAATCCGGCACGATCGTGAATCTTTCCTCCGTGGCGGCGATCTTCCCGATCCAGTTTCAGGCGTGGTATTCGATTTCCAAGGCGGCGGTGCGCGCCCTGAGCATGGCGGTATCCAACGAAGTGCGCCCCTACGGCGTGCAGGTGTGCTGCGTATTGCCCGGCGATATCAAAACCGGCTTTACCGCCGCGCGCGAAAAGAGCGATGCGGGCGATACCGCCTACGGCGGCCGTATATCGAAATCCGTCGCGCGCATGGAGCGAGATGAACAGAACGGCATGGATCCCGCCATCGCGGGCAAATTCATCGCAAACGTCGCGCTGAAGAAAAATCCCGCGCCGCAGTATACCATCGGCGGCATGTATAAGGCGTTCGCGCTGCTGTACCGCATTCTGCCGGGCAGGCTGGTTCGGTTCATTCTGGGGAAGATGTACGGCTGAAACTGGCGATTCCCGAAAGTATACTTACCATTTCTGCGCGCAAAAATGAAAATAGCGGCCTTCTAATTGCAAAACCGTCCGAGGATGCGCATCCCCGGACGGTTTACTATTTCAGTCATTACGAATACAGATACCGCAAAAGCGAAAATTTCGGCTTTCGCGAAAGCTTTGCGGCAGCGAAGCCGAGCAGCGTCGGAAGCGCAAGCATCAGAAGAATCACGATAAGATTGCTTTGCAGGTCAACGCCCCGCGCGCGGCACGCTGCAAAGCCCCACTGCACCGCCTGCAGAACCAGCAGATGCGAAAAATAGACGATCGTGCCGACGCTGCGCAGCATATGATAGATGCGCGCGGGTTTAATTTCAAAGCTGCGGGCAAAACACAGCAGAAAAAACACCGCCGGAACCAGGAACAGATACATATTGTAATCCTTCATCGCCGTATAGCGATTCAAAAGGAGCACTTCGCCCAGCATGAGCGCCATCGAACCAATAAAACCGGCGAGCGCCGCGGATCTGCGAACGCCGCCGCCCCGTTTTGCGGCGACCGCGCCGACGGCGACGAACGGAAAGCCCATGAATACGCCGTTTCGGGTGATGGAAAACAGCCTTTCATAATATCGAACGCACAAATCGAAAACATGCACGCGCCGCGCGGGCTCCAGCAGACCATACCACGAATCGCCAAACAGGCCGACGACGTAGGCGATCGCGGCGAGCGTGCAAATCGTGCGAAGTGATGCGCCGCGCTTCAGCAGGAGGTGCAAAAGAAGTACCCCCACCGCCAGACTCGGCATGTACCATAGATGGTACGTTTCATGAAACTGCAGCAGAAGCATCCATGTCCCATACAGCCGCAGATACCGAATCAGATACTTTTTCGCAATTTTCGAATCATAATTGCGCAGATCGATCCGCTGATAAAAGAAAAAGCCCGTGGACGCAAAAAAGAAGGGGACGGCGATGCGCGCAGCGTAATTCTGCACGAAGAACCCCGCCCATCGTTCGATATCGCTGTTCTTCGGAAGCAGCGGAATTACATGGATCAATACCACCAGCAGCGTACCAACGAACCGAATAATATCGAACGCAGGATACTCCCTGCGGTTCATCGCCGCATTTTCCATCCAATTCCTCCCATCCTTCGTATTACCAGATCGCTTAAACGCAGAATAACATACGCGCGCGGGTTTGTCAATATCGGCATGACGAACCCGCGCGCGTACAGATGTGATTCTTCAATTTTAGTACCGCGATTTACAGCACCTTTTCCAGGAAGCTGATCAGGCGCGGGCTTTCCGGATGGTTGAACAGCTCCTTCGAGGGTTTATCTTCCTCGATTTTGCCGCCGTCCAGGAACAGCGTGCGTCCGCTGACCTCGCGCGCGAAGCGCATTTCGTGGGTCACGACGATCATCGTCATGCCGTCCTCGGCGAGCGCCTTCATTACCGAAAGGACTTCGCCGATCATTTCCGGATCGAGCGCGCTGGTCGGTTCATCGAAGAGCATGACCTCCGGATTCATCATCAGCGCGCGCACGATAGCGATGCGCTGCTTCTGACCGCCGGAAAGCTGGCTGGGGTAGGCGAGCAGCTTATCGTACAGGCCGACGCGCTTCAGAAGCTGCGCCGCCTTTTCCTCGGCTTCTTCCTTCGGCATTTTCAAAATGCGCATCGGCGCGACGACCAGATTGCGCTGCACATTCATGTTTTCAAACAGGTTGAACTGCTGAAACACCATGCCCATCTTCTGGCGCAGGCGATCCACATCCGCGCCCTTGCCGCAGATATCCGTTCCATCCACCAGCACCTGCCCAGAAGTGGGCGTTTCCAGCAAATTCAGGCAGCGCAAAAACGTGCTCTTTCCGCCGCCGGAGGGGCCGATGATGCTCACGACCTCGCCCGCCGCAAAGCTGGTGGAGATATCATTCAGCACGCGCACCGCGCCGAAGCGCTTGGTCAGGTTTCGCACCTCGATCATGCTATTTCTTTCTGCCATAGGACATTCTCCTTTCCATCAGCGCAATCAGCCGCCCGCCCAGGAAGGTCAGCAGGAAATAGATGATCGCGACCACCGCCAGACATTCCAGGCTGCTGTAGGTCTTGGCGATGATGCCCTTCGCGCGGAACATCAGATCCGCGATGCTGATGACCGAAACGATCGATGATTCCTTGATGATGGTTACGAATTCATTGCCCAGCGCGGGCAGAATGTTGCGCACGGCCTGCGGCAGGATTACCAGCGTCATGGCCTCGCGATGATGGAAGCCCAAGCTGCGCGCGGCTTCCATCTGCCCCACATCCACCGCCTGAATGCCCGAACGGATGATTTCCGCCACGTAGGCGCAGCTGTTCAGGCTCATCGCCACCACGCCCGCCGCAAAGCGATCGAAATCGGGGATGAAGCTGATCTTCGGGAAGGTTACGCCGATCATCGGCAGGCCGTAGAAGATGAACATCAGCTGTACCATCAGCGGCGTGCCGCGGAAGAATTCGATGTACGCCGTTGCCAGCCATTTCAGCGGCTTGAATTTGCTCATGCGCGCCATCGCCATCAGCACGCCCAGAATCGTGCCGAACAGAACCGTGAATACGGAAATGATCAGCGTGTTGCTGACGCCTTCCAGAAAAAAGCGGTAGTAACGAACCACCAGATCCTTCATCGTGATTAAAAACTGCATCGGTTTCTCCTTTTATATATGCGGTCGCTGCGCGCGCCGGAACATTCGGAAACCGGAAAGCCGCATATGCAGCCTTCCGGTTTCGAGTAAAGCAAGCGATAATTAATTAAAGAATCAAAAGCTGAGAAACTTGTTTTTCGGCAGCTTTCGAACACATCGCGAACGTTGAATTCTCTCCCTCAGTCACCTCCGGTGCCGCGTCCCAATCTTCGATTGAGACGTCGACAGTCTGCCTAAAGGCAGACCGACAAACCAAAAAGGTTTGTCGCCTTGCTCTGACAGCTCCCTCATCAGAGGGAGCCAAGGGACGAAAAACGTTAGCCCTTGCCTTCCTCTGATGATACGCACCGAAGTCCCGGCTTTGCCGGGATTCGGCAGCGCCGGACTGGCATTCGAAGAATGCGTCCGGGCTGGTCGCGCTTGCTGCAAGCAGAAGCGCGACTGCTAAAAGGAAGGTGGCAGCCGAAGGCTGACGGAAGGAGAGATAATGTCCCGCCGCTTATTCCGCCGCTTCACCGCTCCAGATCGCATTGTATTCGTTGAACTTTTCCAGATAGGAGCCATCCTCGACCACGCGATCGATCACGGTGTTGACCACTTCGAGCAGATCATCGTTGCCCTTCGCGATCACGCACGCCTTGCCGAAGGTCGCCACATCATCGGAGAAGGTGAAATTCGCGGCTTCCAGCTTATCATTGCTGGCAACCATGCCCATGCCGACCGCGTAATCGCACACGAAGCCGACGATATTGCCATTCACAACCTCCATCGCCAGCGACGGATAGGTGTCCAGTTCGAACAGCTCGGAATCCGGCAGCGCCGCTTCGATCAGCTGGGACTGGATCGTGCCCATCTGCGCGCCGACCTTCAGGCCCGCCAGCGATTCAACGGTGGTATATTTATCCGCATCGCCCTTCTGCACGATCAGCAGCTGCTGGCTCTTTTCATATTCATGGGAAAAATCGATCACTTTCGCGCGCTCTTCATTTACGGTGAACGCCGCGATGCCGATATCCACCATGCCGGTCTTGACCGCATCAATGATGCCGTCGAACGCCATATCCGTTACCTGAAGCTCTACGCCCAGCTCCGCGGCGATCTGCTCCGCCAGCCATACATCGCAGCCGATGGGGTTCGCATTATCATCCAGGAATTCATAGGGGCCGTAGGTCGCTTCCGTACCCATCACCAGCACGCCCTTTTCCTTGATCGTATCCACAATGCCCTCGGCGGAAGCCGCCGCGCAGCACATCAGGCAAAGGCAGAGCATCAACGCAAAAATCTTTTTCATTGTTTTTTCCTCCCGAAGTATGTTCATTCAAATTTCGTGTATAATTATACACGCGTTTGTTTCTCTGTCAATAGTTATGCATGTAAACTTTTTGGGTTATTTCAGTTCGGGCGTCAGCGCCGCCAGACGGCGCATCGCCTCGGCGAGCTTTTCCGGATCGACCGGGCAGGCGATGCGGAAATGCCCCGCGCCCGCCTGTCCGAACGCGCTGCCGGGGGAAACCAGCAGATGCGCCTTTTCCAGCAGCCAGGCGCAGAACGCGCGATCATCCATGCCGGTTTTCGAAATGCCGGGGAAGAGATAGAACGTGCCGCGCGGCCGCAGCAGCGTAAGATACGGAATCCTTTCGATGCAATCGGATGCATAAAATACGCGATCGCGGTATTTGGTGATGTAGGATTCGGCGATTTCATCGCGCAGGGAGAGCGCCCGAATCGCCGCGCGCTGGGAAATCGAGGGCGCGGAATAGGTCAGCGCATCGTTGACCGCCTTGAATACATGTATCAGATCCGGATGCGCGATGATGTAGCCCACGCGCCAGCCGGTCATCATGAAATTCTTGGAAAAGCTGTTCAGCGTCACCGTGCGATCCGCCGCGCCGGGCAGCGTGCGCATGGGGATGAATTCGCCATCGTAGAGATAGCGCGTATAGATTTCATCGGCGAGGATCAGAAGATCATATTCCTCCGCCAGCCGCACGATCATGCGCAGCGTATCCAGATCATACGCCGCGCCGGTGGGGTTGCAGGGGGTGTTTACGATCATCGCGCGCGTTTTCGGCGTGATCGCGCGGCGAATCGCATCCTCGTGCGGGCGATAGCCGTCGGCCTCGCGCGTGATCACCTCTACCGCGCGCCCACCCGCCAGCGCCGCCTGCGATGCATAATCGGCAAAATACGGGCCGAACACGATCACCTCGTCGTCGGGGTTCAGAATTCCCATCAGCGCCTGCGACATGCCGATGCAGCTGGAGGTCGTCACCAGCACTTCATCCTCCGAAACATCCTGACCGAAATCCTCCTTCCACGCGCGGCGGATGGCGGAAATCAGCTCCGGATCGCCCTTGGGATCGCCGTAATGGGTGTAGCCCGCGCAGGCGTCGGCATACGCCGCATCGATGATTCGCCGGTCCGTGGTAAAATCCGTATCGCCGATGCTCAGATCGATCACATCGGGATAGCGCTTCAGCGCTTCCGTATCCAGCGAAAGCCCGCCCGAATAATGCCGGAACCGTTCGGCAATGTATTTACGCATCATTTTTCTTCCCCCTTTACATATGGAACGACCGTGCTGCCGTTGGGAATTACATAGATCTTTTTGCCCGCCGGCTGCGCGCATCGCATCAGCGATTCCACATCGGAAAACGCCTTTAATCCCATCGGCGCGACGGTTTCCGGCGCGACCGACGTGAGCATCAATATATTGTAGCGCTTCGCCTGTTCGCAGTTCAGCAGAAAGATGTAGCCCGGCACCGTGAAATGCGCCCGCAGGCGCGCTTCCATCGTTCCCGCCGTCCAATCGCGAATCCAATCGAAGTATTCCGCCGGTCCGCCGCCCTCGCGCGCTTCGATCAGTAATACCAGCGTGCCGCCCGGCTTCAGGCAAAATTCGATGTTATCGATCGTCTTGGTGCCCTGATAGAGCGACATATCCTTCGGATAGCCGCCGCAGCTGGCGATGATCATATCCGCGCGCTCCGGCACATCCACGCGGTAGATGCGATCCACCGCTTCGCACGCGCACTGCCACGATTTCAGATGATGCCCAGCGTAGATTTCCGCCAGCTGCATTTCGGCGTTCATCACCAGATTTACCATGTACAGATTCCGCACCATGCCCGCCGCTTCGCACATATCATCGTTCAGCGGATTATCCACCGTTTTGCCGTTTCCGATGCGCGGATTGCTGCGCAGGCAGGCAGGATCCAGCGCGAACGCATGATTATGGCAGATGGTTTCCATCGCGCTCACGCCGGGCAGAATGCTCTTGCGCCCGCCGCCGAAGCCCGCCATCACATGATGCGTGCACGCGCCGAGGCAGATCACCTTATCCGCATGCGCCGTGATCGGATTGATGCGCACCGGCGTGCCGAAGGAGGTTACGCCGATTTCCACCAGATCATCCGCCAGACAATCGTGGTTCACAATGCGGATTCGATCGTAAATCGCGTCCGTCGTCAGCGTGCGCAGCTCCCGTTCATCGCCGCCGATGTGCGTTCCGTTCGCCACCAGAATCGTGATCTGTGCATCCGGCACGCCCGCGCGGTTCAGATAATCCACCAGCGGCGGAATCACCCGATCCTGCCGCATCCAGAAGCGCGACATATCGCTGATGATCAGGCAGACGCGGTCGTTCGGCGAAAGCCAGTCCTTCAGCGCGGGCGCGTCCACCGGCGCGTTCAGCGCCGCATCCAGCGCCGCGGGAATATCCCCAATGGGCAAAACGCGGTTTCCGTGCAGCTCGCCCAGCACGCAGCGCTCGTCCAGCGGGATTTCCACCGTGCCGTCGCCGTATCGGAATGTATATTCTTTCATCGTCATCCCCTCTTCAGGCGCAAATTATTCAAATTATGCGCGCAATTTTAGCACTGTGAACCCCGCTTGTCAAGCAGAATCAACGGTTGCATGCGTAAAGAATTCCGGCAGATATGCATTCATGATTATGCAGATAAAATTGTCGAACGGCGTCGATTCAGATGCATCGTAAAATGTGAAAAAAGTATTTCAAATGCCTTGCAAATATATGCCAGTTATGATATAATTACAGCAGATCGGAGGTATGGTATATGAAACAGCGGATTTTGAAGGTATTGATCAGCCTGGTGCTGATTTGCTCGATGGCAATAATTCCCATTGCCGCGCAGGCTTCGGAACCCGTATATGTTCTGACCGTTACCGCTGATTATGCACGTATGCGCGATCAACCGGTACATGATGCAAACATCATCGGCACACTGCGCGTGGGGACGAAGGTGTTGTACCTGGGCGACGGCGGAAACATGCAGTGCAAGGTCGTCACCGCCGATGGCACGTATGGTTACGTATACCGCGGTTATCTGCGCGTATACGGCGCATTTTCCAGGAACCGCATCGGCTATAACACCGCCGATGCCGCCCTGTATCTGCGCGATGGCGAACATCTCTCGCGGGTAGCAACGCTGCCCGCAGGGCAGTTTGTATATCTGCTGAAGCTGAACGGAAATTGGGCGTATGTACGCCTGATGAACGGCAGAACCTGCTATATGCAGCTGAATACGCTGGCCAAGCTGCCGTAGGAAACCAATTCTCTTATTCATGTGAAGGCTCCGGAATCGTATGGTTCCGGAGCCTTTGCATATTTGTGAATGGAATAGGATACAGGATCGTGTACAAGATAACGACCAAGATGTTTCCTGACTGAACTGTTTGAACGGTTCCATGTAAGATTTCTGCAGAAAACCGCAAAAATCTTACATAGGTTGATTTGAAAAGCTTATTTCACAGCAATCCGGTTTTTATTCCGGAAAACTGTGCATGTGCGTATTTTTTCGGAATAGAATTTTTCCATTCAACTTGACTGATTCGGTGAAGATCAGGTATAATATATTCCGAAGTCGGTATTATTTGCACCTTTTTTCGGAATGGAGTGTGCGTATGGAAATCAAGCGGAATATTTATCTGGACAAACTGATTCGCAAAAAGAAAAATGGTCTGATAAAAGTTGTAACGGGCATTCGAAGATGTGGAAAGTCTTATTTGCTCCTTCGCCTGTTTCATGATCACCTGTTGAGCAGCGGTGTGCCAGAGGATCACATAATTGAAGTAGCGCTGGACGATCGTACCAATAAGGATCTGCGCGATCCTGACGCCATGCTCCGGTTTATCAAGGAAAGCATTCGGGACAAAGAGGATTATTATATCATCCTCGACGAAGTACAGTATTTGGGTGAATTTGAAGATGTTCTGAACAGCTTGCTTCATATCCGCAACGCAGATGTTTACGTAACCGGAAGCAATTCGAAATTTCTTTCTTCCGATGTGATTACGCAGTTTCGCGGGCGCGGCGATGAGCTTCACGTATACCCGCTAAGTTTTTCCGAATACGTATCGGCATACACCGGTTCCATGGATGAGGCATGGGACGATTATCTTACCTACGGAGGATTACCGCTGCTTCTAGCCATAGAAAAGCCGGAGGATAAGGCGGCATATCTGAATTCGTTGTTTCAGAAGGTGTATATCTCAGACATCATTGAACGCCACAACGTTCGGAATAAAGCCGAACTGGATGAATTGGTGGACATTCTTGCCTCCGCAATCGGCAGCTATACGAACCAAAACAAGCTTGTCCGGACGTTCAAAAGCGTAAAAGGAAAGGTAATCAGCGATAAGACGATCAAAAACTATATTGACTATCTGATTGATTCTTTCCTGATCAGCAAAGCTGTGCGATACGATATCAAAGGCAAGCGGTACATCGGATCGCCATCGAAGTACTATTTTGAAGACGTAGGATTAAGAAACGCGCGGCTGGGCTTCCGTCAGGTGGAACAGACGCATCTGATGGAAAACGTCATCTACAATGAACTTCGAATTCGAGGATATCATGTAGATGTTGGCGTGGTGGAATGCTCTGAAAATGACTCGACGGGCGCTCGAAAAACAAAACAGCTGGAAATCGATTTTATCGCCACAAAGGGAAGTGAAAAGTATTATATCCAATCCGCGTTTTCGCTTCCGACGGCAGAAAAGATCAATCAGGAGGAGCACGGTTTTCTGCACATCCCTGATTTTTTCCGGCGAATTATCGTTGTGGGCGATAACATCAAGGTTCGTCGCGATGAAAATGGCATTACTACGATCGGTTTTCGGAATTTTCTGCTTGATGAAAACAGTTTGAGGTTGTAAACCGCAAAGGTGCAATCACATTTACAAAACCCATCCCGCGGCGGGCAATATTGCTTCCACGCCGCAGGATGGTCATTTTTATTCTACGCGGAACAGCGCGCCGCATTCATCGATGATGCTTTCAATGATCCGAATCTGCGCGGGGGAGAGCCTGCGCATTTTCTCCGACAGGATCAGCAGATCCTTATCGATGATATCGCCGGTCAGCAGATAATCGGTACTGACCTCCAGCGCGGCGGCGAGCTTCATCAGATTTTCCGGACGCATCGCTCTTTTGCCCGCTTCAGCATACGAAACGAACTGCGCAGTTACATCCGCTTTTTCCGCGAGTGCTTCCTGCGTCAGACCCAGCTTTTTTCTGCGATCCATAATGCGCTGCCCGATTTCCTTCAGGCACTGCTCCGCGTCCGTCATCCTCTCACCTCTGCTTTGCTTGTTAAATTATATCCACAACAGAAGATATTATTAAGCGCGTACTGTTGATATAATTCAACAATACGACATATAATACATGCGTATTGAGAGGTAATGCGTATGAAAAACAAAACGGCATGTTTTACAGGACATCGAGAAATTCCAGAAGATCAATATAATACAATCGATGCATGTCTTACAAAAACAATTCGTCGCCTGATTGAAAACAATTATTGCTTCTTTTGCACCGGCGGCGCATTGGGGTTTGACACAATGGCGGCGCAGACTGTATTAAACCTAAAACAGTCCTATCCGCATATTCGATTGATTCTGGTACTGCCTTATCCTGAACAGGCGCACAAATGGGATATACAAAACCAAATAGTTTATGAACAGATCAAATTACATGCTGACCGCGTAATCTACACCGCACAGACGTATTACAGAGGTTGTATGCACATACGCAATCGCTTTCTTGTAGACAACAGCAGCATATGCATATGCTATCAAACTGAAGATCACGGCGGAACTGCTTATACAGTTCATTATGCTAAAAAGCACGGCCTGCCCATCATTAACATTGCTCAGAATATGGGAAACCGCCAGCTGACATAAGTTTCAGCTGACGGTCTTTGTTTCTCAACTTTAGATTTCATCGATGTTTCCATTTCCGTGCAGGATTCGGCTGAGGAGATAGCGCATTCGTTCCGTGCGGCGCAGGCCCTGATAGAAGGACTGGTATGCGCGCCTTCCGCGTTCGATGGTGGCGGCGGACACCGGCTTTCCGGAATAGCGACTGCGCGCGACCTCGGCAACGAAGGCGATATAATCATCGTTCGGCAGCACGCTGTTTACGCGCGCCGCAAACGCATCCGGCGTTTCGCCGCGCATGGGCATATTGCCGGTCTGCGCAAGCAGCGTGAGTATGCCGCGATACAGAATCAGCGAAGCGACCTGCGCGCTGCGGGTTTCCCTGCACAGGTTCAGCGGATTCGTAGCCGCGAGGCGGCGGCGCGTCCACAGCACGATCGCCGCGATGATCAGCGCCAGCAGCAGCCCGCCCAGCACAAACCACAGCCAATCATGGTTCGAATCATTCGAATCCGGCGCATCCGGCGGATTGGGCGCATCGGGCGGATTCTCGCCGGAATTGGAATCCGGCGCATCGCCGCTGCCCGAATCGGGCGTGGGGGTGGGATTCTGATCCGCATCGCCGCTGTCCGGATCGGGCGTAGGCGTGGGCGCATCGCCCTCCGCGCCGCTGCCGATATTCTGCGTATCC
>JABLTK010126827.1_pt1 | contig 13418 bp, 12 predicted proteins | sample 7160131 | NCBI WGS metagenome assembly JABLTK01 (sample SAMN14651221, study PRJNA627086) | human gut metagenome | isolation source: feces | host: Homo sapiens
AATTACAACAAGTACCGGTCAATCTTAGATCAGGCGGTGTACCGTGAATCGTGTTTAAATCCTTACTGCTATCTCCACTTAAGGTCGGCATAGAATCCAGCAGACCCCAGGTATAGGGATGTAGCGGGTTCTGATACAATGTTTTTGTATCGGCGTGCTCTACCGTATTGCCGGCGTACATAACCATAACAGAATCGGCCATTTTCCAAATGACACCCAGATTATGAGTGACCAGTAGAATCGCCGTATCATGGTTCTTTTGCAGTTCCGACATCAGATCCAGTACCTGTGCCTGAACCGTTACGTCCAGTGCTGTCGTCGGTTCATCAGCAATGAGCAGTTTCGGCTTACAGCAAACTGCCATAGCAATGATCACACGCTGACACATACCACCTGAAAGCTCATGGGGATATGACTTCATGCGTTTTTCCGGTGACGGAATACCAACTTCGTGAAGCGACTTCAGACTCATGTCCCAGGCTTCTTTATGTGTAAGCGACTTGTTATGCTCGCGAATCATTTCAACCATCTGATCGCCCACGCGGAACACCGGGTCCAGAGATGTCATCGGATCCTGGAAGATCATTGCGATGTCCGAGCCTCGCATCTGTCGCAGTTCTTTCTGTGAAAGAGACATCATCTCTTTTCCATCAAACGTAATCTCGCCATCAACGATTTTGCCAGCAGGTGGAAGCAGTCTGATAATGGAGTTTGCAGTTACCGACTTACCGGAGCCGGATTCACCTACAATACCCATCGTCTTTCCCTTTTCCAGCTGGAAGCTGACGCCATCTACAGCTCGCACAACGCCACTGGCGGTATAAAAATAGGTTTTCAGTCCACGAATGTTTAACAGTGTTTCACCCATAATTAACTCACCTCTTCATCTTGGGATCCAGAACATCACGGATACCATCGCCCAGAATGTTGAAGCCTACAACCGTAATCAGGATGAACAAACCGGAAATCGTTGCGATATGCGGCGCAGAACGCAAGCATTCACGTCCACCGCAAAGGATCGTGCCCCAGGACGCAGTAGGCGGCGAAATACCCAAGCCCAGATAACTCAGTGTTGCTTCGAAGGTAATGGCGCCTGCAATACTTAGAGTGGAGTACACAATAACCTGGGAAATAACATTCGGCAGAATGTGTCTTGTTATCAGGCGTACATTACTGGCGCCTAAAACACGAATCGCATTACAGAACTCTTTGTTCTTAACGACGTGCACCTGGCCGCGTACAATTCTCGCATAGCCCGGCACTGAACAAAAACCGATTGCAAAGGTAACATTTACCAGACCAGTACCCATAATCGTCATCAGCAAGATAGAGAGCAAAATATACGGAAACGCTGACATTGCGTCAATGAACCGCATATTTACACTATCGATCACACCGCCGTTATAACCTGCAATCAAACCGATCACAAGACCGATCGCACCGCCGACCAGGGTACTGCCTACTGCTACGATAATCGAAATACGGGAACCATAGACAATTCGGCTGAACAAATCCCGGCCATACTCATCTGTACCGAAGATATGTCCGTCTTCACCGGGCTTCTTATATGCATCTGCAATGCTTTGCTCGTTGGGGTCATGTGTAGCAATCAACGGCGAAAACACTGCCATGATTACCAGAAGCACAGCGATGATCAGACCAAGCATCGCTGACTTGTTCCGTCGCAGCTTGTTCCAAGCACTGTTTGCTCTTCGTTCTTTCTTAATCAGCGCTTCGTATGCTTTTGCGTCCAAAGCTTTTCTGGTAGTATCTTCTGCCATATCAATGCCCCCCTTCTCCGCTGTAGTCGACTCTGGGATCAATCAAAATGAATACAATATCCACCAGCATATTGATGATAACAAATATACCAGCGGCCATAACAACCACGCCCTGTATCACAGTATAGTCACGGTTATTAATCGAGTTCAGGATCATAGTGCCCATGCCGGGCCATGCAAAAATATTTTCCGTCAAGATTGCACCCATAAATGATCCAGCAATCTGCATACCCAAAACAGTAATAATTGGTGGCAATGCGTTCTTAAATGCATGCTTCAGAATAATCTTACTCTGCTTAATGCCACGGGCTTTCATAGCCTTAATGTAGTCGCTATGAATGACTTCCAGCATAGAAGACCGTGTGATGCGTGCAAAAGTTGCGCAAGGGATGCAGACAAGACAGACACAGGGTAGGGTCATATGGGAAATAACGTCCCATATACCCTTCTGGAAACTACCCATGCCTGTAACCGAGAACCATGCCAATTGCACACTAAACTTCAGTACCAGCATCAAACCTAACCAGAAAATCGGAACAGAAACGCCAATCAATGCAATCAGCATAAAGATATAGTCAAAAAGCGAATACTGCTTAATGGCAGACACCATTCCGATACCAACACCCAAAATAATGGCAATAACCAGTGATGTAAATGCCAGCACCAACGTGTTGGGCAGCTTATCACCTACCATTTTTGTCACTTTGGTTCCATATGCCACGGATGTACCAAAATCTCCATGCAGCAGATTCACTAAATAGTCAAGATACTGTTTCCACATACTGTCGTTCAGACCATATTCCTCACGGATCTTTTCAATGGTTTCGGCAGTTGCCTGCGGACCGGCTAGCATAGACGCAGGGTCACCAGGGATCATGCGTGTAAGGACAAAGGTAATCGTCACCACAATAAAGAGGATCGGAATCACCTGCAGAACGCGTCGAATAACCATTCTCAACATAATATTATCACCTGCCATTTGAGAGAATGTGCCTTTGCTCCGGAGGGGTTTCCCCCTCCGGAACATGGCTTATCATTGTTTTAGTTCAGGAATACGATGCAATAGAAATGGGAATCTTGGTTTTTTCTAAAAAGTGTTTATTTCATGCTGACGTTGACATCAGGCATGCAAAGCAGCAGAATGCCATCGGGACGGATCACAACACCTTCGACATTGTTTGCAACAGCCCAATCGATGTTAGCACTTACGAAATACAGACCGGGGTACTGCTCGAGAATCAGCTTGATTGCATCGTGGTAAATAACCTTACGCTCTTCAACAGTACCGTTCAATGCAGCCTTATCCAGCAGTGCATCAACTTCAGGCAGATTCATACGGCTGCCGCCACCCAGAGTGCCAAGGGCATCGGAATGGAAGAAGCTGTTCAGGAAGAAATAGGGGTCAGCGAACCAAGACCAGTCAACGGTACCCATATCAGCGTTACCGGCCTGGGTAATCGCGGTAAAGGTTGCGAAGTCAGAAACATGGTCGATAACATCGACATTCAGATTCTTCTTCAGCTGTTCCTGCAGAATAGTTGCCATCTTCACACGGGTATCGGTGTTGCTGTGATAGAAGTTGACTTCGAAACCGTTTTCATATTCGGTACCTTTCAGCAGCTCTCGTGCAGCCTCGGGATCAAACTTAGGCACATACTCCAGCAGGTCATCACTGTAGCCCCAGGAGCCGGCAGGAACAGGCAGGTAGTTCTTGGTAACGCTGGTGAAGGGATACATACCGGCAATCAGCTCATCCACATCAATAGCCATACTCAGAGCCTGGCGCACACGAATATCAGAGGTAATGCCGTTTTCCATATTGAAGGACAGGTAAGTAAAGCCCAGCTGAGGTGCTTCCATAAGGGTGAGGTTTTTGGCCTCCTTCGCAACATTCAGAGCCTCGCCGCCCAGGTTCAGAGCCATATGGCTTTCGCCGGCGAGCAGGGAGTTGACAGCCTGGTTGTTATCAGTAATAACGCGGAAAGTGACCTTATCCAGCGCGGGCTCCTGAGCCCAGTACTTCTCATTCTTAACCAGGACGACTTCCTGATCGGGGATGAATTCCTTAACCATGTAGGGGCCGGTACCGACAACATTCTGGCTGAACGCATCGCCCTGTCCCTCGACTTCTTCCTTAGGAACGATAGAGTTACCGGCGTCGGTCAGGAAGGTCAGGAAGGTAGCATCGGGAGTCTTCAGGAAACACTTGATTTCAGTGTCGCTAACAACTTCACAATGATCCAGCATGGACAAACGCTCCAGAGCGGATTCCTTAGCAGAACGCTCCAGGGAGTACTTGACATCTTCAGCGGTCATCTTACGGCCATCCTGGAACTTACCGGGCTGGAAATAAACATCATCACGCACGGTAAAGGTATAGCACATACCGTCTTCGCTGATCGATTTCAGCTCACCCAGACAAGGAACGATATCAGTCAGATCGTTGGAATAAGAAACCAGGGTGTTGCAAGTGTTATAAACGATATAGCTTTCATAGGTAGAGCTGTATTTTGCAGGGTCAATGAGCTTGGGTACGCCGCCGATGATGATGACCATTTCTTTGGCCGCTTCTCCTTCATCAGGCTTCTCACCGCCGCAACCGGCAAACAGTGCACATACCAGCAATGCACTCAATAGAAGGGCAATGTATTTTCTCCATGTCGACATAAAAAACTTCCTTTCTTTTTATGGTTTTATTTTAAGGGTGATGAAACGCAGTTGAGGAAATAGACTCTTTTTGAGGGTATCCTTTATTTGAAAACAAAGGGAATCATAGGCTTCTCGATCGTCTGCTCACAGGCCTCGAACAATTCCTTATCGAACATTGTGCTTCCCAAAAGCAATTTTTCACGGGGCACATTCACCAGCATAACACCCATACCATCGCTCAGTGCTGCACTACAGATCGGAAGACCTGATTTGGAATCCAGCAGATGGATCAAATCAGGGAAAGTTGCCAAGCGCTCACCATCTTTTTCGGCGGTCATGTACTCGTTCCAGAAGGTAACTTCATAACCATCACCGATTACCGCACTGCCCACGTCAAAGCCACCTTTACATTCCAGCTTGAAATCGTGGAGCTTGCCCTGTGCCAAAACCTGCAGCCCGATCTGCTTTCCCAGGTTTTCAGCCATAGCCTCCGGCTTGTTTTCGCACTCCCGGATGGTTTTGCCTACCTCAATGCACATGGAAAGTGTTCCAATCGCTGCATTCTCTCGGACATAATCGGCGTCAATCGGATTGCGGAGTACACTTATCATACCTCCGGTCATAGTCGATGCCGTACGCACCATCTGTGATGTGCTGGCAATTGTTCCGGATGTAAACAAGTTCAATTCTTGCTCTCCGGTACCGCCAGCAGCTGCCTGCACCGTTTGATATCCATCTTTCCGATGCAGGCTCATGGCGCCCATGATGCCTGTAGGATGTGCTCGGCCGTTACATGCCGCATCGATCACCGGCAGATGATTGACTGCTGCTGCAATCCATCCATTCGTGATGCTGTGTGCACCCGATTCATTTGAAATCAGCGCCCCGATCGTGCATCCTGTGTTCTTTCGGAAAAGCTCATAAGCACGTACACAGCTTGCACCAGAAGGGTCATCACCACCAGAAGATGGCGATCCAACCAGCGATCCTGTTACAACAAGAGTTTCCGGTGTCAATTCATCAATGGTGCACACATCAAAGCCACCATTGGCCATGGCCACCCGCACAACACCCTTGCCGCCGGCAAGTGCGCCACCTCCTCCTCCGCCCAAAAGCCATCCGCCGTAGATAGCATTCAGAGCAAGTTCTTCCGTCATGTGATACACAATATCACACCCTTTCCCTGTCGAATCATCGACTTAATTCTTATTCTTTCAGACCATCCTCGCTCAAAAGCTGATAAACGATTCCCGCCTGCATTGCCATACCAATAGGAATGGCTCGTTCATCGGGGCAGAACATCATATTGTGCAGCGGTGCCGTCCATCCCCGCTCGGTATTTCTGACACCCAGTTCCCACATACTACCGGGCGTTCCGCTTTCGCAATATGCCGAGAAGTCTTCCGAACCCATGGACGGATCCGGGTTGGTACTATATGCGTCTTTCCCCCACAGGAAATCCGACACTTGATGGATGAGCTCCACACATTCCTCGTCATTGAACTGGCTGCTGCAGCCATAGCTTTCCTTGATTTCTACCGTTGCACGATTGGCTGTTGCGATACCTTCCAGCAACGCGCGGATCTCTTCGTGCATATATGCGCGGATTCGGTTATCCACGGTGCGGAGCGAAATACCAAACTCGGCTTTGTCGCAAACAATATTGTGTGCTGTTCCGCCGTTCAGCTTACCCACATTAACCGACACCTTATCCAAGCCATTGAGGCGTCTTGCCACCATGCCGTAAACAGCCAACACCATCTGGCAGGCTACATACATCGCATCAATACCTCGCTCAGGCTTTGTGCCGTGCGTACTCTTTCCGAGGACTGTTACCTCGAACAGATCGGACGCCGCATTAATCGCGCCGGCCTTTGTCCCAAGAGTTCCCCATTCCCGGACATCGTCCACATGAATACCGAAGATTTTATCTACCTTCGGATTCTCCATGCATCCACGCTTTACCAAGAATGCGGCTCCGTGGGTACCAGCCTCTTCGGCAGGTTGGAAGATCAGTTTCACGGTACCTTTCAGCTTCGGTGCCAGTTCCTTCAAAACAGCCGCAGCACCCAACTGAACAGTGGTGTGGACATCATGGCCGCAAGCATGCATAACACCGGGATTCTGAGAACAAAACGGCAGTTCGGTACGGCCTTCCTGAATGGGCAGCGCGTCCATATCTGCGCGAAGCGCAATAACAGGGCCATCTCCCCCACCTTCAATCAAGCCAATCACACCATTGTCATCTTCCCAAGTCTGGTACGGAATCCCCAGCCGATCCAGCTCATCGCAAACAACTTTTCGCGTACGAAACTCTTGCTCGCTTAGTTCTGGATGTGCATGAATATCTCGACGCAATTCAATCGTATGCTCGGTATGCTTATCCACCAAGGCCATCAATTCTGCTCTTGTCATCAATATCTCACTCCCTTTTCGTCCAGCTATTTTACGGCTATTTTCAAAATTTGATTCGCTATTTCACGCCGTGGTGTATGCACAGGAAGATGTGTATTTACAGCTACTTCCTGCGCCTGGATATCGGTATAACCCATACAATCCAGACAAATACATTCAGCCCCTCGTGCTTTTAGCTTAAGCGCTTCTTCTATGATTGTTTCTGTCAACCCATACGGCGACGCAGCTGCTGTCAGCACTTCTTTTTTGAAGTGTGCATATTGGGCTGCAAACTGTACTTGCTGTTCCTCCATTGGCACGATCAATCCAATCGTCTTTATATCGGTCGGAAGCTCCACATTTCTATGGAACACTTCATCCATGGTCAAAAGCGGTACCTGGCTTTGCAGTCCGGGGAAGGAACCCGTACACATCAGCACGCAGAGTTGTGCACCGTCCGCTACTGCCTGTTCCAGTTTCAACTGCAGTCGTCCGCCCAACATCTCCTCACTGATTTGCACGCTTCGGCCATTTTGAAGCTTGGAAATCAGTAAATCCTGATGAGATTTGGGAGCATATTCGGAGGTGATTTCTGCTTCAGACACCCCGTCCAGCGCACCGTACTCCCGGATTTGCAAATCCGGTAAGTATCGCCGCATTTCCTCCATGGTATCGGGTCTGGGTGTCTGTCCAATAAACAAAAACGCCACTTGTTTTAAGTTCATATCTCTTCAATCCCTGCCTGTTCCCTCTTTGATCTTCCGCAGTTGCTTCATAATGCTCTCGTTACCGATCCCCAGGTAATCGTGCAGTCTCACATATTCCCGGTACAGTTGTTCATACACAACTGTGCGCAGTGGGTTGGAACTGTACGCTTTTATTCTCTTTGCGGCCATGGCTGCGGTCGCGTCTGCCAGGGTAGCGTAACCGCCCATCTCTGTGCCGGCCGCAACCGCTGCTGTTATCGCACTGCCCAAAGTTGCACTAACACTATCTTCTAAGACGGTTACCGGCAACCCCAACACATCTGTGTAAGCCTGGACCAGCCAAGGGTTTTTTGTCGGTATGCCGCCGGTAAAGCAAAGACTTTCCACTATAACGCCATGTTCACGATAGGTCTCAATGATTTTTTTGCGCCAAAGGCAGAAGCTTCCACCAATGCCCGGAAAATATGTTCCGGGCGTGTATGCAGCGTCATTCCCATGATACAACCGGAAAGCGTCATATCCAGATCCAGCGACTTCATTCCGTCCCACAATGCATTTACACCAAAAGGAACATTTAGCAATAATTGCTTTTTCAGTACCAATTACATCCTTTAGCCAACTAATACGGTAGTTGCCTCCCATATTATTTCTGGAAAGCGTGCAAAAGGCAAGAATAAATTACAATAAACTTGTATTTTTCCGCAGATCTCTCTGCAATGATTGAAAAAACGACCGTGAAATGTTATAATAAAATCTGCCAGTTTTTTACCTACGCTGCGTTTTGGGAGGTCTTTCCATGATCGTTGACGATTTGACAAAACTCCACGCCAACCTGACCTATCTCTGCGCGTCGTCCGGCGGAAGCCGGACCGTTCGCTACATTGATATTGTGGAAATCCCGGAGGGTTCCGCCTGGACCTCGCCCGGTGATTTGATCATCACCACCGGTTATTTTCTCCAGTCCCCCGCCGACTTTGAACGGTTGGTCACCCGCCTGATCGACAACCAGGTGGTGGGACTGGGCATCAAGATCGGAAAATATGTCCACCAGATCCCCGATTCCGTCCGGGAGCTGGCCGAGGAAAACCGCTTCCCCATTTTGTCCATTCCCATGGAGCTGAGCTACCGTGATATTCAGCGGATCTTGCTGCATTCCCGGGAGGATGGCCCTTCCGGCGCCGCCCAGATCACAGAGCGAAGCGACATCGTGGCCTTTTATTCTCAGGTGCTGCTGGGCGGCGACCGCAGTCTCCCCGGTCTGAAGACCCTTTCGGAGCGGGCCGGCCTCAGCTTTCGTTCTGACCGGCTGATCTTTGCGGCGGCCATGGATCCCGGCACTGCCAAGGATGCCATCGACCGGCTTTTGCTGCGGCCCTCACCTGATTTTTTTTTGTTGTATGATGAGCTGCGTCAGCAAATCATCGGTATTTTCACGCTACGCCCCGGCGCTTCCGCAGAGCAGGGGCTTCAATATGGCCAGCAGCTGTTTTACAGCTACTGTAATCCCGGCTGTACCGTGGGTATCAGCGAGCTTTCCACCACGGCAGCCACCCTTCGTTCGGCTTATGAACACGCGGGCGTCGCCCTGGAGATCGGCCGCTGCTGCGCGCCCCGAAAGCCGGTTTACCGCTACACCGATTACATCGAATACGCCCTTATCCGGGAAAACATGGACAGCGACACCCTTTTGCAGATGGTGGAGGAATATCTACGTCCGGTAATGGATTATGACCAGCGGAAGTCGGCAGAGCTGGTAAAGACCCTGTGTGTTGCCGACGAGTGCAGTTACAATATGCAGAAGGCCTGCGCCTTGCTGGGGATTCATCGAAATACCCTGTATGACCGTATCCGCAAGATCGGAAAGCTGCTGCGCCACGATCTCAATTCCAAGTCGGTGCGGGATGCCATCCATCTGGCCCTTATCTGGCGTCAGCTGAGTCTTTTGGAGTAATGTTCCGGAGGGCCGTCAGTTCTTCTATCAGAACGGTTCTGGGAAGAACGGTCTCCAGTCCGGTGGCCTTTTGGACGTCGGCCTGCTGACGGGTCAGACCGTCCAGCGCGCCGTATTCGGTCATGCAGACCCCTTCCGGCAGCAGTTTCCGCAGATCGGAGGTGATGTCCGGCCGGGGAGATTGCCCAATGGTTATAACCGCAATTGTGAACATTACTATCACCAATACAAGAATACAAGATATTTTCGTGTTGTCTATATAATACAAAAATCTCCCTTTGCTTGCAATTAGGCACAATATTCGACATTCCGCCTGTCCACTGTGCACTGTGCACAGTTTTTTGCAGGAAACCGTGCAATTTCCATGACTTTCCAGTGCTTTTAGGCGATTTGCCCACTTTTTCCCTTTCTCATGGCCAAATCAGAAAGCCCGGTTCCTTTCTGATAGTGTTCATAGGTACAATTTGTGACCTATCCATTATTAGAAGCAGAGGCGGGCGGCGGAAGCCGTCCGCCTCTGTGCTTTCGGGCCGTTAGGCCAACATTTTTACAATTTCATCGATGCTTTGAGGGAGAGTGACCATGTGAACTGGCTGCTCTCCCTTCTCCATGTTACTGTCAACTACGCCGATGTCACGGTAGACGATACGGATATCCTGTGCCGCAGAGTGCGAATCCTTTTTGGCACGCTCACCGATCTCTATCCGCTGAATGAACAACCGCAGGAGTTCAGGTGTCAGCTCATCAATGCTTCTGAACCGCTTTGCCTTTTCAATGAAGGCCTCCACATTTGCTGCCGATGCTTTCAGCTTTGCCAACCGTTCCTGTTTTACAGGAATAGCTTCCTCCAGCGTTTTCTGTTCGGCGTTGTAGCCAGCAGATAGCCTGCGGAACTGCTCATTGGTAATGCGGCCAAGGACATTGTCCTCGTAGAGCCGCTTGAACAGAGCGGTGAGTTCATCGCTTCTTCTCTGCATGGTATCCAATTCTCTTTGCAGGGCATTGATCTCCTGTCGGAGCTCGGCGCTGTTCTTCGCGTTAATGTAGGACGCAAACTGTCGCTCCTTCATTCTGGAAAAGTGGGTAACTCTGCGCAGGTCATCCAAGACAACCTGTTTCAAATCAGATTCTCGGATCTGATGCGGCGTGCAGTTTTTCTTTCCCTTCTTGCCGTAGGTGTCGCATTTGAGATGGAACTGGGAGCGCTTGTTGGCCTCGGTTCGATACAGCACCATGCTCCAACAAACAGGCATACCATCAAAGCAGTCGATGATTTGATTCAAAAATATCCTTGATTTTCTCTTTGACATGGCTGTATTTATCCTGCTTCTTTGCTCGCTTTTGCTGGTAATAATAGCTGCTGCGCGGGCAGTGTAATGCGGATAGAAGTTCCGGCAGCGAATACTTATTTTTCAGGGCATCGATAATCGCTGCCTTCTCCCGGTTCCGGAGAGCTGTCCGATCGACGCCGGGGTCTTCCTTGCGGCCTCTGCTTTGTCCAACTTTTCGTCCGCACCCCCTTATCTGCTTCGCTATATTGAGAGGCAAAACTTTCCTTTTATGACTTAATGTCACCATTATATCAAGAGGGTGTAAAAATGAAAGTGGATGTAACAGAAATCCGTCACATCCACTCGATTCATCAATATTTCTTAGCTCCAGATGCCGTTGCAAAATAATTGTTGTATGTATCTCGCTTCCATTGAGGCCAACTTCTTACTGTTCGTTCCGCAGCGGTTGCAAGCGTTTTTCCAGTATGTGCTTGCTCATTTGGCTTAACAACTTCCGTAGCCTTTTCTTTTTCCATAATAATCCTCCTGTAGTCGCTTCTACATTTTTAAAGCTTATCTACCTGCTCTAAAAAATAGAGATATGCCGAAAGCTCTTTTTCTAGATAACTCATTCCATTCTGATTATTGCGAGGGAGAGCTTTCTTTTTATCGAAAGGAATGCGATGCCCGGTCTTATCTTTTCGTTGTTTTTTATAAGGAAAACTTGAGGCCATTGAAAACAAATCGACATAATGTCTAGGCCCAACCCCGGAAAATGGAAGGAAACGCACTTTGTCACAGTCAGAAGGCTTAGTACCGATTTCTCTCGTGTAAAATTTTAATGCCTTGCTTTTGGGGTAAGGCTCAATGTAATAGACATCCTTAATGCCCGCTGCGATAATATGCTTGGCACAATTATGACATGGGAAAGTTGTCATATACATTACAGCATTACGACAATCGATGTGATTACGAGAATATGCTAATAGAGCTTCCATTTCCGCGTGAACGACTCGTCCATACTCAGTCAAGTCTCCGATTCCAGCTTTTTTGACCTTAGCTTTATTCTCAGCATTATCATCAATTTCAAGTTCATGCAGTATATTAGAGATGATTTCTTCCTGCTCAATTTTATTGGAATCAAACCCTAACATATAATCGCGGCCGTCAGGCTCATCTTGATATTCGCCATCAGTTAGCTGGGACCAATACAATCCACCGCCAAAGCGCGGGCAGTCATTCACACCAGTTGATAGTATTTCATTGTTTTTGGTAACAACTGCACCGATCTGCCGGGACAAATCGGCTGATCTCAGTGATGCAGCATATGCCATAAACATAGCGTATTCTTCAAAGGTCGGAGTAATGAATGGATCACCAAATATGAGATCAATCAAACGAAATACACGACTGCGTAATTCTTTTTCTGAATCTGTAATGTGAATAAAGTAATCAGCATTTTGAAAGGCTTCTTCTGTCTTTTGTCCGTATTCCAAAGACTCATCATGATCTCTTTCAAGCAATGCCTCCGCTTCCTCATCAGACATGCCTTTATTTTCAGTTAGATATCTCTTTCGGCTATCTAAATCCGAAGTAACTGCAAGTAAATGAAATGCAGTTGCGTAGGTTTCGCGCAAAAAACGAACTTCATCGGGATGTTTGATAGAGTTGATAATAACTGCAACACCATGACGAGGTTGACCTTCAATATATTCTTCCTGAGAATCGCCGGTGTGGCCGGTTATCTTTTCTCTTCGCTCAAAAATTTTGGCCGCTACACCTTTCATAAGTAAGCGGGTATCAGAAGTCCGCAAGGAATCTCCCAAGTCCATAAAGTGGGCAATTCTCTCATATTCAGATGTTTTTTCTGAGCCGTTAATGTCAAATTGAGCGATAACCTCAGAAGAAACCTTTATCTGCTCGGTTTCATAATTGTATTGAGCGAGCCGATCTTCGATGAGTTGAATAATATCACGCACATCTGTTCCAAGCGTTGTGATTAGCCCAATTATCAATTCTCCACCAGTAGTTTTTGGAGGCATCGCATTGCATCACCTTCAAGTATACATGATTTCTTTAGATTGTTATATATGCTGAATGTTTGTATTGCAAGCAGAAAGATTCAGTTCTGTGTAGGAAACCTAGCCTTTTTGCCTAATTCCTAATTATCCAGAATGACTGCTCAATATTGCGAAGGCCAATATTTGAAGATTATCAATTTTTCTTACATCCCCTGCGCAGTATCATCAGCATCAAGCACTTGCTCCTTCGATAACACGTTGGTTCTTGCTTAACAAAATTCATGACTGCCCTGTTCTTTTCGGCCTCGGCTAATGCGTGTTGCATTGCTATCTTCCATCCCCGCCGCAGCGGGCTGCGGGAATGCAGAAGAAACTATCATCCCTTTCTTCTGCATTCCCGCCCAAAAGGAAGTCTGTGCCGTACATCTGCACGGACCGCCTTTTGCATTTTCAGAGCAGGCATGACAGGCTGCCTTTTGCAGTTTGTATATGCACCTGCGAGGGAAATGAGGGATTGCAAAGGGAGCATCTCTTTGACGCTGGGTTTCCAATAGGGGCGCGAGCTGCCCTGTTGGCACACGATTTTGCTCTGCAAAGTCTAGTGTGTTATACCTTTGCTTCCGGAGGAGGAATATCGCTGCGGC
>JABLTK010029829.1_pt1 | contig 13412 bp, 8 predicted proteins | sample 7160131 | NCBI WGS metagenome assembly JABLTK01 (sample SAMN14651221, study PRJNA627086) | human gut metagenome | isolation source: feces | host: Homo sapiens
ACTGATTCAATCGTTGTCAGATTTTACTCTTGAATTTTTATGCATAGCGAGGAATAACCTGACGCGAATAGCGAGCTATTTAAGGAAGGGTATGACGAAGCTATGTATAAAAATTCTTGTAGAATCTGACTCTGCGATTGAATCAGCGTTTCCCTAGGATTTCACTCTTGCAAAATCACAAGCTGCGGTCGCACCGACATTTCCTTCCTACAGGGAAGCCGACATGCGGTCTCCCTGTGAGTTTTCCCAAAGGAGGGAACGACTATGAAAAAGTATGTATGCACTGTATGCGGATGGATTTACGATGAAGCCAAAGGTGATCCGGACAATGGCATCGCCCCGGGGACCAAGTTTGAAGATCTGCCGGCAGACTATGTATGCCCGGTCTGCGGCGCCGGCAAGGATGAATTTGAAGTTTATGAAGGATGATTGTCAAGTATTGTTTCTGAAAATAATAAACAATACTTGACAATAAGGACAATGTGAGGTAATATAGAATCGTAAACAAAAGGAAATCACCATTGGCCGTGATGATTCCACTCATTGTTACAAATCTTTCTCAACAACTCCAAACACCTCTAAAAAGCCTCCCTTCGGGGAGGCTTTAGGCGTCTCATGGGGAAAGCGAATGTAAAAAGGCGGTGTGACAAAACATACAGGTTTTTGTCACACCGCCTTTGCTGGCGAAAGAGACGTCTTAGAGCTGTGCCGTGCAGTGCGGGCAGCGGGTCGCATCATCTGCGATCGCTTCTTTGCAGTAGGGGCACTTTCTGATTTCTTTTGGCGGAGCTTTCGGGAAGAAGTGGTTGATCTGCTTGATGGCGATAAAAATGACGAAAGCAATGATCAGGAAATCAATGACTGCATTCAGGAATTCTCCGTATGCGATGACCGGGACGCCGAGCTCTTTTGCTTCGGCGAGCGTGGAGACCGGGGTATCGCTCAGAGGGATGAAAAGGTTGGAGAAATCGATACCACCCAGAAGGTAGCCCAGAGGAGGCATGATGACATGGCTGACCAGAGAAGAAACGATCTTTCCGAATGCAGCGCCGATGACTACACCGACTGCCATGTCTACTACATTGCCGCGGAGGGCAAAGTCTTTGAATTCTTTGAGCATACCCATGAGGGAACGTCTCCTTTCTAAAAAATAAAGAAATTATTTTTCATATCTTACCACAAGTGGAGGAAAGTTGGGAAGAGTAGGGTATAAAAATGGCAGATCGAAAAAAGAGAGCATCTGACGAGGGGACATAGAGACCGGGGCACTGTATTCTCTTATTTTTCTTACAGAGGTTTGACACATTCCTTTATCTATGCTATAGTATGTCCAATAAGCGATGAAGAAAAAGAGTACGCAGGGATTTCTTCTCTTAGCGAGTCCGGACAGTGCAAGCGGGCAGAGAAACCTTGCTGAAGTGCGTTTCAGAGCCAGGAGACCGAAAAGAAGTAGGCTCTCCCGGGGATTCCCGTTACAGGATCAGAGTCTGCTTGGACTTAAAGAGGCCGATGCGGTGACGCAACGGTGAAATTGGGTGAGAATCACGAGTCTTTCGTCCCATGGGGGAGGAAAGGCTTTTTTTATTGTTTGAAATGAAGATCTTGCCCGATGCGGCAATGTTTCGCGAGCCTTGCTGCATCCATAGAATCTACTGCTGAACTCTTTTTCATTGATCGCCATAGTAGGAAATGATAGGAGGAAATGATATGAATAAAAATGAGGATGTCAAAAACTTAGCACAGAGCGTGCTGAAAGAGCACCAGACAAAAAAGCAGGGACGGCAGTTTATTCTCTGGATCCTGGCATTGGTCGTGGGCGCCGCTCTGGGTTGGCTCGGGATCAAGCCTTTGAATGAGCTCTTTAATTTTATCGCGACGGTATTCACCCGTTTGTTCCAGTTCATCGCGGTACCGACGATCGCGCTCGCTGTCATCACGACACTGGCTGCACTCGGCGGCAAGAAGGAAACCGGTCGCATTTTTGCACACGCGGTCGTCTACACGCTTCTCACTACCGTCTTTGCGGCAGGTATCGGGCTTGCGATGTATCTCTGGGTGACACCGGGGAATCTGCCGACGGATCTGGCGAGTGCAGGGGCTTCGAGCGTGCCGCAGAAGCTGGGAACGGTCACATACTATGACCACATCTTGAATGTCATCCCGAATAACATTCTGCAGCCATTCCTGTCCGGCAATGTACTTGCTGTCATGCTGATCGCAGCCTCCTTCGGTCTCGGGCTTGCCTTCATGCCGAAGACGGAGAATCGCGAAGTCCTCCTGAAGGGCATCCTTGGTTTTCAGGAGCTTCTCTTTACGCTGATCAAAGCGCTTCTAGCCATTCTTCCTGTCGGCATTCTGGCTTTTGCAGGGCAGCTCTCCGCCCAGATCGAAGCAGGGGTCATCGTAGGGGCGCTCGGGAAATACACGCTCGTCATCATGGCAAGTAACGGTATCCAGTTCTTCCTTGTTCTGCCGCTCTTCCTTCTGGCTCGTGGACTGAATCCGATCGATGTTTTCAAGAAAATGTCTCCTGCCATTGCAGTCGCTCTCTTCACCAAGAGCTCTGCGGGCACACTGCCGGTGACGCTTGCCTCGGCGGAGAAGAATCTAAAGGCGAATCCAGCCGTTTCCCGCTTTGTACTTCCGATCTGCACGACCATCAACATGAACGGATGCGCAGCCTTTATACTGATCACTTCGCTCTTCGTCATGCAGAATGCGGGGATCGAGCTTTCGATGACGACCATGCTCACATGGCTCATCGTCGCAGTACTCGCAGCTGTCGGCAATGCAGGCGTACCGATGGGGTGCTACTTCCTGACGCTTTCCCTCATGAGCGGTATCGGCGCGCCGATCGGCATCATGGGGCTCATCCTTCCGATCTATACGATCATCGACATGATCGAGACGGCCGAGAATGTCTGGTCTGATTCCTGCGTCTGCGCGATGACTGACCATGACCTGAAAGGAAAATTGAATCACGAATAGAAAAAACCGCTGTCCGAATGGTTTCGGACAGCGGTTTTTAGGTGAGGTTCAAGGTTCAGAGGGTTCAGCGGGGGTGGTGCGGCACATTTCGTCATCCTGAGCGGAGAAAAACGTCGCGTGTTAAGGAAACTCTGATTCAATCGCAGAATCAGAGTTCATATGGATTTTTATATATAGCTTCGTCATCATCTTGATATAGTCGAAGTCATATTTTTCTGTGAGATCGACTTCTGCCTCGGCGAGAGAGATCGGATCCTTGTCGAATGCGGAGAGGTGCATCCAGGCAGCGACCGGTATGCGGTCGACTTCTTTGCCGGCAAGGGCGGCTCTGACTCGTTCTTCTCTATACATAAAGGGTCTCCTTTCTGTAGAAGAAATCATGAGATTAGCCATATTGTAGCATAGGTGGAAATGTCGCGTGATATAATGAGGGAAAAGAGGAATGGCTGCGGGTTCAGGGTTAGCCCTTGGGGCGTGCCGTTCCTTTGATTACATTTGAAAACCTCGCTTGAATGAGAAATTAGAAATGCGAAATGCGAAATGATGGTGCGGCGCATAAGAATATAGAAGCGCCGCAGAGTATAAATAGTGGCGATGCCATGAGCTGACATTCCAGTCACCAGTCACTAGTGACTGGTGACTTCTAACCCCTAATCCCTAGACACTCATTCCTAATTTGAGCAAAACTTTCTTTCTTGATGCATGGGGAGATGCTCCGCGGAGCGAACACGGAACCCGACGACCTTTACAATCTAGGAGCTTTTTATGAAACTGTTTCGGACACGTTTTTCTTACCTATATATATGCTTTTCTTTCTTCTTGGCGGCTGCGCTCTGGTACACGGTGAAGATAGACTGTCTGGATCGGGCAGGAGAGCTCAAAGAGGCAGGGCGTGCGCTCTTGGACTTTGGGGATGTGCCAATTCTTCTTTTGGGGACGGCGTTCTTTTCTCTTTTACTGCCCAAACTGGTCGATCGGCTTTTCAGATTTTCTTGTTCGAGGAGAACGGCAGCAGATCGGACATGGTGTCTTCCTGCATTCCTTCTGATGGTGCTTTGGCAGATGCCCTTCCTTCTCTCGTTTTATCCGGCGCCGGGAATGAATGACACGGTCTTCATGATGGAGAATCCGCTCTATGCAAGCGTGCAGTTTCCCTGGCTGTATTCGGTGATATACGGCTATGGTGCGGGCTGGGGAAAGGAGGTGCTGGGGAGCCGGGAGCCGGTCATCTTCTTCTTTTCTCTGCTGCAGCTTCTTTTGATTTCCTATGGGCTTACCGCCTTTGCCTTCTGGGTGAAGAGACGTGTGCATGATCTTGCCGGATGGGGGCTGTACGGGTACTTTCTCTTTTTTCCGATGGTGGGAAATTATAGTATCGCGGCAGTGCGCGATGGCCTTTTCTCGCTGGGGCTGCTCTTCTTTGTATGGCTCTTTCTTCGGCGCGCGGAAGGGGAGCCCTGGGGGAGGGCGTCTCTTTTGATCCTTGCTGCGGCGCTTCTTGCGATGCTGCTTCGCAGCAATGGCCTCCTTGTCGCGTTGTCGGTATCCCTTGCTCTCTTTTTTCTGGAGAAGCGGAAGGAGATCCTCCTCTTTTTTGTGATTTTTGCGTTGATCTCCATCGTCCCCGCACAGGTCATCCAGCGCACCCATCACTGGGAGCCGCTCTTTCAGGAGTCTATGGCGATCCCGCTCCAGCAGCTGGGGCGGACGATGAAGCTCGAACGAGATCGGAGTGAGGAGACGCGGGCACTGATGGATGAACTGCTGCCGGAAGAGGAGTGGAAGAAAGAGTACTCTCCTTTCACGGTGGATTTCGTAAAGTGGCATGACCATTTCCATAGAAACTGGCTGAATGGGCAGAAAAAAGAATTCCTGTCGGCATGGGTGGATACCGGTTTGAGAAATCCGCGGATTTATGTCGAAGGCTGGCTGACGGAGACATATGCCCTGTGGAATCTGGATCCCTTCGAGTATGGCGTGCAGTCGCGCTTCGGCTGGGCGCTTTCGGATGAGAATACGAAGGATATGAAGCCGGCAGACAATGACCGCATGGCGACAGGGGATTTCCCGATGCCGCTTTGGCTCAAGGCGGGGCTGGCGAATGTTTCCTATGAGGGAAGTCATTTCATCGGGACAGGGCTTTCGCTCTGGATCGCGCTCTTTCTGGGGCTCGTCTGGATCAGACAGGGGAAAAAGAAATATCTCTGGGCGCTTTTGCCGCTTCTAGTGAATACAGCCACTCTCCTCCTCTCCACACCGGCCTCCTCTGTTTTCCGCTATTCCTTCGCCTATGTCCTCTGCCTGCCCGTGCTGGGAATCCTCACGGTGGTGGGACGTAGTGAAAGTGAAGGGTGACAAGGGAGATGGGTTCAAGAGGTTCAATGCGCCGCGCTATCCCCTTAGAACCCTTTAAGTTAGAAAGCAGAAAAAACAATCTATCCTTTATGCGAATCCTCATAGGTTAAGCGGGTTCTGAAGGTTCAAAAGGTTCACAGGTTTCTCATCTTTTGCGAATATCATATATTCTAAAACTCCGCGGCGCTTCCAGATGATGATGCGCCGTACCACCCCCTTGAACCCTTAGAACCCTTAAAACCCATTATACCTGCTGACCCTAGTCCCTAGTCCCCAGTCACTATTTTCCAAAGGAGCCCTCTCTATGAATGAATCACAAAAAGCTGCCATCCTCTCCGAAGGTCCAACGCTTTTGATCGCGGGACCGGGGACGGGAAAGACCTATACCATCATTCAGCGCGTGCTTTACCTCATCCGCGAGAAGAGGGTGAAGCCAGAAGAAATCATGCTGGTCACGTACACACAGAAGGCATCGAAGGAGTTGACGACGCGTCTCACGGATGTGCTGTCGAAGGCGGGCATCGAGGTGAATCTGCATGAGATGTACATCGGTACCTTTCATCACATTTGCCGAAAGATCCTGAAAGAATTTCAGGAGTATACGCATCTTCCGAAGAATTATATGTCGGTGGACCAGTTTGAGCAGCAGTACCTGGTGTACGAGCATCTTTCGGAATTTGCGGCGATCCCGAATTTTCGCCGTGTGATACAGGACTCCTATCTGAAGCAGGGGAAGCTGATCGGTATTTCTCCATGGCATCAGTGCCAGACGATCTGCCGCTATGTGAATGGTCTCTCCGAGGAGCTGCTCTTGCCGGAAGAGATGCGGCGGACATGCGGGAATCAACTGGGCGGGCGCATAGAAGTGCTCGCACGGATGATGATGAAGTACACGCGCCTCGAAGAGGAAAGCCATTTCATTGATTTCTCCCGCCTGCAGAAGGAGACATATGCGCTTCTTTCTTCCTATCCGGAGATCCTCGACCAGCTGCAGAAACGGATCCGGTACATCATGATCGATGAGTATCAGGATACGAATTTCATCCAGGAGCAGCTCATCCGTCTTCTGGGAGGCTCTTCGCAGCAGATCTTCGTGGTGGGGGATGATGACCAGAGCATTTATCGCTTCCGCGGGGCATCCATCGGAAATATTCTGGGATTTTCGAAGACCTATGAGACATGCCATACATGCAAGCTGGATACGAATTATCGTTCGCATCCGGGAATTGTCGGCTTCTGCATCGCATGGATGAAACGGCAGACGAAGTGGCGGGGGCCCGATGGACGCTTCTATCGCTATCTGAAAGGGGAGATCAAGGCTGCTTCTGCGGAGAAGGGGACGCCGGTCCTTCGCATCACGGGAAGAAGCCGGACGGAGTGCTATACGAGGGTTGCTGATTTCATCGAAGGACTAAAGAAGCGGGGGCAGATCTCCGACTACAATCAGGTGGCGGTGCTCTGCTCCTCGGTGAAGAATCCGAATTCCCGCGTGCTGCAGAGCCAGCTTTCACGAAGGGGCATCTCATCGTATGCGCCGCGGGCGGGCAGGTTCTTTGAACGAAAAGAAGTGAAGTGGCTGATCGGCGCGCTTCTCCTGCTGTTTCCTGAGTTCACAGATGCGATGGAAAATGAGACGGAGATGCAGGAGACGAAGGGGATCCTCGAGCTGTACCTGGCCTGCATGGGCGTCGCGAACATGATGCTTGCGCGACCGGAGCATAAGGTACTGAAAGACTGGATCGAGCGGACGAAAAGCTTCATTTCTTATGAAAAGAAGCTTCCTTCCTCCTTCCTGCACCTGGTTTATCAAATGTTTGCCTTCGAGCCTTTTTCAGGGCTCTTGGATGACGCGGTGCAAGGCGAGTCGAATGCGGCAAGAAATCTCTCCGCCATCACGCGCCTCATCCAGCGCTTCGGACTCTTCCTGCCGGAAAATCATGGGCATGGCGAGGAAACGATAGCGGATGTGCAGCTCTTCTTCTCTCGCTATCTTCGGCTTTGGTTTGAGAATGGCGTCAATGAGTACGAAGATGAGGAGCGCTATGCGCCTTCCGGTTCGGTGTCTTTTCTGAACATCCACCAGTCAAAGGGGCTGGAGTATCCGGTCGTGATCGTGCCATCGCTCGAGGACTATCCACGCTGGCAGGCAGAAAGCGACCTGATCACCCGTGTGGTGGAGATGGCCGCAGGAAGAAAGCCCTGCGAGCCGATGAATGATACGAAGGACTTCGACTTTTGGCGGAAATACTACACGGCTTTTTCGCGTGCAGAGACACTCCTCGTTCTTGCGTCCCCGCTGGGGGAAAATGAGATCTCTGAGGCTTTCCGTCCGCTCATGGATGAGCTTCCTGAGTACGATGCGGAGGCCGCAGACTACCGGCATCTTCAATGCCGTCCTGTGGGGCGGAATGTATGTAAGCCGCGTTTCGCCTTCACGTCGCAGATCGCTCTTTACGAAGAATGTCCGATGAAGTATCTCTGGCATCGCGTCTACCGCTTCGCAGGCACGCAGGGAAGCCATGCCATGTACGGCGAGCTTGTCCATGAGACGATCGAGGACATCCACCGCGCGGTCCTTCGCGGAGAGGCCGATCGCGTGACGCCCTCTGTGATCTACGGCTGGATGATGGCGAATTACATTTCCCTGTCTGATAAAGAAAACAGCTGGCTCCCTGAGGCAAAACTGAAGCAGGCCTTTTCAGAGATTCGTGGATATGTGGACTTCCGGAAAGGAAATTGGGATGATGCGCTTGCTGCCGAATGCCCTCTTGAGCTGGTCAAAGATGACTACATTCTGAACGGCACCATCGATCTTCTCTCGGGGGATGGGGATCAGGTACGGGTCATAGATTTCAAGACAGGGAAGAAACCGCCGATGGATAGTCCCCTTATGGAGAAATACCTGAGCCAGCTCGAGGTATATGCCTACCTCGTCGAAACGAAACTCGGTCGCTCCGTGGAAAGGCTCGTCCTGTACTTCACCAGTGATGCCGAGGATCCATGCGTTGTTTTTCCATTGAGCAAAGAACGCGTGGAGAAACGGATGGAAGAATTCGATGAGACGTCGAGGCGGATCCTGGCGCGTGATTTTGCGCGTCGCTGTGAAATGAAAAAGAACGAGCTTCCGACGGCGTGCCGGTTCTGTGATTTCAGAAAATATTGTGGAAGATAATGGGTTCAGGGTTCAGGGTTCAGGGTTCAGGGTTCGGGGGTAGCCATGGGGGCGGGTCACCCTTTGATTCCATTTGAAAACCTCGTTTGAATGAGAAATGAGAAATTAGAAATGGTGGTGGCGGCTTCGCCGCAAATATATATTTTGCAGCGAAGCTGCCACCACAACCCTGAACCCATCAACCTGAACCCCCCCCGAACCCTGAATAATAAATTTATGATTATAATAGGTGTAATACATGACGAATATTATATCATTACCCATCTATTCATATCATTTATTAAAACCATGATTGATACCAATTCATACAGGCTATTGATTTTGCGGCTTTCACTGGTTAAAATAGTACTATCAAACGCTAAAAGCGCATCAGAATGACGCGATCATCGCGTTTATTCTATTTTATTGAGAGGGAGAATCTCATGAGACGAATCCATAAAGTACTGGTAGCCAACCGCGGAGAGATCGCGATCCGCGTATTCCGAGCCTGCAGTGAAATGGGCATCCGCACCGTGGCTATCTATTCGAAAGAAGATATCCTGTCCCTGCACAGAAACCGTGCGGACGAAGCCTATCTGGTCGGTGAAGGGGATAAGCCGATCGACGCCTACCTTGACATCGAAGATATTATCCGTATCTGTAAGGAGCATGACGTCGATGCCATTCATCCGGGCTACGGCTTCCTTGCTGAAAATGCGAAGCTCGCCCAGCGCTGCGAAGAAGAAGGCATCATTTTCATCGGGCCGAAGGTCGAACATCTCATCATGTTCGGTGACAAGGTGAATGCCCGCATTCAGGCAGAAAAAGCGCAGATCCCGATGATCCCGGGGACCAAGGGTGCGGTTCACAGCTTTGACGAAGTGAAGGCTTTCGCAGAAACTTACGGATTCCCGGTCATGATCAAAGCCGTCAATGGCGGCGGCGGACGCGGCATGAGAAATGTCGACCGCATGGAAGATCTGGAAGAAGCGTACAACCGTGCGCGTTCCGAAGCGAAGATGGCCTTCGGTGATGATGAAGTCTATGTCGAACGCTGCATCATGAACCCGAAGCATATCGAAGTACAGGTCATGGGTGATGAGCACGGCAATGTGGTGCATCTCTTCGAACGTGACTGCTCCATCCAGCGCCGTCACCAGAAGGTCATCGAAATGGCGCCGGCATGGTCTCTTCCGAAGGCACTCAGAAAGAACATCTGCGATGCAGCTGTCAAACTGATGAAGAATGTCCACTATGTGAATGCCGGCACGGTCGAATTCCTGGTCGATCAGGATGAAGAGCACTTCTATTTCATCGAAGTCAATCCGCGTGTCCAGGTCGAACACACCGTCACGGAAATGATCACCAATGTGGATATCGTCAAGAGCCAGATCCTCATCGCTGAGGGCTATGCTCTTGACGGGCCGGAGATCGCCATTGGACAGCAGGATGAGATCTGGTACAAAGGCGTTGCGATCCAGTGCCGTATCACCACGGAAGATCCGCAGAACAATTTCATGCCGGATACCGGTAAGATCATTGCCTATCGTTCCGGCGGCGGACCTGGCATCCGTCTCGATGCCGGCACGGCTTACACCGGCGCTGTCATCACCCCGTACTATGATTCTCTCCTCGTCAAAGTCACCGCGCATGCCCTTCATCCGAAGGACACCATCCACAAGATGCTCCGCTGCATGGAAGAATTCCGCATTTCCGGCGTGAAGACGAATATCTATTTCCTGCAGAACATGCTTCGTACCCGTGATTTCCAGGAAGGGCTCTGCGATGTCAACTACATCGACAGAAACCCGTGGCTCCTGCAGGAACCGGATATGATTTCCGACCGCGGCACAAAGCTGCTCTCCTACATCGGCGACATCACCGTCAATGGCTATGCCGGTGCCGGCCATCAGGAAAAGCCGGATTTCAATCCGCTTCCGCTGCTCGATGCAGACAAGATCGAAGCGCCGAAGGGCACCCGGCAGCTGCTCGATGAAATGGGACCGGAGAAATTCTCCAAGTGGGTCATGGACCAGAAGGAAGTCATGTTCATGGATACCACGTACCGCGATGCGCACCAGTCTCTGCTCGCGACCCGTGTCAGGACCCATGACATCATGAATGCCATCCACTATACCGCTGTCCATGTCCCGCAGCTTTTCTCCTTTGAAAACTGGGGCGGCGCGACCTTCGACGTAGCTTATCGTTTCCTTGATGAAAGCCCGTGGGAACGCCTTCGCCAGATGAGAAAAGCCGCGCCGAACATCCTCTTCCAGATGCTGACCCGCGGTGCGAATACCGTCGGCTATACCAACTATCCGGAAAATGTTGTCCGTCACTTCATCGATCAGGCGGCTGACAATGGTGTCGATGTATTCCGTATCTTCGACTGCCTGAACCAGCTCAACCATATGACCGTCACCATCGACGAAGTCCGCAAGAAAGAAAAGCTCGCTGAAGCCTGCTTCTGCTACACCGGCGATATCATGGATCCGAACCGCCAGAAGTACTCTCTGAAATACTACACCGACCTTGCGAAACAGATGCAGGATGCCGGTGCGAATATCATCGCGATCAAAGATATGGCAGGTCTCCTCAAGCCGGAAGCTGCGTATGCCCTGATCTCTGCGCTGAAAGATGCTGTCGATCTCCCGATCCATCTCCATAGCCATGAAGGCGGCGGATGCACCCTGTACTCCTATGCCAAAGCCGTCGATGCAGGCGTCGATATCTTAGACGTGGCGACCAGCGCGCTCTCGAACGGTACCAGCCAGCCGTCCATGACCTCTATGTACTACGCACTGCAGAATAACCCGCGCCAGCCGCAGCTGGATATCGATGCGCTTGAGACCATCGACCGCTACTGGCAGGGTGTCCGTCCGTACTATGCAGGTGTCGACTCCAAGATGACGAATCCGAATACGACCCTTTACCAGCATGAAATGCCTGGCGGACAGTACTCGAACCTGCGCCAGCAGGCAACGGCTGTCGGTCTCGGAGCCCAGTGGCCGGAAGTCTGCCGCATGTATGCGAAGGTCAATATGATGTTCGGCGATATCATCAAGGTCACCCCGTCCTCCAAGGTCGTCGGCGATATGACCCTCTTCATGGTACAGAACCATCTGACCGAGAAAGATATCTATGAAAAGGGAGATACCCTCGACTTCCCGCAGTCCGTTGTCGACTTCTTCGACGGCAAGCTCGGCATCCCGTATGGCGGCTTCCCGGAAAAACTCCAGCAGATCATCCTGCGCGGACAGAAGCCGCACCTCGAAAGCCAGCCGGAGAATGTCGACTTTGAAGAAGTCAAGATGGAAATGAAAGAGAAGCACATCCCGACCCGCGAAGAAGATGTCTCCTCCTACTGCATCTATCCGAAAGTCTTCTCCGACTACATGGATCGCTATCATAAGTATGGTGATCTCTCTCTCCTTGATACGCCGACCTATTTCTTCGGCATGAAAGTCGGTGAAGAAATCCGCATCAACATCGATGAAGGCAAGATGCTCCTCGTTCGCCTTGATAATGTCACAAAACCAGACCTGGAAGGCAACAGAGAGCTTCAGTTCGAGCTGAACGGCATGCCGCGTGAGATCAAGATCCACGACGCTCATGTGGCAGAGTCTGCGAATACCTCCAGAAAAGCGGACAAGGACGTACCGGGCGAAGTCGGTGCGACACTCTCCGGCTCCGTGGTAAAACTCCTCGTCGAAAAAGGCTCCTCTGTCAAGAAGGGCGACCCCGTCATCGTCACCGAAGCGATGAAGATGGAAACCACCATCACCGCGCCGATGGATGGTATCGTGAGTGAGATCCATGTCAAGGCTGGTCAGCGCATCGAATCCGGCGACCTCCTCATGGTTATCGAATAAGAGAAATACATAGCGCTTGAAAAAACCGCTCTGCCAAAGCAGGGCGGTTTTTGATCGTGAGAGCAACTAGGGGGCGCATTGATTTTCCTATCCTTTTTTTGCTAAAATATAGACAATAAAGGAGGATGAAAACAGTGTTCACATTTTACAAAAATTCGCAGAAGGGGCAGGATCTTGTCGAGTATGCGCTGATGCTCGCGATCATCATCGGTATCGGATGGGGGATCTACTCCCAGACAGGAGTCGCAGACTCGATCAAGAATGTGTTCGGAAATGCATCGAGCCTTATGGAGACGGCGAAGAAGAATACGGGAACTTTTGATATGGAAGCGGTTCTGAAGCGTCTTGATGACATACAGAAGGGGTATCTCGGCAATGGGTATAATATCGATTACAAACGTGGCGTATTTTCTTCTTTGTGGATCAATACAAAAGATGCGGCAGATGATAAAGTAAAGAGCCTTGCTACGGAACTGGGAGCTACGATGTGGACGTATTACAACGGGCAGAATCCGAATAAGCCCGGCCTCGAAAGAGGCGTCCTGTACTGGACCACAGAAAAAGATTTTGACCGAGCAAAATTGGATTATGATGCTAACGATAAGGGGAAAGGCTGGAGCAAGCAAACCGTATTGTCCTATCGTTATGATAAGAACACGGGGATGTATTCGGTGATTGAGAATCGTGCCTGGCTATATCAGCTTGGCGCTGATGGACAAAAAACTCACAATGGTTTGGCGCAGCTACCGGTTGAGTATGGTAAACCCGAAGGAACACTGCTTGGTACCTCCAGCACCTATGAGGGTGCAAAGAAAATATACGAGGATGCGAAGGCCAAGCATGAGGGGAACTACATTTATATGAAGTAAAGCAGAAAAAGGATTCTAATTCCTGTCGCAGGCGGATTGCTTTGTTTTCAGCTTGCTGACAGGTTAGAGCATGATAGTCTTTGCACAAAGGCGATGTGAAATAACGATCATCTCATTTTCGCGTTCCATCTGCCGCGGGGGACTTGCAGCTCTCATAGGAGTGACCGGGAAACCTTA
>JABLTK010131937.1_pt1 | contig 13390 bp, 11 predicted proteins | sample 7160131 | NCBI WGS metagenome assembly JABLTK01 (sample SAMN14651221, study PRJNA627086) | human gut metagenome | isolation source: feces | host: Homo sapiens
CAAACGCGCCGAAATCGATCTCCCGAAATTCGGCGCAGACGCGCGCGGGCGCATCGCCATACAGCATTTGAAAGGTCTCCGCCGTTCTGCGCAATCCGCTGATGATCGCATCGATGTTGGTAAGCTCCGGATACGCGACGCGCATCCGCAGGGCGGCAAGATCGCTTCTGCCGCGATCCGAAAGCGATAGATCCGTGCTGCCGCAGTACAGATGGCGGTCGTTTGCCTCGGTGCGCCCGTGGCGCAGCAGATAAACGATCATTTGATCTGCTGCGGAAGCCCGCAGAACAGCCGCACAACGCGCTCCGCGTGCGATGCGATATAATTGTTGAACCGCCCGTTTTCCTCGCGCCAGAGCCGCTCCTGCGCATCCATGGGAACAAGTCCGCACGAAAAATCCATGCCGATCAGGATGCATCCCTTCCATGCATCCCGATGCGCTTCCAGATAATCGATCGCGCTTTCGCCGCGCTGCACGCAGCCCAGCACGAACTGTTCCAGCCCGAATACCGCGACGCGGTAAAAATCAATCTCCCGCGCATCCGATGTCAATTCGCAAAAATCCTTCGCGCCCAGCGCATCGCGCGCATATTCGCGCATTCCCTGATACGCGCCGCCAAATACAAAAATCATTTCTTTCCTCACACAATCGCGAGCACGATCAGCCCGCATAATTCCGCGATCACCAGCGAAAAGCCCGCCAGATCGCCGGATACGCCGCCCAGCGCCTTCACGCATCGCCACATGGCAAATGCATAGCCCGCCGCCGTCGCAGCGCCGGTCAGCAGCGACCGCCAGCCGCCGAAGATCAGCATAAGCAGCAGCGCCAGCGCGCCCACGCCCGCCACAATATAGCTCAGCGATTTCGATACCCGCTTCTGTTCATTCTGCGCATACTGGCTGTGCCCCAGCGCGGGCAGGCGCAGCACGCACCATGCGGAACCAACACGGCTGATTACGGGGATCAGCAAAAGCGAAAACAGCTTATCTGCGCTCATGCACGCCGCGAACTGGAACATAAGCGCGAGCGCCACGAGAATCACGGCGAACGATCCCGCGTACACATCCTTCAAAATGCGCAGCTTTTCTTCGCGATCGCGCCACGACATCAGCGCATCCGCCGTATCCATAAATCCATCGATGTGCATGCATCCGGTCAGCGCCATCGGCGCAGCGGCGATCACCGCCGAACTCAGCGCGTGCGGCAGCAGCCAGCGCGCCAGATACGCGATGCCCAGCCACAGCGCGCCGATCAACAGCCCCACCAGCGGCAAACACGCCGTGCGCAGCGGCGTAAGTTCATCGTTCCACGCAGCCCGCGGCGCGGGCAGAACGGTAAACATCGAAACGCACATGCAAAACGCAGTCCAAAACACCATCATACGATTCGCACCCCCTTATGGCAGATCACACAGCCGGAGGATACCTCCAGCACATTATCGCACGCCGCCGCCAGCGCGCGATCCACATGCGCCAGCGCGCGTCGGTAGTTTTCCGTCCATGTATCAAAGCGCCGCGCATCGCCGTAGATATAATCCGATACCAGCACCGCGTTCTTCGTTCGGCGCAGAAATTCAGTAAGCTGATCCGCGACGCGCAGACCCGCATCCGCATCGAAGCCGGTATCCGCAAACATTTCATTGGCGAGCAGCGCCGTTACGCTGTCCAGCAGATAGGAACCGTTCGGGTCGGCGCGATCCAGACAGCTTAGAATATTTCGCCCGCATTCGATGGTGGTAAAGCCCCAGCCTTCGCGATCGCGGATGTGGCGCGCGATGCGCGCATCGTCCTCCGCGCCGGTGGAAATCATCGTCGCCACATAGTAGAGCGGCGCGCCCTGCGCGCGGGCGATGTGCTGGGCGTAATAGGATTTTCCGTTTTTACAGCCGCCGGAAATAAACGTATGCATGCTTCACCTCTGAAACCGGCGCTCGGCGCGAATCTCCGCAAGGTAATCATCATCGATGCGCGCCTCTTCAAACGTCGCCATATTGCGCAGCACGGAAAGCGCCGAATCGATGATTTCGAAGGCGATCGGGCAGCCGCTGCCCTCGCCCAGCCGCATTTCCAGCAGCAGCATGGGCTTCAGATTCATTTCACGAATCGCCAGCGCATAGCCGCGCTCCGCCGATACGTGCGATGCAAAGCAGTAATCGGCGCAGCGCGCATTGATACGATGGGCGCACAGCGCCGCCACCGCGGAAATATAGCCGTCCACCACCACCGGCAGATGCTTCTCCGCCGCGCCCAGAAACGCGCCGCACATCGCGGCGATATCGAAACCGCCGACTTTGGAAAGCACATCCACGATATCGTTTGCGTCGGGCTGCATCCGCGCGATCGCATCATCGATGATCTGTTTTTTACAGGCAAAGCCGGAATCGTTTACCCCGCCGCCGCGCCCCACGGTTTCCTCTGCGGGCAGATGCAAAAGGCAGGACAGAATCGCGCTGGACGTGGTGGTATTTCCGATGCCCATTTCGCCGACGCCGATCACATCCATACCGTCCTGCGCCGCCCGATGCGCCGCCGCGCGGCCGATTTCGATGGCGCGCAATGCCTGAGTACGCGTCATCGCCGGTTCACGGGCGATGTTTTTCGTGCCCTTTGCGATCTTACAATCGTGCACGCCGGCGCAGGCGAAATCTGCGTTGATGCCCACATCGGTGATGTACAGCTCCGTATTGTAATGCTTCGCCAGCACCGCCACGCCGGTCAGCCCGCGCGTAAAATTGATGGTCTGCGCCAGCGTTACCGACTGCGGCGCGGAAGCAACGCCCTCCGCCACCACGCCGTTATCCGATGCGAAGATCAGCACGCTCCGTTTTTTTGCGCCGTCGATCCTGCCGCCCGTAATGCCCGCCCAGCGGATGGAAATTTCCTCCAATACGCCCAGACTCTTCGGCGGCTTCGCCAGCGCATTCTGCCGCGCCGCCGCCCGTTCCATCGCTTCGGCGTTCAGCGCATCGATCTGTATTTCATAGGGATTCATGGGGTCAAACCTCGAAATTTCAATACTTCAACACGCTGAATTATAGCACATCCATGTAAGAACTTCAAGTATTCCAACGCGCTTCCACCGCCATGCAAAAGACCGCCCCTTGCGGGACGGTCTTAAAAGGCTTCCTATATCAGCCGAAGCTTAGTCGACGGTCGCGTAGTTCCATACGACGTCGCCGGTGTTCAGAACGGTCATGTTATGAACGTTCGACTTGCACATATAGGGATTGACGTAGAAGTGCAGCGGGGCAACCGCGCCGGTCGCCATCAGGATGCGCTCTGCGTCTGCGCACTTCTGCGCGCGGGTCGCGGGATCGGTTTCCGCCTTGATTTCATCAACCAGCGCATCGTAGCATTCCGCCCAGGTCTGGTTGCCTTCAAGTCCCCAATATGCGCCGAGGCCCGCGTCCTTGGTGTTCTCGGTGTATCTGGTGTATTCGCCAACATCCTGACCCAGACGCGGATAGTTGTTGCCGGATTCGGAGATGAAGATCTCAAGGAAGTTTACGCAATCGTTGAAGTCTGCAACCCAGCCCATGCGCGCCGCTTCCGCATCGCCCTTGCCCAGCTTGATCTGCAGGGTGGCCCATGCTTCGGTGTTGATCACGCCGGTGATGCCGACCATGTTCCAGCATTCCTGTACGTACTGGATGATGGCGGAGTTGGTGGCGTTCTGGTTGAAGGAGAATTCGAAGGAAGGAACATCGGTGAACTGGATATCGCCGCCTTCGATGGAACCGGTGTAGCTGTAGCCGACGTCGATCAGCATCTTGATGGCTTCCACCTGATCCTGGGTGTACATTTCATTTTCTTCGGAGGGCGTTGCGGTGCCTTCGTACCAGGTGCTGTATTCCGGTGCTTCGCGAACGTTCTCGTTATAGCCGTCAGACAGCATCTCCGGGAAGAAACCGGTCGCTGCAACTTCGCCGCCCATGGTGACGTAATCTACTTCGTCCTGACGATTGATCAGCATGCCCAGTGCCTGACGAACCTTGGACTGCTCCTGAATGGTCAGGGTCTTGCCTTCGGGGGACATATCCTTATGGACGTTGAACAGCACATAGTAGGTGCCCAGCTGTTCGCCCATCACCAGTTCATCGCCGTATTCGGCAGACAAACGTTCGAACTCGGCGGGATCCATGCTTTCGATGAAGGAAACCGCGCCGGATTCATAAGCGGACAGGATTGCCACGGAGTCCTCGGCGAAATGCGCCTTCACGCCGCCCAGGGATACCTTATCGGCATTCCAGTAGTAGGGGTTCTTTTCGAACATGGCAGCATCGTCAACCGCATAGGAAGTCATGCGGAACGGGCCCATGCCGATGTACTTTTCAGGATCGGTCGCCCATGCGCCCGCATCGTCCGCCAGATCAACCTTCACCGGATAGTAGGTCGGGAAGCCGCACAGATCGAGGAAGTATGCGCAGGGATCCGCCAGAGTCACGACCAGCGTGCGCGCTTCATCATCGGCAACCACGTTCAGCGTGCCATCCTCGTTGTGGGCGATGTAGTCGAACAGATAGCCGTAGTCCGCACCCAGTTCAGGGCTGGCAGCGCGGTTCCAGCTCTTCACAAAATCGCTTGCGAAGAAATCGGAGCCATCGGACCACTTCAGGTTCTCGCGGAGAACGAAGGTATACACCAGACCATCCTCGGAGACCGTGTAGGATTCTGCCAGTTCGGGCTGGTTCGTGAACACTTCGCCGTCCACTACCTGCGTGCCCAGCAGGCCGCAGAACGCCAGACGGATGGTGTTGGAACCGGTAGACGCGGAGTTGAGCGCCGGGTCGAGGGACTCGGGCGTGCCGCCGCCGTACATAACTTCGATAATTTCGCCCTCTGCGGATGCGGAGATCGCGCCAAAGGACAGAACCATCAGCATGGACAGAACCAGAGCAAGTACCTTTTTCATGACTGTTCCTCCTCCATATGGATGTTTTATTCATGCACGCCCGTGTTCCGGGCGGGTGAACCGATTTGAGCCTCAGATGTTTTCGTAGTTATGGCACGCCACGAAATGACCGGGCGATACCTCGCGCATGGCGGGGCAGCTTTCGGCGCACTGCGCGGTGGCGTAGCGGCAGCGGGTGCGGAACGCGCAGCCGGAGGGCATGTTCATCGGGCTGGGTACATCGCCCTGCAGCACGATGCGGTGCGATTCGCGCGCGCGTTTGGGATCCGGCATCGGCACCGCGGAAAGCAGCGATACCGTATACGGATGCAGCGGATGGCGGTGCAGTTCTACAGAAGTCGCCATTTCCACGATTCTGCCCAGATACATAACTGCGATGCGGTTCGAAATGTGCTTGACCACCGAAAGATCGTGCGCGATGAACAGATAACTCAAGCCCATCTGCGCCTGCAGATCCTCCAGCATGTTGATCACCTGCGCCTGAATGGAAACATCCAGCGCGCTGACCGGCTCATCGCATACGATGAATTCCGGATTGGAAGCCAGTGCGCGGGCGATGCCGATGCGCTGGCGCTGTCCGCCGGAGAATTCATGCGCGTACCTCGTCGCCTGTTCGCCGGAGATACCGACGGTCTGCAAAAGCTCGTGCACGCGATCGGCGCGCTCCTGCCTGGTTTGGCAAAGCTTATGAATGTCGATCGGCTCCGCCACGATATCGCCGACCGTCATGCGCGGGTTCAGCGAAGAATAGGGATCCTGAAACACCATCTGCGCGCGGCGGTGATATTCGGGCAGCGTCTTTTTATCGACCAGCCTGCCATCGAAATAGATTTCGCCGGCGGTGGGCTTGTACAGGTGCAGAAGCGTTCTGCCCACCGTGGTTTTGCCGCAGCCGGATTCGCCGACCAGACCCAGCGTTTCGCCCTTGCGGATGCTGAAGCTTACATCGTCCACGGCCTTGAGCATCGTGGTTTTCATAAAGCCGGTGGTGATGGGAAAATACTCCTTCAAGCCCTTGACTTCTACCAGATTCTTCTCGCTCATCACGCTTCGCCTCCGTCCAGATTGATGCGCACGATGTTGCCCGCTTCATCGGCCTCGATCAGATTGCGCTCCATGCCCTCTTTATAGTTCATCCAGCACGCGGAAATGTGATCCTTCCCCACGAAAACCTCAGGCGCGCGCGCCGTAAGGCATTGCTTCATGGCGCGTTCGCAGCGCGGCGCGAAGGGACAGCCGGAGGGCATGCACAGAAGATCGATGGGCGTTCCGGAAATCGGAATCAGGCGATCCTTATCATCGCTGTCGATGTTCGGGATGGAGCGCAGCAGCCCTTTCGTATATTCGTGCCGCGGGCGATAGAAGATCGCGTCCGCCGTGCCGCGTTCGCAGATGCTGCCCGCGTACATGACCACGACCTCATCGCACATATCGGCGATTACGCCCAGATCGTGCGTGATCATGATGATCGCCATGCCCAGCTTTTTCTGCAGATCCTGCATCAGCTCCAGAATCTGCGCCTGAATGGTTACATCCAGCGCCGTGGTCGGCTCATCCGCGATCAGAATATCCGGTTCGCACGCCAGCGCCATGGCGATCATCACGCGCTGGCGCATGCCGCCGGAAAGCTCATAGGGATACTGCTTCAGGCGCTTTTCCGGTTCGTTGATGCCCACCAGCGTGAGCATCTCCTTAGCGCGCGCCTTCGCCTGTTCGCGATTGCGCCCCGTATGAATGCGGATCGCCTCCATCAGCTGATTGCCGACGGTGTATACGGGGTTCAGGGACGTCATCGGATCCTGGAATATGATCGAAATCTTATTGCCGCGGATCTTGCGCATTTCATTATCGGAAAGCCCCACCAGCTCCTGCCCGTTGAAGCGGATGCTGCCGCCTACGATGCGGCCGGGATGGGTCAATATCTGCAATATGGAATAGGCGGTCACGCTCTTGCCGGAGCCGGATTCGCCAACGATGCCCAGCACCTTGCCGTGATCCAGATTAAACGATACGCCGTTTACCGCCTTTACCTCGCCCGCGGGCGTAAAGAAGGAGGTTCTTAAATCCTTTACTTCAAGCATTGCCATAACGAACGATCCTCCTTACGAACGCAGTTTCGGGTCGAATGCATCGCGCAGACCATTGCCCAGCAGGTTGAAGGAAAGCACGATCAGGAAGATGGCAATCGCCGGAAAAATCAGCATTTCCGGATGGGAAACCAGACCGCTTCGCGCATCGGAAGCCAGCGAACCCAGGGACGGCATCGGCATCGAAACGCCCATGCCCACGAAGGACAGGAACGATTCGGTAAAGATGGCGCTGGGAATCTGCATCGCCGCCGTGATGATGATGACGGATACGCAGTTGGGCAGCATATGCTTGCGGATGATGTGGCTCGCCTTTGCGCCGGAGGCCTTTGCCGCCAGCACGTATTCCTGTTCCTTGATGGAAAGCACCTGGCCGCGCACCTGGCGCGCCATGCCCACCCAGTACAGAAGGCCGAATACGATGAAGATCGAAATCATGCCGGGGCCCAATCGCAGGATCAGATCGCTCTTGGACGAGCTGATCACATCCTTGATCGCCACCGAAAGCAGAATTACAATCAATACATCGGGCAGCGAATAGATGATATCCACGATGCGCATCATGATCATATCCACCTTGCCGCCGAAGTAGCCGGAAACGGAACCATAGATGATGCCGATTACCACGACGATCAGCGCCGATACGAAGCCGACCAGCAGCGATATGCGCGTTCCGTAGATCACGCGGATGCAGTAATCGCGCCCCAGATTATCCGTACCCATGATGTGCGGGAACACGCTTTCGCCCTTGTTGATCCGCGCCATTTCCTTCTTGGAATATTCAAACGGCGCCAGATGCTTGGCGGTTACATCCTGCTGGGTGTAGGAATAGGGGTAGAAGAACGGCACGACGATCGCGATCAGCGTAATCACGATCAGTACGACCAGCGAAATCATCGCGATTTTATTTTTGCGCAGGCGGCGCAGCGCGTCCTTCAGGAAGGAAACGGACTGGCGCTGGGTCTGCTGCTGCGCCTTTTCCGCATCGGTTGCGGGCGCGAACAGATTCGGATCGATCTGCAGGGAGAAGAACTGTTTCTTCGGAGCGTTTTTGTTTTCCATGTTCATCACCTCATCAGCCCAGATTGATCCGGGGATCCATTACCTTGTACAGAACATCCGCAAGGAAGTTCATCAGCACCATCATCACCGCCAGGAAAATCGTTACGCCCATGATCATCATATAATCGGTGCGCAGCATGCTGTTGACGAACAGCCTGCCCAGACCCGGCACGGAGAAGATGTTTTCAACCACCATCGAACCGGTGAGGATATACGCCATCATCGGGCCAGCATAGGTGATCACCGGCCCCAGCGCGTTCTTCAGCGCATGCTTGAAGATCACGCGCTGATTCTTCAGCCCCTTCGCGCGCGCCGTGCGGATGTAATCCTGACCGAGGACATCCAGCATGGAGGATCGCTCCAGGCGCGTGATGTACGCCATGGGATACAGCGAAAGCGAAACCGCGGGAAGCACCATGCCGCCGGATTCGGTCGCCATCGTGGGCGCCCATTCCAGCTTCAGGCAGAAGATGATCAGAAGGAGCGTGGCGATTACGAAGGACGGCATGCTCACCAGTGCGGTGGTGGTCACCTGAATGACCTTATCCAGCCATTTGCCGCGCTGCAGCGCCGCGAGCGCGCCGAGAATTACGCCGAATATGATCGCCATCGAAGCCGCGAACAGACCCAGCTTGGCGGAATAGGAAAAGCCGCCCGCGATCAGTTCGGATACGGTGCTGCCGATCCATTTTGTGGACAAACCGAAATCGCCGTGCGCGATGTTCTTCAAATAGTTCACAAACTGAACGCCCACCGGCTTATCAAAGCCGTATTTGGCTTCCAGCGCCGCGATGGTTTTATCGGACTTCGCCTTTTCAGAGCTGAAGGGGCTCGCCGGAATGGCATGCATTACAAAGAAGGTGATTGCAATTACCAAGAAGATGGTCAGCACCGCCATGCCGAACCGCTTGATAATGTACATGAGAAACTTTGAATTCATTTCCGCTTTCCTCCGAATCGGCAGCGAGCCGCACTAAAAACCGCGCCCGTCGCTAATATATATATTATTCGTATTATAAAACTGCAAGCCGTTCATGTCAAGCGATTCATATTTTTTCATTGTAAATCTTCTGTTGACGCTTTTAGAGTCGATATTCCGCAACTCGATTACAAAAATCCGCATTGCACGGACACTTTGGCGCGTTCCGTATTTTGGTTTTGCATCAAAAATTTTTCGATCATTCGTTTTTTTGCCAGCGTCGTAAAATATTATACCATTTTTCAGAATATTTGTACCATCGGCGCGGTTTATACCGCATACCCGCCGCAATTATACAATAGATTTGGCGGACAGAATCCACGCCATGGCGGACGGCGCCGCGCACAGCACGCTTTCTGTCCGCAATTCAGCGACAGCCGTACACAGCATAACGAAAGCCGCCGGTGCGCATCCGACGGCTTCCGTTATTTAATTATTGTTGAAACAACGCTGAGCTTCGTTCTTGGCTCCACCTGATGGGGGAGCTGTCGGCGCAAGCCGACTGAGGGAGAGAAACTCCTGCCGCAGAACCTGCATGAATTCGATATGTGCGTTATCTCTCCATCCGTCAGCGGCAAATGCCGCTGACACCTTCCTCATCAGAGGAAGGCAAGAGTTGCCGAAACAATAGCGCCGTCAAATCTGCTTCATTCAGATTCGTAGAACATCCCGAAATGAATCGGCAATTGCTTAGATAAACAGATCCAGATTGCTGCGCATGACGATCTGGGGATCGATCATGATGTTGCCGTGCACGGGTTCATTGTTTGCCAGCGCCTGATAGAGCATGTGCAGCCCGCGCTTGCCCTGTTCATACTGATTCTGGAAAATCGTAGCGGTCACGATGCCGCTCTGGATGCAGGCGCGCAGCTCATCACTGATATCGGATGTGATCATCAGAATCTTGCCCGCCAGACCGCGTTCCCGCACGGCGCGCAGCACGCCGGAAGAATTGAAGGAATTGACGTAAATCGCGCCCAGGTCGGGGCAATCGTCCAGCAATTGGCAGGTGGACGCATACGCCACATCCGCGTTATCGATGTTGTAGCAGATGCGGAACAGATTCAGCGGCATGATCTCCAGCTGCTCGTGAAAGCCCTGATCGATCAGCTTATGAATGCCGATGCCCGCCCACGCCGAAGCCACCGCAATGGGCTTCGTGCGATCCGGCATCAGGCGATAGATCAACTCCGCCGCGATTCGACCGGCGATCAGGCCGTTGTAGCTGACGTAAAACCGGCGCAGATCGGGTTCTACATCGTTTACGGCCGCCGCCAGATACACGCCGCGTTCGGCAAATCGGCGCAGCACCTCGTGCTGGCGCGCCAACACCAGCGCGCCATCGTAGCCGGAGGATACGATGTGTTCCAGCGTATCATTCAAAAAACGTTCCGCATCGGGCGTATCGGACGCGCCATCGTTGTAGCTGAAATAATCCACCTCTACGTTGAAATCGCGCAGTTCGCGCCCCGCTTCGCGCGTGCCTTCGATGAAGCGCGAATGAAATTCCGGAAAGCTAGTAAACGCCACGACCGCGATGCGCAGCTTGCGCCGCGCCAGCGATCGCGCCAGCAGATTCGGCTTAAAGCCCAGCTTTTCCGCGGTTTCCAGCACCTGTGCGCGCGTCTCCTCCTTCACGCGGGGCTTTCCGTTCAGCGCGCGGTTTACCGTGGCGGTGGATATGCCCAGTTCGCGGGCGATATCATAGATCGTCGTTCGTTTTTCCACGTTTCCTCCCGAAACCCATCTTTGGTAAGTGTAAAAAAACACTTTACGAATCCGGTTTTGTATGCTACTATATTCGCGTACATGATGTAATAATTATATCTGTTTTCTTTCCATCATGCAAGCATATTACCTATTGAAAGGGGATTTTTGTTATGAATTTCGTACAGGAATACCAGTCGACGCAGGTAGAAGCGGGTCACGTTCAGCTGTTTTGGCTGGGACAGGCGGGCTTTTTGCTGAAAACCGCGTCCGGCCGCGCCATCGCCATCGACCCCTATTTTTCCGATCACGTAATGCGCACGCTGAATGACATCGGCTTCAAGCGCATGACGCCCCCGCCCTGCGCCGCGGACGATATCGTATTTGATGTGCTGCTGATTTCGCACGAGCACGGCGATCATTTCGATACCGACGCCATCGGCGATATGATGAAAAACGGCAAGACGCAGCTGTACACCAACCGCGTGGTTTATGATGAAATGCAAAAACTGGGCTACGATATGAACCGCGTGCACATGCTGAAAAAGGGCGAATGCGTGGATATCGGCGAATGCAAGCTGACGCCCATGGACTGCGACCACGGCGAACTCGCGCCCGAAGCGCTGGGCTTCATGCTGGATTTCGGCTTCACGCGCGTATACTACGCGGGCGATACCGCGCCCACCTGGGATCGGCTGACCGTGCCGATGCAGATTCACCCCGAAGTCGCCATTCTGCCCATCAACGGCGCGTTCGGCAATCTGGACGGCGTGCAGGCCGCGGAATACGCGGGCAAGCTGGGCTGCAAAATGGTGGTGCCCTGCCATTTCTGGACGTTCCCGCTGCACCACGGCGATCCGCAGCAGATCATCGATTCCATCGGCGAAAAAGCGCCGAACTGCGAATTGAAGCTGCTCCGTCAGGGCGAAAGCTTCCGCATCTGAATACATTAATTGCGGCAGACTGATCAGGCAGTCTGCCGCTATATTTTTCTTATTCGATTATTCGATCAATCCGCTTTCCTTCAGCAGAATCTCGATATCCGTTCCGTGCACCTTCTTCAGCGCGATCTTCATCGCTTCCTTTTCGATCAGCGAAAGCTTCGCATCCGTCAGCGGCTTCTTATCCAGCGCGTAATAGCACGCGCGGAGCAGTTCGCGCACATCATATTTGCTGCCCCAGACCTCCGGCACGCCGCGATCGACGTTCAAGAGCGTGTACACAGATTCCATGCCGGTGCGCATCGAATATTCGGTGGTGAAAATGGTGTCGCGCGGGGTTTCGGCGAACTGACCGATGAAGGCGAAGTTCACCGCGCCATCCGGAACCACCTTCGGACGATCGGATTCCCTGCGCGGCTGGAAGAACGCGTTGATATACGGCATGAAGCAGGTGGTGGTATTGCACGCATCGTGCGCCAGCGCTTCGATTCGATCCTCCGGCACGCCGATATGATACAGCCATTCGCGGCAGATCTCCTCGCCGGTGCAATCGCGCATCGCCTTCTTGACGTAGTTGCCTTCCTTATTGGTATTCAGCGAATACAGCCAGACGAGAACCATGTTCTTGTCCTGAGATTTGAACTGCGGCTGGCGGTTGATCGTCCAGGAGAGGTACCAGTTGTCCGTGCTGTCCTTCACGGTCACGATGCCGCCGGTGGTCACCTTGCCGGTGCGCGGATCGCGCTTGCAGATGTTCATGATGTGGCGGATGATCTCTTCATCGGAGGTCGCGACGGTGGCGCTCATCCAGTTCGTCGCGTCCACATCCGAGCAGAACGCCTCGGGATTGCCGAATTCGCCGTGCGTCGCCTGCGCCGCGATCGCCTTCCACATATCCCAGGATTCACCCCTGTCGTTTTCAACGCCGGACAGATCGGGCGCGTGGGTCTGATCGCCGTAGCAGGAAGTATCGGTGCAGCAGCCGTTGGTGATGAACACGAGATCATCCTCGGTCAGATCGATGGTCTGGGTTTCGCCGTCTTTGACGTACACGATCTGCCTGGCGACCATCTGATCGCCCTCGTGCGCGATCACGACGTTCTTTACGTCCATGCCGTATTCGATCTTCACGCCATGGCCTTCCAGATACTTCACCAGCGGGAGAATCATGCTCTCATACTGGTTGTACTTGGTGAAGCGCAGCGCGCTGAAATCCGGCAGACCGTCGATGTGATGCACGTAGCGGCAGAGATAGCGCTTCATCTCCAGCGCGCTGGACCAGCGCTGGAACGCGAACATTGTCTGCCAGTAGAGCCAGAAGTTCGTATTCCAGAAGGAATCGGGCAGCACATCGGAAATCTTCTTGTCCTCCAGATCCTTTTCCGGCGTCATGAACAGCTTCGAAAGCGCCAGCGCGGAATCGCGATCCAGTTCGAATTTACGATCGGTGTGCGCGTCCTCCCCGCGATTGACCGTCGCGCGGCAGAGGGAATAGTTCGGGTCGTGCTTGTTCAGCCAGTAGTATTCGTCGAGCACCGATACATTCGGCGTTTCGATCGAGGGAACATCGCGGAAGGTGTCCCACATGACCTCGAAATGATTGTCCATCTCGCGGCCGCCGCGCATGAAGAAGCCCTTGGTTACGTCCTTGCGGCCGTCGCAGCTGCCGCCCGCCAATTCGAGCTTTTCCAGAAGGTGAATG
>JABLTK010159758.1_pt1 | contig 13374 bp, 12 predicted proteins | sample 7160131 | NCBI WGS metagenome assembly JABLTK01 (sample SAMN14651221, study PRJNA627086) | human gut metagenome | isolation source: feces | host: Homo sapiens
ATACAATTAGTTGTATAATAAATCAAAAATATAAATAGAAAGGGATCAATCAAATAGATTAATATTTCTATAAGATTGATTATACGAGAATTATATGAAGCTTGGAGAAAATATTTTAAAGTTAAGAAAACAAAATGGATTATCACAAGAACAACTAGGAGAAAAAGTTAATGTTACAAGACAAACAATTTCAAATTGGGAATTAAACGAAACAACTCCTAATCCAGAACAATTAAAATTATTATCAAAAGCATTAAATGTAAGTATTGATGAATTACTAGATAATGATGTTAAAAATGTGGTAATAGAAAAAGTATCTAATACAGAAAGATTAGCAGGAATAATTATAAAGATTTTGAAAGTGTTTGCTGTTTTGGGAATTATATACGTTATTTTAATTGTCTTAGGAATAATTTTATTTAAGGTTTTTCCTAATGAAAAAGTAACAACTGTAAATGAAATAAAGTCTGCTACATTAAATTGCTCTATTGAAGATAATAATTATACTATTACAATAGGAGATGATAATTATTTTGATTGCCCTGAATGTAGTAAAGAAATGAACGTATATTTAAAAGATATAACCGATTGGGCAAATATTGACCACAGTATAGAAAATATTGAAAAATATTTTGAAGATAACGGTGGAACTTGTGAAGATTAATTTTCTAATGATCAACTTTAGTTAGTTGGTCTTTTTTTGTTTTTAAATGAAAAATGAGTAACTGTATTTAACTACATTTACCCATTAAATAATCTAGAGAAACATTATATAATTTAGATAATTTTATTAATCGTGTTATTGGTATAGTATTGTGTCCGTTTTCGTATGTAGCATAATGAGATTGTGTAATACCAATAGATTTAGATACGTTTTGTTGTGAGAGATAATTTTTATCTCTTTCTTCCTTTAGTCTTTGACACATTACATCAAAATTCATTTCTTTTATATTTTTATCATTTTTTTCATTAGAAAGACCTACAAGATAATCAATACTTACTTGATATTTTAATGACAATTTATCAAGTAAATGTAATGGTATGATATTAGAGCCACATTCATACATAGAATAAGTTCCACGAGTAACTTTTAAATAGTTTGCAATATCTTGTTGTGTTAAATCATTATCTTCTCTTAAATCTTTCATTCTCCTATAATAGTTCATTGAGTATCACCTAAACAAATTCTCTCATTTAATAGTGAAAATCTTGCTTTTTGCAATTTTAATCACTAATATTTTAAAGAATGTGTTATAATGATAAATGATTATAGATAAGCATAATAAAAAGCAACATGACGTTACTTCATATCAACTCTACTAGGTAATTTTTTGTGGGTGTTTTTTGTTTCTTGAAATAATATATATGGTGTAACATTAAGTGCCTTTGCAATTTCTTCTACTTTTTCAAAGGTTGGTCCATATTTTCCATTTTCAAGTTCACTAACATACGACGCATTCAAATCAACACGTTCAGCAAATTTCTCTTGTGTCATGTTTTTTTCAAAACGATAGTACCTGACATTTTTACCAAATATTTGTTTTAAATTCACCGTATCATCACCACACATTCACTATTAATATGGTACGGTTTTTTAAAACAATACTCCATTGAGTTAAACCCAAAGAAATAATCCTTATCTATAATTTTTTAGAAAGGAGTGGCTATGTTAAGAGAACGCATAATAAAAACTGTTTCCATTATTGGTGGACTATTAGTTTTTATTTTTTCGGTAAAAGTTCTTTATATTGACTCTAATTTTGGCTTTAGTACAGAAATATTAGAACTTAATTATAGTGCTTTTCCGAAATGTGTAGATGCCATAATTTTTGTGATTTTTTGGCCTTTAATTGTTTATGCTTTGCTAGAGCAATTTCTTGAATTTATTACTACCAAAATAAGCAATTTTAAAAGTATAAAGGCCAAAAAAATTAGTTAGTAGTACCATAAAGGTTGTCAATTATGATAACTTTTTTTCATATAAAAAGATTTAGAAACATTATATTTCTAAATCAAAGTCATCATGATCTTTGTTTTTATCATATTCTTTGCTCCAGTTATAATCTTCTTTTATGTCGGTAATGGTTTTTTCACTAAATATTCCATGCTCGTATAAGTCTTTTGAAAATTCCCAGTAATCTTCACGTTCTCTGTCTTTTCCAAGTATTTTATGTTTGATAAAGTTGATTAATCTATCAAATAAATCTTTAAAATGATTTACTAGTTCTTCAAGATGTTTATTATCTTTTTTCAATTCTTTAATCTCTTTATTTTTATTATCAATGTTTTTAGATAGAGTATCTACTTTAAGAGATAATGCCTCATTGTTTTCAGTTAGTATTTTAATTTTTTCTCTGTTTTCTTCTAATTCAGTATCAACATTATTCAATGTTACTGATAGTTTTTCAGTTCGTTTGAAATCAGCATTTGTTTTATCTACTTTATCAATATATTCTAAAATTTTATTTTTATCATTTTCAGAAATAGTATAAGTATTTTTAACTATTGGTGCTTTTTTTAGATTATTGACTGTGTCTTTAATATCAGTAGTGCTTTTATCAAGCTCACTAGATTTTTTACTGGCTATTTCTAGTGCTTTTTTATCTTTTTCCATTTGGTCTTTCATGGCTTGATAATTTCCCATGTCTTTGACATTTATATCTTTGTTTCTGCCTTTTTCTTTCTTTTTCAAAATGTCATTTAAGCCATATTCTTTGTTGAAACTAGCAATACATAAAGTTCTCATTTTATCTTGTAATCTGCGTAGGCTATCTCTTGTGAAAACATCTCCTTTTCCAACTTGTTTTTTCATACCATTTTTATTTTTATATTTTATGGGTACACCAACAATATGAAGATGTGGACTAGTTTCGTCATAATGAATAATCGCACTGGCTATTTTAAAGTTTGGTAGTTGCTCCTCTAAATCACTCACTTGTTCTTTAAAAACATTAGTCATTTTATGTTTGAAATTATCATCTTTCGTATCCCAATATTTTTTATCTCCAAGTTCAATAATAATTTCACAAGCAAGGTCATTTTTAGAATTATCACTTATCTTTTTGAAATAATCAGTAATCTTTCTATCATCTCTTGTTTGCCTAGAATTATATTCATCTACTGCCTCTTTAAATTCTTTCTCATAAAGTTTTTTTACATCATCATAAAGAGAAGAAGTACCTCTTATTATTTCAATTAGTTCTGTATTATTATCATATTTACGATAATTATGTTTATCAACTCTTGATAAGCCTCTTGCATTTTGAATTGCATTGTTAGATAAAGAGGTCGAGCCAGAAGCATTACTCTTTGCCATATTTCTTGATGACGGTTTTCTGTTTTTATCACTACCAAGATGTAGTGAATAAGATAAGGTACTCATTTATTTTTACCTCCTTTCATAGATATATTTTGGCTCTGACAAAATATTTAACCCCCTAGGTATTTTGACGTAAACATCAAAATAACCTGTGGGCTAGGGATATTCCCTAGAACCCTTTTAGACTTATTCCATATTGTTTTAAAACTTCGTAATAAAACAAAATTCCATAAGTCTTATAAAATGCTATCGCCACTTTCATTTGCTTTCGCAAACAAAACGTGCCACGCATTTTATTCTTCTTCATACACCGTACATTCTTCTAAACCAATTTCATTGGCTGGTTTTACTTTTGCAAATGATACTCCACTTACCATTTCTTCTCTAGTAATTACACCGTCTGTTTTATCAGGAATATATTTAAACACTGCCTCATTATCTTCTAGTAAAGTTCCGTCATCTTTAACAACATATAATACCCCAATATCATATTCTTTCATTTTTACATCAGAATCTATTTTACGATAATCTTCCATAGGGAATACTCTAACAATTGCTTTATTATCTTCTTTAAAATCGAAATAAAATACTTGTTTTTCTGTATTGTAAATTGCTTGGTAAAACTTAACATCATAGAATTGTCTTAATCTTAATATATGTTGCCATACCTCGTTTTCATCTCTATACTCGCTGAAACGAATAGAGCCTACAACATTTCCAAATACTGCTGTTTCGTTTTTATCAAGAAAACCGTTTCTATATAAATCATTCATAGAGTTAGCGACTGACTCTCTAAATCTAACAAAATCAACAACACAAAGTTTGTTATTAAATTGTTTTAAAGTGATTTCCTCAACATAATTCATAATCAAATCGGCTTTTTCTTCTCTTGTAAAATCTTTCCAGCGTCTATTATATTCTTTAAACTTTTCAGGGTATTTAATTGAATTGATATAGTCTATATCTCGTTTGATAAGTATATCTTCAGGAGTAAACTTTAACTCATCACAGATTTCTGACTCACTTAATTTTTCTTCTAAATCATCGATAGTATTTTCTACTTTTTTGCGTTCTACATCATATTCTTCTAAAGTAAACACCTCATTAACGTATGCCTCTCTAATTCTTTTAAACTTATCTTTTTCTTTCTTTAATTCCGCCTCGATTTCTTCTTTTGGATTTTCTATTTTTTGCTTAATCATAGGTAAAAAGAACTGATTAACAACACTATCATATTCTACAATGTCATCTATGAACTGGCTAATATATTCTTCTATTACTGCTTCTTTTATAGTGAGTTTACAATCATTACAATAGTAATAGAAATATGAATTCCCATTTTTCTTTGTTGTTGCTTTTCCACCTAATATTCTGCCACATTTAGGACATTTCAATTTTTGCAAGAACAAATAAGTAAGTGTTCTTTGATAAGACCTAGAATTCTTTTTCTGTTGCACCTGACATTCCTCCCACAATTCTTTTGATACTAAAGGCTCTACAACATCTTTGTAATAAGTGGGGTGTTTTGTTCTTTTACCATGAACAAAATCTCCTTTATAAATTTCATTTTCTAATATTTTTAAAATGGTCGTATCATACCAATTTGTTTTTCCTAATACTTTTTCATCATTAAAAATATTTTTTATTTTTTGATAAGATAAACCACTATGATATAAGTTAAAAATTCTAATAACAACATCTTTTGTTTTCATATCAGGTACTAAAGTTTTATCTTTCCTAGTGTAACCTAAAGGGGCTCTATGTGGAATATGTCCTGCTTTAATTGCACCAGCAAGTCCAACTTTTGTTCTTTCACTAGTTCTTTCAATTTCTTGTTGGCTAACTGATGTTAAAATACGACTTATCATTTTACCATTTGCACTAGTAGTATTTATATCATCATTCGCACAGTCTAAATATGCTTCGTTTTCCTCTAAAAACTTTAAGATATTTTCCCAGTCATAAACAGAACGTGTAAGTCTATCTAGTTTTAAAACTACTATGGTGTTACATTTCCTATCTTTTATATCTTGCAATAATCTTTCAAATTCTGGACGTTTATTACCCGTTTTAGCACTTATTCCAGCATCTTGGTATACATCATATATCTCATAACCTTTGTACTCACACATAGCCCTTAAACGCTTTTCTTGTTCAGGTAAACTAAAACCTTCTCTTGCTTGGTCTTCTGTTGATACTCTAATATATATTCCAGCGACTTTTTTCACATCATCATACATTAATTATCATCTCCCTTTTTTCTAATTTTCAAAAAAAGAGGAGTCAAAAACTACTAGTTAAACACTAACGGTATTTGACTCCTCATATAAAACATTTACTACTAATTTTAAAGTATCAATAAATCGTTCTTTCATAAAGTACCCCATTTCTCATAAAAGACGATACTGCATGTCATTTATTGATGTCTTATTCTACAATATTTTACAAGATTTGTCTATACCCCATTTGTAGGGAATAGTTAGTGTGATTTAATATAGTTTTCTAATTCTGCTAGTTTAATCTTTTTACTCAAGTTATTAATATAGATTTCATTGGAATAATTAAAAGCAAGAAAAGTCATATTATTAATAATAATTCTGTGTGGTTCAATGTAACTTAAATTAGTCTTATCAATTCTTCTTATACTACCATTTATAAATGTTGGAGTAGCATTACAAAAATCACAGATAATCTCTAATCTTTTTCTTAAAGACTCCTCCATATCAATTTCTTGCTTGATTACATTAATCATAAACACCAACCTTTCTTCTAGGTTGATTTTTTCATATAAACGAAAAAATCAATCATTTCTGATTGATTCCTATATCAAAAGTTCGAATAGTTCGAACAGATTTCCCAATGGTGCGAACGAAGAGACTTGAACTCTCACGACTTTTACAGTCATATGCCCCTCAAGCATACGTGTCTACCAATTCCACCACGTTCGCATTAAAAGGAAAACTTACCTTTTCCTTTTTAGTGCATTCATCATTGTACTCCACAATTTATTTGAGTTATAATTTAATATTCCAACTTTGTATACTCTAAGTCCATATCTAATTAATAGCCAGTTAGTTAAAACTAATATTGCAATAGAAATTAATACTTCAACAATAGACATCTGACCTAATATTAAAAGTACTGGTGCGACTATTGCTGAAATAAATGGAACAAAACCAGCAACTTTTATAAATACGCTATTTTCATACATTGATGCTACTATCGCTAGGTAATATGCAAAAAGTAATACTAACATAAGTGGAGTTTGAAGTTGTGAGTAATCCTCACTATTAGTAGTTACAGACGCAAGAATTCCTGCGACTAAAGAATAAGCAATAAAACTCAAAATTAACAAAATTATAAATATTGGAATTGCATGAACAATATCAGTAAACATACTAGTATTTGTAAATTCTTTTGCCATATCAACATATTTAGTTCCTAAACTTTCAATAAAGCCACTACTTTTAGTTAAGTATACTCTTATTCCCACGCCAATAATTCCATAGAGAAATAATAGTATTGCTTGAATCATAACAAACACATTTACTGATAAAAGTTTTGATGCAAAATGTGTTTTTGGACTAACACTTGAAATAATAATTTCCATACTCTTTGAACTTTTTTCTTCATTAATTTCTGCCCCTATCATTTGAGTAATAATTATGATTAAGAAGAAGAAAGGAACAATAAGCATTGGAATTAAAATATTACTAATAGTTTCCATCATATCTGAGTTTTCTTTGGCATCATCACTCAAATATGTTCTTTCAACATCTATTGTTTTATAAATACTTTCTAATTCTTCAGTATCAATATTACTTTTACTAAGAGCTAAAGTAGCTTTTGAAGTATTAAGCGCATTAACTATATTTTGATACAAAAATGAATCAACTGTATCATAAGTAATAATATTTGCATCCATCATATTTTTTTCATCTTTATTTATCTCTATTATAATGTTTTTAGATTTATCTTCTTCCATTTTTTTAGATAAATATTTTGTTTGTCTATCACTTTTTTCTAATTTTATATCATTTTGCTTTAACACAATTTTATTAGTCTCATCAAAAGTTTTTTCAAAAACTTCATATGTTTCATTAGTATTATCTACCACATAAATTTTTGTTGGTTCTAGAAAATCTCCGCCAAAAGCTTTAATTATATTATCAATATTAGCTATCACAGATATAGCAATAAGAAGTAATATATTTACAACAATAAACCATTTGCTTGTAAGCTTCTTCTTTAAACTAGTAAAAGTTAAATATCTTAATTTACTTTGCATATGCTTCCCCTACCTTATCTATAAATATTTCTTCTAAGCTAGCTTCTTCTACTAGGAACTTTCTTATGTTTTTACCCTTACTTATTTCTTTAAATACTTTATCAATTTGCTTTTCATTTTCTAGTTTTATTACAGTTTCAGCTTCATTTTTTTCTATTTTTTCTACGCCCTTTATCTTTTTTATTTTCTCTTCATCTATTTGTCCTATTACTTTTATATTTTTCTTACGATAATCTTTTTTTATCTTTTTTAAACTTCCCTCTAAAACCGTTTTACCTTTAACTAAAATAACTAATTTTTCGCAAAAATATTCTACGTGATCCATTCTGTGAGTAGAAAAAATTATAGATGCCTTATTTTTCTTCATTTCCATAATTACTTCTTTAAATAATTCTACATTTATTGGGTCAAGTCCACTAAAAGGTTCATCTAATATAAGTAATTTAGGTTTATTTAAAATTGCCATAATAAATTGTACTTTTTGTTGATTACCTTTAGATAATTCTTTTATTTTTCTATTCTTGTATTCTTCTATCTTAAATCTCTTTAGAAAATAGTCTAGGTTTTCCTCTATTTCTTCCTTACTCATTCCTTTTAAGTGCCCATAAAATTGTGCTTGTTCTTCTACAGTAAGCTTTAAAAGTAAACTTCTTTCTTCAGTTAAAAAACCAATTTTATCACTAAGAGAATAATCTATTTTTTTCCCATCTAAGGTAATTTCTCCCTCTGTCATATCTAAAAGTCCCATTATCATTCTAAATGTAGTGGTTTTACCTGCTCCATTAACTCCTAGAAGTCCAAATATTTCACCATCTTCTACACTAAAAGATAAATCATCAACTGCTTTATTTTCATCATAATATTTTGTTACATGTTCTAATTTAAGCATAATTAACCTCCTATATAAAATTATAAATCAAAACACAAAAAAAAGATAGAAATTTTACTATCTTTATTATTACTTTACTTATGAGCTACTACTATACTTTTTTTACTTAAATCAACTTTCTTTAAAATACTTTTTAACTCTGTAAAATTATAACTTTTATATCTATCATATCTATCATTTATTACCTTTTTTTCTTTTAAGTAATCAAGAACTAACATATCATTTATATTTTCTATATCCTCATAACTTAATATATAACTACTTAAAAACACTTTTCTTTTTCTATCAAAATCATTTTTATCAAGCTTATAATTATTTACCTCGCTTGTTATTCTATTTATAAATTCACCAACATTATTACAAGAACTACTAATTATTTTCATTACTAAATACTCTCCGCATCTAACTACATTATAACTAATATTCCCAGTAATGATTTCATCTTTTTTAAGGTGTGAAGCAAACTCGCTAGTTTCAGAAAAAAGTATATTAAGAAATATTATTAAATAATTAATAACTTTAGTAACTTCACTTTTCTTAAAATTATTAATAGGAATTTTATATGCAATCCATACCTTACTTTCCATTATATTTAACTCTATTTCCTCATAATTTACATTAATTTCTGGAGTTTCGTGTTCGCTTACTGGTGCAATCTTTTTATTTGGTTTTTTTATATTTTTCAAAAGTTCTTCAACTTTTTTACAAACACTATCTTTATCAAAATTACCAGTTACTACACAAAACATATTATTTGGTGTGTAAAAATCATCATAAACTTCATATAAATATTCTTTATTAATTTTATTTATGTCTTCTACCTCACCTAAAACAGTATTTCTTATATATGTATTACTAAATAAATTCTTATTTAATTTATTATTAATTATATAGCCTGGTAAATCCTTTTGCATACTTATTTCTTGAGCAATTATTGATTTTTCATTTTCAACAGACTTATCTGTTAAATCAAATGTATAAACTCTATTAAAAAGTATTTCAATATTTCTTAGTACATCCTTGTTTCCATATAAATTATAGGTTGTTCCATAATAACTTGTATAAGCATTAACACTTGTTCCAAGACTCTCTAATTCATTTGCAATCTTTAAATCATTTAAATTACATACTTTATGTTCAAGAAAATGTGCAGTCCCAGGAATAACTTCTTTTATTTTTTCTTTATCTTTATACTTAGTTACCATTGCTCCAAAATCAGTAGTTAAAGTAATATAGAAGTTTTTAGATTTTGTAGTAGGATATAAAATTAAACTAAAATCATTATCAAACTTTTTAAAATAAACTTTTTCATCTATTCCATTTATTATTATTTCTTTCATTCTTTTTCTCCTTTAAGTAAATAAATTGTATCTAATTTTATTTTAGTAAGTAATTGTTTTACATCCTCTACGGTTACTTTATCAAATTTTTCCTTTCTTACATTTATTGCCTCAACATTATCAAAATTCTTTAAATAAAAATATTCACTAATTCCTCCCATATCATCATAAAAAGTATTAAGAGAAGTTGTAATTAAACTTTTTACTTTACTCAAGTTTTCTTCAAGATTAATTTTTTCCATATCTTTTAAACATTTTTTAATTAAATCTATTGCTTTAATAGCATCTTTTTTATTTATACCTGCATAAACAACTAAAGAATTATTAAATCTATTTACACTAGAATTAATTGTATAACAAAGTCCATTTTTTTCTCTAACTATTTTAAATAAAATACTATTTGTCCCATTACCAAATATTGCTGAGGTAACAGGCGCAACATAATGCTTTTCAAAATCTGTTAAATCTTTAAATTTATAACCCATGTATAAATGAGATTGTGAAAAGTTTTTGTTTTCTTCTTTAAATAAAACTTTATTTTTAATTTTGTTTTCTAAATATACTTCATTTAAAAACTTATTCTTATTTTCTAATTTATTAAGTTTACCTTCTAAATAATTTAATACACTATCATCTTTATAATCACCTAAGAGATTAACAATTAAGTTCTCATTTATTAAATTTTTATAAAATTCATAAACTTCTTTACTAGTAACTCTTTCATATTCTTCAACACTTACATATGTTTTTTCTAAACAAGTTTCTTTATAAAACAAACTTCTAAATCTATCACTAGCATAAATATTAGCATTTTCTTCTCTCATTCTAGCTTTCTTTATCAATGTCTTTTTAGCAAGTGCAAAATTTTCGTGAGTAAACTTTCCATCATTAACATCAGGATTAAATAAAATTTCAAACAATAAATCGATTGATTTTTTATCCATGTCTGCCTCAGTATATTTAGAATTAATATACTCTAAATCAACTACAAACCTAATATTTTTACCCTTTGAAGAAGTTGAAGAAAAAACACTACATAAATATAATTCTTCTAAATATTTAGCAAGTTTTATTTTACTATTATATTTTTTAGAACTATAAGTTATTAAATATGATAAATAATCAAAATAAACAAGTTCTTCATCTTTATATTCTTTTGTAAAATAAAAAGTGATAAGATTTGTTTTAAACCTATCAGTATTTATAACATTTAATTTATAATTTTGTTTTTCTATCCTCTTGTATTCCATAGAACCTCCTGTTTTTATTATTACCAACTTTTATAACTTTATAATATTTTCTAAAGCAAGTAAAATCATTTCATCTAATTTTTTTTCTCTATAATTATAATCTACACTTTCATTATCTTTATCAGTAATAGTTAATAAACATCCTGCTTTTTTATTTAAATGCTTAGCATTTAAAAATAATGAATAACTTTCCATCTCAACAACTTCTACATCACTAAAAGTTATATTTCTTTCATAAAAAGCTTCAACAGAATAAGCTTTTACCTTTTTAAGGCTATCAAAAAGACTATTAACTTCTATGCTAGAAGAAACAGAATCAATTTTTTTATTAAACATTTCTAAACCATATGAACTTTTACTCATAGAAGAAGAAACAAGAACAACATCACCAATATTAATATCTTTACTTACACTTCTAGCAGTTCCAATTCTTAAAATAGTATTTACATCATAATACTTAAATAATTCATAACTATATATTCCCATACTAGGTATTCCCATACCACTAGAAAAAACAGTAACTTTTTTATTCTTATAGTAACCAGTATAAGCTAATTCACCACGAACTTGATTAACAAGTTTTGCCTCAGTTAAATATTTTTCTGCGATATATTTAACACGCATAGGATCCCCTGGCATCAATACCACATCTGCGATATCTTCTTTTTTAGACTCAATATGAATAGTAGACATATGTAACCTCCAAATTTATTCTAACATATCACAACAAAAGAAAAAAGAGAAAAAACTTTATTTATTTTTTCTCAATTTATATATTTTTATAGTGATAATTGATACATATTTTCTATTGTTCCATCTCCGCCAACTATTTTAACGTCGGATGTTAAATATGTAACAGGACGCGTAAGGTAATAAGTACGGAATGCAGCAATATAGCCTAAATTACCATGATTATGTACATGAATTACGTTGCTTATAGCTCCAACATAAGAGGACAGCGTCCATTGAAAATTATTGTTATACATCCAATTTGTCCTTACGCATATTTCTTGCCTATAATCATTTTTATCTGCTTGATAAAGTTTTTCATTTTCATAACATTCTCTACTTGCATATCCATAATCTGAGGGATACATTAATCCTACTTTTCCTATCCATGAAGTTGTCTTTGTTATACTTATTCCAATATCTGCAATACCAATTTTCTTTCCTCTTTCTTGAACAAAAGCATCTAATGTTGTAATTCCTCTTTGATCAACTGCACCTAAATACCATTTTGCATCTCTTATCATATTCTTTGTTTCTTCTGTTAAACCACTATCACTAAAATCACATGAAGTTGTTTGATTATTATTACCATAATAACAAGTTCCACTTTCTCTATTCCAATACAAACTGTTATTTATATTTTCACTTTCATATTCAGGATTTAATAGTCTCATTAGGTCCGCTCCCTCATATGTTCCACTCTCCCCCCACTGATTTACTCCTGCACCTAAAATGTTAGTTTCTAAATAATCATTTACTCCAGCTGGACTAGAATCCCATGAATAGTTTCCTATTGATTCCTCTCTTATTATTTTCACTCTGTTTTCTATGTTACCAGTTCCGTCATCTGTAGGAAATACTCCTATAATTCTCCAGGTTTCATTGTTGAAATTTACGTAGTTTTTAACTACATCGTTACTTCCACTATATCTATATTCAACTAAAGCTGGTGTTTGTTCTGTAGCCGGTTGGTTTAATTTGATTAATCCTTCTGTGTTATCTTCGCTATATTTTCCTATTATGTAATCTGTTGCTATATATTCTTCATTTAATACTTCTTTCGCATCTCTTACTTCTATCTTTCCTATTAAACTTTTTCCCATGTCACTACTTTGGTCATAATCTTTGTTTTTATATTCTATTGTTAATGTATATTCTTGGATTACTCCTGGATCTATTTTTATATCTTTTATTATGTTTATATGACTTCCACTTCCTCTTATTTGACTTTCTTCTAATGTTCCTCCACCATTTGTACTTGTTAAACTCATTACTAAGTCTGTTTTATTTACAAATGTATTTGTTAGGTTTTCCCAGTTTATGTTATATGTTGCTTCCACTGTTCCTGTGTTTTCTACTGTAAAGGTTTTTGACAAGCTCCATCCTGGTTCTATACTTTCTCCTTTTAGTTCTTGTCCATTTGTATAGACAATAGAAAGCGAGCCTGTTTCTACTACATCTGATGAAGCTGTTTCATTTCCTGTTATTATACTTGTAAAGAATGCATATGAAAGACTTACTATACTTAGTATTATTAGTATAGAGAGTATTACTGATGC
>JABLTK010046228.1_pt1 | contig 13349 bp, 8 predicted proteins | sample 7160131 | NCBI WGS metagenome assembly JABLTK01 (sample SAMN14651221, study PRJNA627086) | human gut metagenome | isolation source: feces | host: Homo sapiens
CGGCGCTTTCGGCAACCGCAGCATCAAGGGCGCTAGCGTAACGGGAGCGCTGCGCCGGCTTCTCGGCGTTGCGGGGCTTCTTGGCCTTTTCCTGAGCGCGGGCATACCAATCAGGCACGCTTGCCTGCGCTGCACGCTGTTGCTCCGCGGCGGCCTGCATCTGCTGGGCAGCAGCCTGCTGAGCCGCTGCTTGCTGGGCTGCTGCCTGCTGGGCCTCGAATTCCGCCTGCTGCATTGCTGCCTGCTGGGCCTCAAACTCTGCCTGAGCCTTTTCAGCTTCCTCTGCCTGCTGGGCCTCAAGAGCCTGCTGCTCCTGCTCTGCCGCAAGACGAGCCTGCTCGGCATCGCGTCGAGCGCTCTCGATGGCGCGCGCCTCCATACGCTGCATTCGAGCTTCTTCTTCAGCTTCCTCGCGATCATGTCGCTCGATCTTCTGGAGATTGCGCTCAACCTCTTCAGCGGTCATGCCATCGACGGGCTTGCCCGACAACGCCGAGATTGCAGCCTTGGCGGCGATGAGGCTCTCCTCGTCCTCCATGGAGGAACGGGTGTGGGAGGAATACACGAACTCGGCGCCTTCAGGGACAAGGCCGCTCTCGTACGCGGCCTCCGGTCCATGCATCAGGGCATCCTCGCGCTCGGCGATCTCAGCTTCGCTCACGCGACCCGCACCGATACGACGAGCCAGCTCAAGCAGGGCGGCAACGCCGGAAGCATTGCAGTTCGCACCCTCGTTGTAAGCAGCAGTCTGATGTAGCGCACCAAGAGCCAGCGGGATAGCAGTGAGCAGCATGGCGATAACGGTCAGCAGCGTGAAGATCGTGGTAAGCGTACCTTCGGAAGAACCCAGTGCAACGCCCTTGATAAGCAGCAGCACGGGAAGAGCGACCATCGCACCAAAGGAAATCTTACCGACAAGCGGCATGACCTGCACCGTGGGACCGGTAAGCTCGGCACGCACCTTGCCGGTATCATAACGAGCCACCAGGATAACCTTTCGGCGACGAGCGCCTTCGCCATCCTCAGACGCTGCGGGGGCGTACTTAGCCACAACGTTTTGGCTCACACCTTTTCCCAGAAGCTTCGAGATGATGGGCTTATCCAAATACTCCGCGGCGAACAAGCCGACAGCCGCAAGGCAACCGATAACCCCGATGATGCTCAACACGGGCACAATCAACGACAGCAAGGCTAGCACCACAGCTGCGCCGCAGCAGATCATGCTAGGCAAATGGGGGTCGCTGACCCCATTGAAATCCTCGATGTTAGCAGGCAGACCTGCTTCCTTCTGAAATTGCTCGGTAATGTACAACGCAGCCTGCTGTTCCTCTTCGGTGCCAGCGGGACGGGCGCCGATTTCCTGTGACAGGTATGCGATATGCTCTTTAATATCCGGCATTTTTGTGCCTTTCGTTCCTCAATTACAGCAAGGCATATACGGGTTGCAGTATACGCTATTTGCCTTGCGCGCCCAAATAATCACGTATAACTGCATCACTGGTACCGGCAGCCGCGCGCTGTCCGGCATAGCTTCTGATAACCTCGGCCCACGTTGCGAAATACGCATCTTTGACCAATTGCTTCGGGTCGCTTGGCAAGGCTGCAGCCATCGTCGCAGCTTCCTCTTCGGCAGCGTTATACGCATCGTTTCGCGCGATGGCCTCATCCTTATTTTTCACGGTGAGGGCCTCATCGGACTGCACTGCCAAATCCATCGCTTCTATCCGCTTTTCCACATACTCGATCAGCGGTGAAACATCAGCCGTTGGGTAATCCGCTTGAAGCGCCCTGAGCTGATCAAGGCTCTTGGAAAACGTTTCCTTCGCTTCCAAGGTACACTCTTTGGAAGCATCGACCTCGTTCCGTCCGGCCAGTTTCGTTGCCTCGCGAACCTGGGCATCCGCATCCAGCACCAGCTGCCACGCAGCGTCGCATTCCTTTGCCGCCTGCTCAGCATCTTCCGACGTCTCAACCAGCTGCATGCCTTGCGTTATCATGCCTTGACGCGCCGTTATCGATATCACCGTCTGATTGGCAACTTCGCGGACGGAAGGATCGGAAAGCTTTTCGGAGACGTTGCGCGCGCTCCCATCGGCATCGACCAGCAACTGTTTGGTTTGCTCGACGGAGGATAGGACATCTTGTCTCTTCCCTTCGCTTTGAGTTGCAAAGGGATCGTCCACTATCGCGTCTATTTGCAAGATGGTCTCATCAGCTTCGGAAACCAGTCTCAGCGCATCCATAAGCTCGGATTCGTATCCTTGCTGCTCGGTGACCTGACAATGCCATGCCCAAACGCCAACGGATACGATTACCAACGAGGCGGCTACCACAACGGATACCGCAGCAATCCTTCCCTTGCGTCGACGTGCTTTTCTTCGAGCTATCTCTTGCTCGATGGACATGCGCTTAGCACCAGCCGGCGTTTGAGACGAAGCCTCTTCGCTATGACCAGATGCGTGGATAGCCTTACTGCGTTGGGTTGCTTGCTTAGCGAATTTCCGTTTAAACCAGACTCCGCTTTGCCTCCTGCGAGCACCACGTTCGGCAACATGCGAACCGGCCAACGCCCTATGGTTGGATGTTTCACGTGAAACACTCTGAGTATCCGTATCTCTGCGATTGGCAAGCAAATCCCTCAGGCTGAATCGCTGAGTTGTTTCCTTATATTTAGCAGCATCGAGAACGCTGAACGATATCTCGTTGGACGTTCCGTGCGTCCTCTCTTTGATATGAGCTGCTCGGGCGATTTTATCGTCTCGTCTTCTCATATATGCCGCCAGGTTCAGCCTCGGTTCGTTGCCGCCAATTCAGCAACGATTTGAGCGGCGGGCAGCACCTTGATGTTGCCGCTTGGCAAGGAATTCAGGAACACCTTTCCGTAGCTCTTCGAAACCAACCTATGATCTGCGAGGATCAGCGCGCCAGTGTCATCGGCGCGACGAATCAATCGACCAGCCGCCTGCTTCACCTCAAGCACCGCCGCGGGCAGCACATAATGTCGCCAAGCTTGGTCATCGCGTTCCGCACGCTCGCAAGAGAGCGGATCGGTCGGTTTCATGAAGGGGAGCTTCGGGATGACGACGCCTTTCAGCGTTGCGCCCGGAGCGTCGAACCCTTCCCAGAAGCTTTTCAGCGCGAACAGCGACAAGTGCTCGTCAGCAAGGAAGTCATCACGCAGGCCCTTCACCGACACACCCCACTTCTGGCACACCAAGCGCAAATCATCGCTTTTCAGTTCAGGTTGAACATAGTCGAAGCAACGCTCCATCTCGCGACGGTTTGTGAACAGCGTGAGCATCGAACCTTGCTGCGCTTTATGCGCCTCAACAAAGAACTTTTGCAGGGTGGCCATATAGCTAGGCTCGTTCGGCTCGGGCATATCGGCCACAACGTACACCGTCATGTTCTTATCGAAGTCATAGCTGGAATCAAGCTGGCAGGTTTTGACCGGAGAGAACTCTCCTTGACCCAAGCCCATAGCGTTCGTGAAGCCATCAAAGCTCCCGTTGACAGACAGCGTTGCCGATGCGAACACCACCGAATGCGTAGATGCATAGAGCGTATCGTTCAGCTTTCCGCCGACGTTAACGGGCATACCTTGCAGCTTTTCGCCGACGCGGTCCTTCTTCCGGCACAGCGTTGCAGCGTACGCATAGCTTTCGTTGGGGTTCTCAAGGATCACCTGCACTGCATTGACCTGTTCCTTCAAGTCAATGGCCATCGCGGCTATCTCGCGTTGTATCGCGGCTGCGTTCTCGATGTCTTCAAGATATGCCACCAGATTCTGGCAAGCCGCGATCAGCTTCTCGGCAGATTCCCGCATCGCGACGCCCTTGTCCACGATATCGCCGAACGTGGCGGAACTCCGGATATCGCTGTTCACCCACAGCTCTACGATTTCGTAGCCGCGCCCATGTCGGTTCGTGTCGAAGAACAACAGGCCCTTCAAGCTGGCGCAGAAAGCCTCAGCGGTCTGACGATACGCTTCACCCGCACTCTTACCCTTTTGCGTGAGCGTATAGAACAGCGTTTCGCTTTCCTCTTTCGCGCCGTTCAGGACCACACGGCGCTCCGCGCGGGAGAACACGTTCCTACGAGCATCATCTGCCGCTACTCGGCGCGCCTCTCGAAGGATATTCTCAGCATCAAGCTCGATGGAAAAAGCACGGCGCGCCTCGCTTTCGGCACTATGGGCCTCATCGACCGCCCAGTAGCGAACCGGCGGCAGCAGGCCGCCATCAGCGGCCATATCGCAGAACAGCAGGCTATGATTGGTAACCAGGATATCCGCAGCTTCGGCACGCTTGCGCGCCCCGTGGACGAAGCACAGGTTGCCGAAGAACGGACACTTGCGGCGCAGGCATTCCTGGCTGCTCGTCGTGATCACCTTTCGCGGCAGCAAGCGATAGTCAAGCTTCAATCCGTCGATATCGTCGTATTCCGTTTGTTCGATGAACGAAAGCAGCGCCGCCATCGCAGGGGCCTGCGACAGCTCTTTGCCCTGAATCTCCTTCATCGCAGCGCCATCATCAACCACGCTGCGAATCTTGCGAAGGCAAGGATAGTGGGAGAATCCCTTCAACGGTGCACACGTCAAAGGCTTTGCATCGGGATCGGATACGCGTAATGCCTTCGCAAGCGCGGGAACCTCTTTGAATACCAGCTGATCGAGCAAAGCATTCGTTTTGGTTGCCACGCCGACGGTGATGCCGTTCCTCTGCGCGGTAAGCGCCAAAGGAACCAGATACGCCATGGATTTTCCTACGCCGGTTCCGGCCTCAACCACAAGATTGTCCCCAGAAGCGAACGCATCACGCACCGAAGTGCTCATATCTCGCTGCTCGGCCCGCGGCTCGTAATTCTTATACAAGTTGCCCACAAGACCCTCTTGGCTGAAGGCTTTGGCAATCTCCTCGGCAGTGGGGTACTCCATGCTGCGCATAGGGTCGGAGGCGATCGCATCCGCATCAACCTTCGGCCTGTTCTCGATCTTGCGAAGACGATCGCGACGAATGGATTGCAGCGAGAACAAATCGAGCTGGCTCGTTGCCCACGAAAGCTGCCCCTCGTTTGTTTCACGTGAAACAATGTCGCGCGCAGCGTCTTCGACCAAGGCAGCTTCATCGGACGTCATGTCAGCAGCATCACCGGAATGGTCGGCGAAGTACTGGAAAACAACCTGGGTTTCCCACTGCTCAGGCGTTGCAAGGGATGCGATTTTAGCCACAAGGGGCTTCGGCATGGCATCCACTGCAGCCAGCAGAATACGGAACACGGCACACGTAGCCGCAACGTCATCGTCTGCGCGATGCGTGGAAACCGGTGCCCCGAAGGTGCGAACCAGGTCGATAAGTCGATGAGATTTCAAGCGGGGAAGAGCAATGCGAGCAAGATCCAAGGAGTCAAGCCAGGTGTTCTCCAGCAAAGGATAGCCGCTTGGATGTCGCGTGGTGAAGGTGCGATCGAAGGCGGCATTATGGGCCACAAGCTTCGAATCACCAACGAACTCGGCGAGCTGCGCAAGCGCCTCTTCCGGAGAAGGAGCGTCGGCAACATCCTCATCGTGAATATTGGTCAGATGAGCAACATCTTCCGGAATAGGCTTTCCGGGGTTTACGAACGTCACAAACCAATCGACTATCTCGCCCTTATCCATGCGGGCGGCCGCAATCTGCGTCAACTCATCGTGATTGAACGAGAAGCCGGTTGTCTCGGTGTCTATAACGACGATATCGCGGTCAAGCTCACCGTAATCGCTTTCTTTCGAAGCATCAGCAAGCGATGCATAGCGATCGACGATCGCCTGAGGGGTTCCATCACTGATATACGCGAGCAAATCACCACGCACGGCATATTCCTTATCTCCCACATGGATGCTTCCATGTTTGCTTCTATCACTTTGTAACCTTCTTATTGTAAGTCAGCCGGCATCGATGGATGCCGGGTATTCCGCTTCTTCGTTTGTGTTACGCTTTTTTCACTTCATTTCAGATAGGAGACCCCATGCTGCCTGATTGCTATTTCGGCGCATATGCCCGCTTTGACACCACTTCAAAGAAAGATGCGGCGATTCTGCTTGGATCGAATTGCATCATCGGCGACGTTTTCAATATCGAGTTCAAGCCCTTGGAAGGCCAAACACGCGCATGGGTCGTGAACGATTATGGCGATACTCTAGGCTACCTCGACGAGCAAACGTCCCATAAACTCAACTTGCTTGCCGCCAAAAACTGGGAAATGCATGCTGTCTTGTCGTTCGTCGCCTTCACCGATCAGCCGGAACCGGGTTTCTATTGGGGCGAAGTCGCAATCTTCTGCTACGACAAGGTACATCAATCGGATTTCGATACTTTTATGCAAACGACCATGAAATCGCTTGCACAAGGCATACGCCCGCGTATCGACATCAAGAATCAAGGTGTGCAATCGATTCTTGATTCCCATGGAACCTGGCAGCCTTCGCAGCGAGCTGATATGCCCAAGGGCGACAGCCATACCGCCATCCTCAAGAAATCCCGGGGCTTTACCGACTTGATGGTTCAAAAGAGCAGGGAAGGGAACAAGGGCTGTTTTTTGATCAGCTGGGCATTCTTGCTAGCATTGGTCGCATTGGTGGTGTTCGGCTTAAAAAGCTGCAGGTTGTTTTAGATACACCCTTTCACTAAACTTCGTTGGCCAATGGCTTTCTTAAAGGATATTTCAAGGGTTCGCTCGACACTACGGAGTTCATCCTGTCATAGAACGACATAAAGTTTTTTGGAAGATTATTCGATCTTAAATCCCCGCATCGAGGTCAACTCTTAAATCAACGGATGGCATGATGGCCTGCTCTACGAATAAGAGCCCATCCTCCAAATCAATCTTAACGCTATACAATCCGTTAGAGCATCGCATGGTGCCAAGCTACAGCAAGAGGGGGCTGACCCCGGAACACTTCCGGAATCAGCCCCCTCTGTTTGCCATGCATCCTTTGTCTAATGGCATCCATTTCTGTTTGCCACGTATTCTGTATCCAACGACATCCATTTCTCAGGGGTGCGCTGAATTGTTTTAGGTCGCCTGTTTATGAAAAGACGACTAATTCAATCGACTGCCCAACAAACTTGTTCCGCAAACCCGTTTATCGCACAGGCTCTTCCAAGGCAAGCTCGATAAGCTTGGTGCACAACTCGGGGAAGGTCATGCCTGCGGCGCGAGCGGCATCGGGAAGAAGGGACGTAGCCGTCATGCCGGGAATGGTGTTCGTCTCCAACGCCCAGCAATCACCGTTGTCTTCCAAGATGAAGTCAGTGCGAGAGGTGCCGCTGCATGAGAGCGCTTTGTGAGCGTTTTCCGCCTCGCGCTGCATAACCTTCGTCACATCGTCGGGGATGCGCGCAGGGCAGATATGCTGAGAGCCGCCCACGGCATACTTCGACTCAAAGTCGTAGAAATCGCTCTTGGGAACGATTTCGATAACGGGCATAGCCTTCGGCTCATGGTTCCCCAGAACAGCGACAGTGAATTCACGGCCCTTGATATAACGCTCGATAAGCACCTCGTCATCGATATCGAGCGCCTTCTGCAAAGCATCTTCGATGGCTTCCGCACCCTCCACGATGAACACGCCGATAGCGCTGCCCTCGGTACCTGGCTTCACAACAACCTTCTCACCCATAGACGAGATGACCTGCTGGATATCAACCTTGTCACCCTTGTTAACCGTCAGGGACGGAGGAGTGGGGATACCCTCGCGCTCGTAGAAGACCTTTGCCTTCACCTTGTCCATGGCAAGCGCGCTCGACCACACGCCAGAGCACGTGTAAGGGATGCCGACGATATCGAGCAAACCCTGCACCGTACCGTCTTCGCCAAATTTGCCATGCAGGCAGAGGAACGCCACGTCGAACGGTTCCTCGATCAAACGCTTCAGGTCTTCCTTGTTCGCCGGATCGATATCAGTGACGGAAAAACCCGCCGTCTCCAAAGCTTCGCGAGCACCCTTACCGGATGCCAAGGAAATTTCACGCTCGTTGCTTTTGCCGCCGCACAAAAGAGCAACACGACAAGAACGAGGATCGATACTTGAAGACATGACTCCTTCTTTCTCCTTTAGAGATCGTATTGCTGCAGTATAGCAAAACCCGCACACGGGCTTCACAGCATGCAAGGTAAGCGCTGATGTTTCACGTGAAACAGGTATAATGACCCGCATGAATACACCAATCAAAAACTTCACCCAAAGCGACCTGGCTTCCCTTATGAAGGAACTCGGTCAACCATCTTTTCGCGCAAAACAGCTTTACGAGTGGCTCTACAGCAAAGGCGCTCAAAGCTACGAAGACATGACCAACCTGCCCTCTAAACTTCGAACCCAGCTTTCCGAGGAGTATCCGTTATACGTGCCAAGCGTGCTAGAGGAGGCCGTTTCCAACGATGGCACCCATAAGCTGCTCCTGGAATACCACGACGGCGTATGCGTTGAAACCGTTGCCATCCCATCGCGCAACGGCGACCGTCTTACGGTCTGCTTTTCCACGCAAGCCGGCTACCCTATGGCGTGCTCGTTTTGCGCGACAGGGAAAGAAGGCCTTACACGCAATTTAACCGCAGGCGAGATTGTCGATCAGATCGTCACAGTACAGCGCCTTATGGGGCGTCGCGTGACCAATGTCGTCGGCATGGGACAGGGCGAACCACTGCTGAACTACGACAACGTCTTGAGCGCGCTACGTATCATCAACGACGAAAAAGGCTTGGGTATCGGAGCGCGTCACATCTGCATCTCCACGTGCGGCATCATTCCTGGAATCGACCGATTTACGGAAGAGCCCGAGCAGTTCACACTTGCCGTGTCCCTTCATGCAGCACGACAGGATGTACGCCTTGAGCTGATGCCGAAAACCAGCGGTTTCCCCTTGCCGAAGCTTAAGCAAAGCCTGCTGCGTTATATCGAGAAAACGAATCGTCGCGTCACGTTCGAATACATCATGATCGATGGTGTTAACGACACTGATGCGGACCTGACGGCGCTACTGGACTTCTGCAAGGGATTGCTTTGCCATATAAACCTGATTCCCATCAACTCGATCCCTGAATCACCGTATAAGCCAAGCGCTTCCAGAACCATCGACAAATGGATTGCCGAAACAGGCCGTCACGGGATAGAGACCACGTTGCGAGATTCCAGGGGATCCGATATCGCCGGCGCCTGCGGACAGCTGAAGAACACGTTCACGAACGGGCGATAGCAAGTGCGCTTATCAAGTGCGGGCCCGCAAACGGTAGCAATTGACGCCTTATCACGTTTGCAAAGGCAGCATAAACTGGTTTCATAGCCTCACAACCTCCCGATGCTTTCCTGGATATCATCGAAAGCATCGGGAGGTTTCCTTTTCGTAAACATGACCGCTCACTGAGAACAAAGGACGCGCTTCCCCGTAATGGCGCAAACCCCTAAATCGAAAGCGCGCGATATCTATCGGGTTATCAGATCGACAACTCAATATAGCTCGACTCATTCGGCGCTGGTGACGGCAACGAACGCATGATCACTCGTCAAATAAAAAAACGAGCCGGCGATGAATGCGTCGACTCGTTTACTTTGCTTGAAAATCGAAATTCCTTATGCAAGGTTCGAAGCAAGAATACCCTTGAACAGACGCTCAAGATCGTCTTCGTCCTTAAATTCGATTTCGATCTTATTCTTGCCGTTGACGGATTTCACCTTAACCGGCGTATCCAAAACATCCTTAAGCGTACGGGCAACCTTTCGGTATTCCTTCGGCATAGGAATCTTCGGCTTAGCGTTCTCATTTTTCTTTCCGGAGAACAAGCGCGCCAAAGCCTCGGCTTCGCGAACAGACAGCTTTTCCTCAACCAGCTTACGCGTCAGGCGCTCACGTCCTTCTTTCGTGGGGATGGAAAGGATAGCTCGTGCGTGGCCGGCGGTAATCTTCTCCTCGAACAGCAACTGTTGAGCTTCCTCGGGAAGCTCCAGCAAACGCAAGGCGTTCGCAACCGTGGAACGACCCTTCGACATCGCCTGAGCAACCTCAGCCTGCGTCATGTTCAATCGTTCCATCATGCGGCGATAGCCGTACGCTTCCTCAATGGGATTAAGATCAGAACGCTGGATGTTCTCAATAAGCGCCAGCTCCAGAGCCTTGTCGTCGCTAGCTTCTTTAACTCGAATAGGCACTTGCTGCAAACCTGCCAGCTTCGATGCCTGCCAACGACGCTCACCGGCGATGATCTGATACGTGCCATCCTCAAGCGGACGCACCAGAATCGGCTGCAAAAGCCCGTCTTTTTGGATAGAAGCGGAAAGCTCCTCCAGCTCCTCGCGCTTGAAATTCGTACGAGGCTGATCGGGGTTAGGAGCGATGGAGTTGATGTCCACTTCGTTCACTTCGCGAGATTGCGCATCGCCGTCGTTTTGCGCAGCAACAGAAGACGTTACCGTGCGCTCAACCACTTCCTGGACAGCAGGACGCGCAGCACGCTGGGCAACTCCCTTGATGGTGACCTCAACGCCGTTTTCAACAATCGACTCGGGCTCCTGCTCTTCATAGGAGGAGGGAACGGCTTCGCGAGCCGTCCGGGGCTCAGGCGATTTTTGCGCAGGAACAGTCTCGCGAATCACTTCACGCTCAGGCTGAGGCTTCGGTTGAGACTGCTGCGGCTGCTCAGCATCCACGCGCACACGTTGCGGCTCCTCTTGAGGAATAGCCTCCTCATAGGCACCGCCCAACAACGAGTTCAGACCACGACCAAGACCACCACGACCATTCCTAGCCACGGGCAATCACTTCCTTAGCAAGACTCATGTACGACTGGGCACCCTTGCCCGAAGGGTCGTACAGGGTTATCGGTTGACCGAAGCTAGGAGCCTCGGAAAGCTTTACGGTACGGGGAATCAGCGTCTCGAACACCAATCGCCCGAAATAGCTGCGCACTTCCTCAACCACTTGGCGGGACAGCGTGGTTCGACCGTCGTACATAGTCATAAGTACTCCGTAGATATCCAACGTGGGATTCAAGCGAGTTTTGACACGTTTCATCGAATCAAGGAGTTTTGTCACACCTTCCAATGCATAGAACTCGCACTGAATAGGGATAAGCAGCTTATCGGCGGCAACTAGGGCGTTAACCGTCAGCAAGCCCAGGGAAGGGGGGCAATCAATGAAGATGTAATCATATTTACCGCGAAGAGCCCCGATGGCATCCTTAAGACGATTCTCGCGCGCCATCTCGGAAACCAGCTCGACTTCCGCGCCGGCAAGGTTGATGGTCGCCGGAACCAAGTCCAAACCCTCGCACACATCGGGGATGATAACCTCTTCGACGGGAACATCGTTGAGCAGCACATCGTAGATGCAATTCTGCACCTGGCTCTTCTCAACTCCAAGGCCGCTTGAGGAATTACCCTGAGGATCAAGGTCGACAAGAAGCACCTGCTTGCCCATCTCACCAAGCGCGGCGGAAAGATTGATTGCAGTGGTGGACTTACCCACACCGCCCTTCTGGTTGATAATCGCCATGATCTTCGTCTGGCCAACCACATGCTTCACCGGCTTCTTATCGCGGTAGGAGCGAATGGGCGTAGGCTCGATTTCGGGGCGAGATTCAACAGGCTGCGGCTCGGGTTCGGTTGAGTTATGAGGGTCGCGCTCGACCACTTCGATGTGCTCGATGGCTATCTCATCCTCAACGGTATCTTCCTGTACGCGTTGTTCCTGCTGAACCGGCTCAGCTTGCTTTTTATCTTTCCTGAGGCCGTCAAAAAATCCCACAGGAACCCCCTTTCATGGTTTCAGACGCTAGTATACCGTGTTTCGTTTCACGCGTATAAAACCCCAACCCACAATAGGGACTTTTGAACGGAAATCAACGAAACCTCGATAAGAAAAAAGCCGCCCCTACAATATCGGGAACGGCTTATATCGCTACAGCGGCTTTTTCTGAGCCAAACCGGTTCTGCGAGGCAGCTTCAGCTTCGGCTTAGCAACCTTCTCATAGCACAGAATCCGGCGAGAGTAATCATCAAGCTCGTAGGTCTGATCATCAACCAGTTCCATACCAACCTGCTTGCCGACGACGCGAGCGTGATCAAGCTCATCTTGCTCAACGAGGGCTTTGAAGCAGATGAGACGGCCGCCCATCTTCAGCAGCGGGGAAGAGAGCTCCAGCAAGACGGACAGTTTAGACAATGCCCGAGCACTAATCGCAGCAAATTGCCCAGCCTGCTCGCGACCAAGGTCCTCAATGCGGCCGGCATACGTGGATACGTTGTCAAGCCCCAGTTCCTCGATGAAACCATCAAGGATCTGAACCTTCTTTTGAACGGAGTCGACCAGCAACGTGGGTCTACCGGTTTCAATGGCAAGCGGAATACCAGGATAACCCGCACCCGTTCCAATATCGGCATAGCGGCCTTCGGGACAAGCGTTCAAAGCATCAAGGCCAAGCAGGGAATCCTGGACATGGAGCACCATGCCATCTTCCCAAGAAGAGATACGCGTGATGTTCGTGGTCTTGTTGGCTTCGATAACCAACTCCAAATGTCGCTTGAGCAAGTCCTCGTGCATGAACCGTTCCTTCTGTCCTGTTGTTTCACGTGAAACATACTTTAGCCCTTCATGCAGCATATTGGACTCCAAGGATATGAACCCCTCGAAAAACAAAGAGGCCGCATCCGAAGATGCGGCCTGATAGGTTCCTGAGATATCAGCCAAGAGCCAAATAGAAGCAACTGCTTAGAGCGGAACAACCACAACGTGGCGCGCGGAGCCCTCTCCCTCAGATGCCGTCTCGACGCGTTCGTCGTCACGAAGCGCAATATGCACGATGCGACGCTCGTACGGAGTCATGGGGCGAAGCTTCACGCTGCGATGTTGCTTGGCAGCCTTCGCGGCAGCATTACGAGCGATGGACTCGAGCTTCTCTCGCTGACGATTCTTGTAACCCTCAACATCGACGATAACGGGATAACGGAAGCCCATGGTGCGAACGGTAATAGCGGACACCAGAAACTGCAACGCATCAAGGGTCTTACCATGGCGGCCGATGAGAACAGCCAGATCGTCACCGGTGATGTCGAGGATAAGCTCGCCTTCATCGCCTTCGTACTCGTCAATGGTGACCTCGCCGACATCGAAGTGCTTCAGGATATCCTGGATAGTTGCGATGGCGGTATCCGCGATGCGATCAAGATCCTCGTCGCTGATGCCGTCTTGTTCGACCTGGGCGTCTTGAGCCTCTTCTGCGGTCAACTCCACGTTCTCTTCTTCTGCCATTTGCAGCTCCTTAGAACTAAAAACCACAGTGCGCGGGGTTTCACCTGGAACACCCCCCCCCATTACGGC
>JABLTK010150959.1_pt1 | contig 13340 bp, 10 predicted proteins | sample 7160131 | NCBI WGS metagenome assembly JABLTK01 (sample SAMN14651221, study PRJNA627086) | human gut metagenome | isolation source: feces | host: Homo sapiens
TAACCTCTGGAAAACTATATACATCAGGTGTTGCAGAGATAACATATGGAAATCAACAAGGAGTATATTATACAAATAGTGAAGGAATAGTACAAACAGGTTTCCAAACTATAGGAAAAGATAAGTATTATTTTAATGAAGAAGGAAAGCTACAAAAAGGAATAGTAGAAGTAGCAGGAAAGAAATATTTACTAGGAATAACCTCCGGAAAATTATATACAGCGGGATTAGCGGAGATAACATATGGAGAACAACAAGGAGTATATTATACAAATAGTGAGGGGCAAGTGGAAATTGGTTTTAAGGTTGTAGGTAAGAATAAGTACTATTTTGATGATGAGACTGGAAAAATGGTCAAAAACACTATAAGAACAATAGAAAATGATAAATATTATTTTGATGCTAATGGAGCTATGCAATACGGTATTCAAACAATAAATGGACAAAAATATCTTTTTGGGATAACCTCAGGCAAGTTATATACATCAGGATTAGCAGAAATAACATATGGTGATCAAAAAGGAATATATTATACAAATAGTGATGGAATACTTTTAAATGGCATTCAAACAATAAATGGACAAAAATATTTATTTGGGATAAATTCATATAAACTGTACTTTGGTTGGGCTCAAACACCTAATGGAAACATTTATTACAGTGATCCTACTACAGGTATAATATATACAGGTAGATTAGAAATAGATAACAACTGGTACAACTTTGATGATAATGGTGTTTTACAAACAGGATGGCAAACAATAGATAATAAAGAATATTACTTTTATGCTGATGGTACAAAAGCAAGAGGAATGTCAAAGATATCTGGAAGTAGACATTTATTTAGTGATACAGGAGAATGTCTAAAGAAAAATGTTAAATTATGGATTGATGTATCATATGCACAGGGTGATATAGAGTGGGATTCCCTATGGAAATCTGGTGACATTGACGGTGTAATATTGAGAATAGGTAGAGGTGCTTATATAGAAGATGCTAAGTTTAAAAGAAATATTGCCGCTGTTAAAAGACTAGGAATTCCTTATTCAATATATTACTTCAGTTATGCTGAAAACACTGCAGAAGCACTACAGGAAGCTAGAAATATGGTACATATATATAAAAAATATGGTGTCAGTACTAGCATTCCGACGTATTATGATATAGAGTATTATACTCATATGACAAGTGAACAATATAAAAATATTGTTGAAACTTATTCAAAATTTGCTAGACAAAACGGTATTGATGTAAAGGTATATGCGAGTGCTAGATTTGCTGAAAAAAAATTATTGAATTATACAGAGTGGGTTGCACATTATACTGGAACAAAGATTAGTGACAATCCTAATGAGAATATATATGATATTTATCCAAAACGAGTAACAGATTACAAAGGAAATTGGAAAATATGGCAATATAGTAATAATGGACATGTAACTGGTATAAAAGGACGCGTTGATTTTAATGTTTATGTTAGGTAAAAATTGTTAAATGAATCAGCAAAATTCAGAAAGATTAATTGAAGGCAAATATTTATTAAATTAGTTCTTAAACTTTTTTATATAAATGTTTGCTTTCTTCTTTTTCTAAGTTCAATAGTATGGTATTTTAAAATTTATTTAACTATAGGTGATGCAAAGTTATGTTCATAAACGGTCATATGTTTTTGAAGATAAATGTGTTTATTTTTTCAATTTACATTATTTTATTTGTTTTGAATAATGATTTTAATGTGGTATACTATAAATTGTAGGCAAGGTATTAAATTTATTAGAATGCTTGTGAAATGTGAATTAGTATGCGAAGGGAATAAGTTATGACAAAAAACGAAAAAATATGTGTATATACATGTATAACCGGAAACTATGACAATTTAAAAGAAATATCAAATATTGAAAATGGTATTGATTATTACTGTTTTACCAATAATAAAAAAATTAAGTCCAATACATGGAAGGTTATATATATAGAAGATGATAAATTAAGTAATGTGCAATTAGCGAGAAAAACTAAAATACTTGGTAATGACATTGTTAACTCATATGATATAGCATTATGGATGGATGGAGCTGTAATATTTAATAAACCAATAATGAAATTTATTAATTACTATTTGAAAGAAAATGATGCATTTGTTGCTTTTAAACATGGAGAAAGAGATAACATAAAAGATGAAGCATATGCGTGTTATAGATTTAATAAAGAAACAAAAGATAATATTAATAAGTTATTAAAATTTTTAAAGAAAGAAAAATATAAAAATAACAATGGATTAATAGAAAGTACAGTATATATTAAAAGACCACAAGATAAATTGGTAAAGGAAACTATGAAAATGTGGTTTGATATGATTATAAAGTATACAAAAAGAGATCAATTATCATTTAATTATTGTATATCTAAAACAGGACTTTCTGTTAAATGGATTAATGAAAAAGTTTTTGATAATGAATGGTTTTCATGGAAAAATCATTTTAGTGAATCTAAATTAGAAAAATATAGTATTTATTTTGGTAATATTAATAACTATGATATGGACAAAGATGTAAAAGGTCATTATAAGGTAAATGGGAATAATTATTCATTTTCCGAAGAAGTAATATGTGATACAGACAAGATTTATATAACTGTTTGTAATATTAATTGTGTAAACTATAGTAATCTAAAAATAAATAATTTAAAAAAGAATCAATATAAGATTTACAATACATTGAATTATAATGGTAAAGATATTATATACACCGATGAATTTGTTATTGAAATTAATAAAAAATATAAAGTAAAAGACAAAATAAACTTTAGCATTGATATGTTATTGCTAGATAAAGATCAACAGGAAGAATTAATTAAGAAACTTGGAGATACTAGTATTATTCTTAGTCAAAAAATTAATGATTTAGAAAATGAAATTGATTCAAAAAGTAAATATATAGAAAAAATATGGTCATTAATAAATAGTAGTTATTTATGTAGATTAGGATTGAAATTAAAAAGGAAAAAAGACATTTAAGTTTTTTTTTTATCAATATTATGGTACAATAATTAAGTGAATGGTGGAGGAAATATGAAAAAAAACAAAGATAAAGATTCAGCTATTATAGTAGAAAATGTTTCTAAAAAATTTAAAATTTATTATGATAAACCAAATACTTTAAAGGAGAGATTGATATTTTGGAATAAATCAAAAATTAATTATCACCAAGTACTTTCAAATATTAATTTAGATATAAAAAAGGGTGAAACTGTCGCATTAATAGGTGTTAATGGTAGTGGAAAGTCTACTTTGTTAAAGTTAATGACAAAAATTATTTATCCAACTTCAGGAAAAGTTATAACAAATGGAAAATTAACCTCTCTATTAGAGCTTGGAGCTGGTTTTCATCCAGATTTTACAGGTAGAGAAAATATTTATTTTAATGCATCAATATTTGGACTTAGTGCAGCGGAAATTGATGCAAGAGTTCAAGAAATAATAGATTTTTCAGAACTTGGTGAATATATTGATACACCAGTTAGAACATATTCATCTGGAATGTATATGAGACTTGCATTTAGTGTAGCAATTAATGTAGATGCAGAAATTCTTTTAATTGATGAAATTTTAGCTGTTGGAGATCAACATTTTCAGGATAAATGTTTTGCTAAATTAGAAGAACTAAAAAAATCTGATAAAACAATAGTTATAGTTAGCCATAGCCTAGGTGCAGTCAAAAAATTATGCACAAGAGGTATTTGGATTTATAATGGTGAAGTTCGAAAAGACGGAGATATAAAAGACGTTATCGATGAATATTTAAAGGTGTGTGGATAAAATATGTTTAAAGAATTATATGAATATAGACAATTATTAAAAAGTAATATAAGTAAAGAAGTTAGGGGAAAATACAAAGGCTCTTTTTTAGGTATATTATGGTCATTTGTTAATCCATTATTGATGACACTTGTGTATGCCATAGTTTTTCCATTTCTTTTAAAAAGTAGTCAGCCACATTATACAACATTTATTGTAATTGCTATTATTCCATGGACTTGGTTTACGTATACAATAATGTCTGGTACTAATACATTTTTAGTTAATGCAGGAATAATTAAAAAAGTATATTTTCCAAGAGAAATTCTTCCTATTTCTATAGTAACTAGTGGCTTAATTAATTATTTAATATCATGTATTATAATAGGAATATTCTTATTATTTAGTGGTATAGGTTTTAGTATTTATATACTATATTTACCATTAATAGTATTAATTCAATACATATTACAATTAGGAATAATTTTTATAACAAGTTCAATAGATGTTTATATTAGAGATGCTGAATATATAATAAATTTTATAGTTCAAATGGTTTTCTATGCGACTCCAGTATTATATTCAATTGATATGTTTCCAGAAAAATTTAGATGGATTTTAAGATTAAATCCACTTGCTACAATAATAGAGAGTTATAGAAATATCTTTTATTATAAGACTAATCCTGATTTTAAAATGCTTGGCATAACTTTTATTGTTAGCTTTATTATACTTATAGTTGGGTATGCTATATTTGAAAAATTGAAAAAAGGTTTTGCAGAGGAGTTATAGTATGACAAAAAACAAAGAATTAAAGATAGCAGGAATAGTTACATTGTATAATCCTACAGATGCAGATATCAAGAATATTTCTACTTATATAGATGATATAGATAAACTATACATTGTTGATAATACAGAAGGAAGAGACAATAAAAAAAAGCTTCCAAAGAATAAAAAAATAGAGTATATTTTCAAAAATGAAAATTTGGGTGTTGCTACTGCAATGAATATGGGGGCAAAAAAAGCAATAAAAGATGGTTATAAATGGCTGCTTACGATGGATCAAGATACAACATTTAAACCAGGCGTTATGCAAAAAATGAAAGATGTAATAAATTCACGTGATATGAAAAAAGTTGGAATTGTTACACCTTGGCATCATACTAAATTGATAGACAAGAAACCAACAGAAGAGTTTGATGATCCACATGATGTTATGACATCTGGTAATCTAGTTAATTTGGAGATATGGAAAAAAATAGGTGGGTATAAAGACTTTTTCTTTATTGATGGTATAGATATAGAATACTGCATGAATTTACATAAAAATGGATATAAGATTTTAAGAATCAATTCTATAGAAATAGATCATAATTTAGGAAATATATTTTATAGAAAAATACGTGGAAGATTATTTTTATGTACAAATCATCCAGCTATTAGAAGATATTACATAATGAGAAACTATCATTATATAAAAGATATGTATGTAGAAGATGATCCTGGATATTGCTATAGTCTTGTTAGTCAAAAACATAATATGATTGGTGTTATATTATTTGAAAAAGATAAAATTAATAAAATGAAAATGTATTTAAGAGGATTAAAAGATTATAAAAAAGGCATTAAAGGAAAATACCCTTATAATTAGGAGGTAATTATGGCTCGAAAAAAAAATGTGAAAATAGCAGGAATAGTTACTTTATATAATCCTAGCGATAAGGATATAAAAAATATATCAACGTACATAGATGATATAGATAAGTTATATATTATTGATAATACTGAAGGTAATGATAATAAAAGTAGGATACCAAAAAATAAAAAAATAGAATATACATTTAAAAATGAAAATATAGGTGTTGCTGCAGCACTTAATATTGGTGCTAAAAAAGCAATAAAAGATGGGTTTAAGTATTTATTAACTTTAGATCAAGATACAACTTTTAAACCAAAGGTTATGGATATGCTTAAAGATGCAATAAATAAGTTCAATATGGATGAAGTTGGTATAATAACACCTTGGCATAATACCAAAATTAAGTTAAATGAAATAGATGATGAATATGATTATCCACCTGAAGTGATCACATCTGGTAACATTATAAATTTAGATATTTGGAAAAAAATTGGTGGTTTTAAAGAGTGGTTGTTTATAGATGGTATAGATATAGAGTACTGCCTAAATCTTAGAAAACATGGATATAAAATAATTCGTGTTGTACATGCCAGAATAGATCATGAATTAGGAGATATTGAGTTTAAGAAATTTAGAGGTAAAACTTATATTTGTAATAACTATCCACCTGTTAGAAGATATTACATAATGCGTAATAATCATTATATAAAGGATATGTATCTTGATTTTGAACCAAGCACATGTTGGAGAATATTAGAGCAAAAACCATCAATGATTAGTATTATATTATTTGAAAAAAACAAATTTAAGAAATTAAGAGGATATTATAGAGGATTAAGAGACTATAAAAAAGGAATAAAGGGAAAATGTCCTTATAAAAACTAGGAGGTTAGAGTATGGCTTTAGGTAGAGTAAAGGAATTATCAGGAAAAGTGATTACTACATTGAAAGACGAAGGAATTAAGTCTTTGACTAAAAAAAGTTATAAATATGTTTCATATAAAGTTGGTAGAATAAATAGAAAATACGATAAATGTTTTAAAGATGTTTTATTTATTAATGGTTGTAGCCTACCACATCCACAAAGATATAGAGTGACACATCAAATTGAACAATTAGAATCATACGGAATTAGCTGTGATAAAATTGATTATGATAAGCTTACTCTTGATAAAGTTAGATATTTTAGGGCTTTTGTATTTTACAGATGTCCAATCCTACCTGTTATTGAAGAATTTATAAAAATAGCAAAAGAAAATAATAAAACCTGTTTTTATGATATAGATGACTTGGTTTTTGATTTAAAAGATACTAAACAAATTAAATTTTTAGATACTATGTCTAAGGATGAAAGAAATCTTTATAATGATGGCGTCATCAGAATGGGAAAAACACTAGACTTGTGTGAATATGGTATAGCTTCGACAGAAAGATTACAAACAGAAATGTCTAAACACTTAAAAGAAGTTTATGTAAATAGGAATGTTGCTAGTGAAGAAATGGTTAAATATTCAATGGAAGCACTAAATACAGTTGAGAAAGATGATTCTAAAGTTATTATGGGATATTTATCAGGAAGTATTACTCATAATGATGATTTTAAGCTTATTATGCCTGCAATAATAGACTTATTAGAGAAACATGATAATTTATATTTAAAAATAGTAGGATTATTAGACTTACCTCCAGAAATGGAAAAAGTTAGGGAAAAAGTAATAACAGCATCATTTGTAGATTGGAAAGAATTACCAAAGTTAATACGTTCAATAGATATTAATTTAGCACCATTAGAGGATACCGTATTTAATGAGGCAAAGTCTGAAAATAAGTGGACAGAAGCTGCTTTAGTTAAAATTCCAACAGTTGCTTCAAATGTTGGTGCATTCAAAAGTCAAATTAAGAACAATGAAACTGGTATTTTATGTGATAATTTAGATGATTGGAAAAATGGTATAGAAAAATTAATTACCGATAATGATTTTAGAAATTCCATATCAGAAAATGCTTATAATGAGATTATGAATAAGCATATTACAACAAAGTCTGGTTATGGAGTAGCAGAGTTTATAAAGTCAAAATTAAGAAAAAATATTTGTTTTGTTTTACCATCCACTAATGTAAGTGGAGGTATAATGGTTGCAATGAAACATGGCCTAATTTTAAAGAAACATGGCTATGATGTTACAATGATTAATATAAATAAAGAAACTAGGAAAATTGATAAATTAAGTGAAAATAATGAATATTTATTTGTAGTACCTATTTATAGAACTGAATATTTAGCTTATATTGATACGATGGTTGCTACAATGTGGATTACACTAAAATATGTTAGAAAATATTTTAATTGTAAGAATAGAAAGTATTTAGTTCAAGGAATGGAAACAGAATTTTATGCACCAGGTGACTTTGAAAAAAAATTAGCAAATTCAACATATTGTAACATTTTCGATGTTGAATATTTGACCATTTCAAAGTGGTGCAAAAAATGGCTATTGGTAGAATTCCACACAAAAAGTAAATATGTCAGTAATGGCCTTGATTTAAATTTATTTCCTTATAAAAAGAGAAATTTTGATAAAAAAATAAAAATACTAGTTGAAGGTAATTGTAATGATCAGTATAAAAATGTTGATGAGAGTTTTCTTATAACTAATAAACTGGACAAATCAAAATATGAGATTCATTATATGTCATACGAAAAAGAACCAAAAAAGTGGTATAGAATAGATAAATTTTATCATAAAATTCCACATGAAAAAGTAGGCACTATTTATGAAAATTGTGATATTCTAATAAAGACTAGTATATTAGAAAGTTTTTCATATCCTCCACTTGAAATGATGGCAACTGGTGGATATGTCGTTGCCTTACAAAATGATGGTAACAGTGAATATTTAAAAGATAATTATAATTCACTAATATATGAAAAAGGTAATATAGATGACGCAATTAATAAAATAAAAATGTTGAGTTCAAATGTAGAATTAAGAGACAAATTAGAAAAAAATGGATTAAATACTGCAAAAAAATATGCTTGGGATAACTTAGAGCAAGATATATTATCCCTTTATGAATAATGAATAGGAGTACTTTTATGATAAAGAAGATCACAGATGAGGTAAAAAAATTAAACGAAAAGTTTCAACAAATAATTACAAAAAAAAATGTTAAAAGGATTTTTCAATTTTTGCCAAATAATCTATATTTATTTATATTATTTATAGTATTGTTTATCCTTTTATCATTTAAGATCTTAAATAATGATACTATTCTATATAAGATGTACAATAGTAGTTATACCGGAGAAATCATCAATAAAAGTGTTGAACAGAAAATTAATGTTAAAAATTTAAAGCAAAGTGATTCAAATATTGGAATTATGTTTGGAACATACATGCGAACTAATAATGCTATATATAAATTTGATCTTTATGAAAATAACAAAATTATTTATACAAAGAAATTTAATGCAACTAGTAAGTATAAATTTGTTATTACTCCATTGAAGGCTAAAGCAGGCAATGCAATAGCAGTGGCAAAAAGTGATAAAGGAGAATTAGTTTATATATTACATAAAAAAAGCGACTTTTATACATTTGTTTTCATTGTATCAGGGATATTTTTATTATTATTTTTCTTTGTTAATTATTTAATAAATAATAATAAGATAAAAAAAGAAAAGTCCTATGCAATATTAATGCTTAGCTATATAATTCCTTTGTTGTTTTTGTATCCACCATTCCAAACTCCGGATGAACCGTATCATTTTTATAAATCGATGAAAATTTCACAAATTTCATCTAAACACAGCTTAAATACTAATATGTCAGAAAAAAATATAACAGTGCCTCAAAATATTAGCTGCTTGGACTACGCAAATATACAAAAGTCAGATAATATAGTTTCTGAATCTGATATTATTAAATGCATAAAAAATACAAAGAATGGAAAAATTTTGTCATATAGGTTCAAACCAGAGGGAATTATTAGTTATATTCCTAGTGCGTTGGGAGTAAAAATTGCTGATTTAATGTCAAACTCTCCGTTACTAATATTTTATTTGGGTAGAATATTTAGCTTTTTGTTTTGCTTTTCTACTATAATTTTTGCACTCAAACAAATTCCAAGTCATAAGCGAATACTATTATTGGTTGTAATGATTCCTGTATTTGTTCAACAATTAATTTCATTTTCATATGATGCTATGTTAAATTCTCTTTCAATACTTGTAATTTCATATTTAATAAAGTTTTATAGTAGTTCAAAAATAGAAAATAAAGATTTAATAATATATACAATTGCTTCATTAATAATTTTAGATATAAAGAAGCCTTATTTCCTACTTTGTTTACCAATTCTATTCTTGAAAGGTGAGAAATTTGGAAAAGAAAAGAAATGTAAAATTAAAAAGCTTTTATTAATGATATTATTTATAATGCTTTGGTATTTGTTGTTTAAATTTATATCTAATTATGGTGTTGACGTAAATAAAGTTACAAATAGTGGAGGAGAAAGAGGAAATGCACTTTCATCATTATTTGATATAAAATGTTTAATTCTTATTATTTATAATACACTTAAGGTGAACGGAACATTATATCTAGAAAGTTTGATAGGAAACTTAGGATGGTTGATTTTTAAACTTGATTATGTACATATATATGCATATATATTAGTTTTAATACTTTCTGTTTTATCAGAAAAAGAGACTATGGATGTTAAAAATAGATTTGTAAATATTTTAATTATTTTAGCTTTAATAGGTGGAATCTTTCTTGCAATGTATTTATACTGGACTCCACACGGAAGAATTGTTGTTGAAGGCGTTCAAGGTAGATATTTCTTAGCTCCATTATTACTATTTATGATATCTTGTATGCCAAAAAAAGAAAAAATCAATTTAAGTAATAAGTTTATATACGAATTTGTAAATTTAAGTATGTTAAGTTATATAGTAACTATTTTAGTTCAATTTTACTAATTTGCTAAAACATTTAAATTGTAGTAGACTATAGCTAGTAGGTGATATAAATGGGAAAAAAAGTATTAATAATTATTCCAGCATATAATGAGGAAGAAAATATTTTAAAAACGTATAAATCAATTGAAATGCACAATAAGAAAAGTAAAACACAATATGATTGTATAGTGATTAATGACTGTTCAACAGATAGGACGAAGCAAATTCTAGAAAGTAACAAAATTCCACACATAAATTTAGTACATAATTTGGGGATTGGTGGAGCAGTTCAAACGGGATACAAATATGCATTTTATAATAATTATGATATTGCTGTTCAGTTTGATGGTGACGGTCAACATGATGTTAACTATATAAAAAATATTATAAAGCCAATAATAGATGGCAAAGCAGATATGGTTATTGGTTCAAGGTTCATAGATAAAAAATCGAATGGATTTAAATCGTCAGCTTCAAGAAGAATAGGAATTAAAATAATATCAAGCTTTATAAAATTTGCAACTGGAAAAAGAATATATGATACTACATCTGGATTTAGAGCTGTTTCCAAGGAAATAATCTATGATTTTTCTCTATCATATCCTAGTGAGTATCCAGAACCTCTAACTACGGCAGAAATTTTAAAAAAGAAATACAATGTAGATGAAGTTTCAGTTGAAATGAAGGAGAGAACTGGGGGAATATCTTCGATAAGAGCTTGGAAGAGTATGTATTATATGATGAATGTGTGTTTAGCATTACTTGCAATAAAAGTTAGGAGGTATGAAAAATGCCAATAAATTTAACTATAACATTGATTGTTGTTTCATTATTTTTAATTCTTTTAACATCATACTTTTTAAAAATAGGAAGAATTCCAGAAAAATATGCTTTATTGTGGTATTTGTTTTCAATTATTATTTTAATAGTTAGTTTTTTTCCAAATGTATTTGAAAGTTTAGCTAAAATTGTTGGTATTCAACTTTTATCTAACATGTTTATAGCAATCTTAATTGGAGTTTTATTTTTGCTAGTTATGTCCTTAACAATAATGATGGCAGGTCAGAAGAAAAAAACCACTTTATTGATTCAAGAAATTTCTATTTTAAAAAGTGAATTAGAATCTACAAAGAAGCATTAAATGCTTTTTTTTTATTTGTCAATATGTTAAAATGAATATAAGACATTGATTTAATGTTTAAGAAAGGTTGAGTATTATGAAGTTTGGAGTTGTTCTAGTAACGTATAATAGACTAGATAAACTAAAAATATCATTAGATTGTTATGATAAACAAACATATCTTCCAGAGTATGTATTAGTCGTAAATAATAATAGTACTGATGATACTAAGAAGTATTTAGAAACATGGAAAAAGGAAAAAACAAAATATGATAAAATAGTATTAAACTTACCATCAAACATAGGTGGATCTGGTGGTTTTCACGAAGGATTGAAAAAAAGTCTAAATTTACCAGCTGATTGGATTTGGGTAGCAGATGATGATGCTTTTCCGAAATTAGATTGTTTTGAAAAAGCTAATGAGTATTTAAGTAAAAATAAGGAAGAAAATATTTCTGCTATCTGTGGTAAGGTACTTAATAGAGGCAAGATAGATTTAACTCATAGGAGAAAAATAAAAAATATTTTATGCTTTCCATTACAAATAATTCCTGGAAAGAAAAATTATGAAAAAGATCAATTTGAAATTCATTTATTTTCATATGTTGGTACATTTATTAGCAAAGAAAAAATGAAAAAAGTTGGAATTACAAAAAAAGATTATTTTATTTATAATGATGATTCAGAACATAGTTATAGACTTTCAACAGTTGGAAAGATATTTTGTATACCAACTATAGAAATTATACATGATGGACCACAAGTATTGACAAAGGATGGAGTCAATTGGAAATTTTATTATTCAGTAAGAAATGTTTTGGATATGGTAAAAAGTAATTGGCCTAGACGTTATTATAATACATATAAGTTATATGTTAGGATTAAGTATTTTTTGATAATTACATTATTGTATAAAAATAAAAAAGCTGGTTTTAAGATCTTAAAGAAAGCAATCTATGATGCTGATCATGGTATTTCTGGCTTAGATAAAGTTTATAAACCTGGATGGAAACCAGAAGAAGGTGCACGTAATTAATGGCTAAAAAATCTGTTGCTAAAAATTATATATTTAATTTACTATATCAGTTATTAACTATTGTAACACCATTAATAACGACACCTTATGTTGCAAGAGTACTTGGTGTTGAAAATAATGGTATATATGGCTATACTATATCAATTGTCACATATTTTGTATTATTTGGTTCACTTGGAACTGCCTTGTATGGTCAGAGAGAAATTGCATATATCCAAAATGATAGGAAGAAACAAACTAATGTATTTATGGAGATATTATCAATTAAAACAATTGCTTATTTAATTGTAATAATTGCATTTTATTTAATGTTCTGTTTAAATGGAGATTACTCATTATTTTATAAAATTTTAATAATAGAACTAGTAGCAAATCTTATAGATATTAGCTGGTTCTTTCAAGGAAATGAAGAATTCGATAAAACAGTTATAAGAAATATGATAGTAAAAATAACTGGACTTGTATGTGTGTTTTTATTTGTTAAAAGTGAAAATGATCTATGGAAGTATTTTTTAATTTATGTATTGTCGGACTTGTTGGGGAATCTATCTTTATGGATGTATGTCCCACGTTATTTAGAAAAGAACAATAAAAAAAAGCTTCATTTGAAAAAGCATGTTAAACCAATAATTCTGCTGTTTTTGCCGCAAATATCTGTTCAAATTTATGCCGTATTAGATAAAACTATGCTAGGACAACTTACAAAAAGTATGTCGGAAGTAGCTTATTATGATCAAGCTCAAAAGATTATAAAAGCACTTTTGTTAGTAGTTTCTGCAATGAGTA
>JABLTK010052412.1_pt1 | contig 13325 bp, 18 predicted proteins | sample 7160131 | NCBI WGS metagenome assembly JABLTK01 (sample SAMN14651221, study PRJNA627086) | human gut metagenome | isolation source: feces | host: Homo sapiens
ATATAAAAAGACTTTCCCATCTAATGTTAAAGATTATATTTATCCTACCGGTTGAAACATTATAACCATCCATTAAATAAAATGACACAGTCATACATATTAAAGTAAAGGAAAAAGTAACAATAGTTGTAGTTATAATAAATACAAAAGCAAATAATAATTGTAATAAAGTTAACTTAGCATTAAATGCATATATAATAAAGCAAATAATTCCAAAAAGTGTATCTCCTACTGCACTTGTAGATATACTTGAAGTAGCAACCTTTACAAGTACACTTTTAGGTGTTAACAAATACTTATCAAAATTACCACTACTTATATAATTAGGTAACTTAGTTATTCCATAAAAGAAAGTATTAAATACACCAAAAGAAATAGTAGTAAATCCATAAAGTCCAAATACATCCAAAGCATCCCAACCATTTAAACTACCAACAGTTTTACCAAAATAGAACCACAAGAACAAAAAAGCCATATTATTAATTGTCATCCCTATAATAGAGATTAAAAATGAAGCTTTAAGTTCTTTTTCATTCTTAAAATTACTTTTAATATTTAACATTGCTAACTTTAAATTTTCCATATTAACCTCCATTAATCATAGCTTTTTCTCTTGATTTTTTATATAAATATTTAAGAATAATTCCAAATATTATAATCCATAATACTTGTAAACCTATTCTAACCATATACTCATCGTTAAAACTTTCATACACAGTACTAGATGCAAAATTAATTGCACCAAGAGGACTTATAAATGCAATTATTTTCATAAATCTTGGAAACATAGATATTGGTAAATAACTACCGCCAAGTACCATAACAAGCTTATCAACTATCCAATAAATTGGTCTAACATCTTCAATAAAGAATGCTAAAAGCCCTATTAAAGAATAAATAATTAATCCCAAAATTTGACCTAAAAATAAAGTAACAATAATAGATGGAATAAATATATGATAGTTTAATTCAGGTACTCCTATAAATAGAACCATAAGTATAGAACCAACAACACTAATAAATAAGAAACTAAATAAACCTTGACCTATTATTCTATAACAATTAAATAATATATAATTAACAGGTCTATTTAAATACAATTCAACATTACCACTTTTAACATCATCCATTATATTCTTATATATTTTTCTTATATTAAAAACCATAAGAACAAAATATATAAACATACTCCATAAACTAGCTTCAAAACTAATATTCTTAATATTATCATTATCTAATTTAAATATGTAACTATATAATAAAAACACTATCAAACATCTAGAAATCATATTAATAACATCAAGCATAATATTAGTTTTATCTTGCATTTGATTCTTCATAAAAATCTTCATTGTCTTAAAAGCAAAACTAATCTTTTTCATATATACCTCTTATTATATTTTCTAAAGATTCATTTTCTATGCTAATATCATCTATTTTAAATAATTTAATTATCTCTTGTAATGCTTTTTGAGAATTAATTATTTCAGTATCAACATCAAAAACAATTTGATTTTTATGTTTTTCCATATATGTAATACCTTCTTTAAGTTCTGGAAATTCAGTAAATTCATCTTCAGGAGTAATTATTATATTTTTATTTTTAATATAATGATTCATTAAATCCTTAGTTGATGTATCTATAACAATCTTGCCATGATTTATAATCATACATCTTTCACAAATAGATTCAATATCCTCAGTATCATGACTTGTTAAAAATATAGTAACTTTCTCAGTTTTATTTATTTTAAGAAGTAATTCCCTTAAATTCTTTTTAGATACAACATCTAAACCGATAGTTGGTTCATCTAAAAATATTATTCTTGGACTATGTATTAAAGATACAGCTATTTCAGCTCTCATTCTTTGACCTAATGATAACTTTCTAACAGGTTGATTAATAAACTTTTTAAGATTAAATAAATCTATTAATTCTTCCATTCTTTTTTTAATTTCTTCATCACTCATATTGTACATAGCCCCAAAAAGCTTCATACTCTCAGTAACAGGCAAATTAGGTAATAATTGACTTCTTTGTCCAAAAACAGTACCAATCTTATAAGCAAGTTCATTTCTATCTTTAATTGGAGTAAAACCACATATTTTAATTTCACCACTAGTAGGATATAAAATACCAGTAAGCATCTTAATAGTAGTACTTTTACCTGCTCCATTTGGACCTATAAAAGCAACAGTTTCGCCTTCGTCAACACTAAAGTTAACATCTTTAACAGCTTTAACAGTCTTAGTTTCTCCTTTAAAAAGATTATAAAAGAAACCTTTTTCTTCATTCTTAACTGAATATTTATATTCTTTACATAAATTATTTACTTCAATTATTTTCACAACTACCACTCCAATAAAGAGATTATATCATAATTTCATAAGCTTTTTAGTATTAATATAATTATTTTTATACCAATTTATAAATTCATGAGTTACACTAGTCCTACCATCAGGTCTATTCTCTCTTTCATAATCAGACATTTCAGCAAGAGTTTTATCACAATTTTTAGGAATAAATACTTTCCATAAATTAGATTTAGCCTTTTTAAGTTCACATCCTCTTACAACCTCAGAGATAGTTCCTTCACTCTTACCATAAAATTGATAATAATTCTCCCCATCATAAACAGTTAAACAATCTAAGAAATAACATTCTCTGTTTTTAACATCTCTCATTGTTTCTAATAAACCATTCACATCAGAACTAACACCACTTCTTTTAACAAAAGCTCCAGGATACATTGGATTTTCTGGATAATTCACAATATAAAATCCAGAATCAATAACAAATACAGGACTCTTTAAAATTAAATATGCATTAAAAGCCTTAGCCTTAGAAATATAGCTTATATCATTAACATCAGGTTCTTCCAAATCATAATCTAAATAATTAATATCAATGCCTTCCTCCATAAAACTATCTCTTACAGAAACAAACTTTCCATAATTACCAGATACAAATGTTAAATTCATTTTTATTCACCTCAAAAAAATATTACCACCTATTGTGGTAATATATCGTCACTATAACAAATTAATTAATTTAATTCTGTTTAAATAAAAATGTCTTATTTCATCTTTAAGTTCACAATAAGCAGCTACTCCCCAAGAATTACCTAATAATATTAAATCATATGGAATAATAACCCTCTTACTAATCTCTTTTCTATCTTTCGAATAATATTCAATATAACATTTTCTTTTCTCTTTAATACATTTATTAATAATATTAAATATTTCTTTATCTTCATTATCAATTTCTTTTGGAATAATAAATCTTTTAGGAACACTAACATTTTGATTTAAAACATATCCACCATAAGGACCTTTAATTGTATCAATATATATTCCTGCTTTTTCAAGATCATCTTTATAAATTCTAATCATTCTTTCAGACACTTCAAGTTTATCACTTAATTCTTTAATTGTATATTTTCTACCACTACTTAAATATTCAAGCATAGTAAGAGTATTGCTTAACTTAGACATACTTTTTTTCTCCTATAATCAGTTATTTTTTCATTTAAATCTAACCCACTGAATGGATATTTAACCATCAATTTTTTAAAATCAATTCCAAACTTTGATTTTAAAGCAGCATGGTAAAAATTAAACATTGGATTCAGTTTTTCATTAACTACCAAAGCAATATTATTATCACATAAATAATTTATTAAAGCAAAACTTTGCCTAGATAACAACATCAAAAAACTTAAATTAAGATATTTATCTATACAATATTTTTCAGAAACTTTTATTAATATTGATAGTTTTTTTAGCATATTTCTAGAATTAGCTATCTCTTTAGGAATTAATATTTTTTTAAATCTATCATCATTCCAATATGGTAAGTTTAATAATTCTCTAATATCTTCTATTTTCTTCACTATGAATCATTTTTCATATTCTTCCTTCTCTTGATGAAATAATATCATCACAGTCGACTACCAAGTCAATGCCTATTTTTTATTTATTGTAACTTTTTATTGCACTATATAAATATGGTAACATAATTTTAATTTTTTTTATATTATTTTCATAAAAATTCTATCAATAAAAAAGAAGAAATCTTTTCTTAATCAAGTTTAATCTTAACATCTTCTTTTTTTGTTTCATCTGCTTCAAAGAAATCCTTTTTAACCATACCTTTACTTTTAGCAATAATACTAATTGGAAAAGATACAATCATTTGATTATATATAGAAACATTTGAATTATATAATCTTCTAGCTGCTTGTAAATGTTCTTCTACTTCAACTATTGATTGTTGTAATGTTTTATAATTTTCACTAGATTTTAATTCAGGATAATTTTCAGCAACAATATTTATCTTACTGAAATTCTCATCCATTTTCTTATTCTCAGCATTCTTTTCTTCAATTGACATATTTTTTCTTAATTTAATAACTTCAAAAAGAGTGTCTTTTTCATGTTTTGCATAAGATTTTACTACATCAATCATTTTAGTTAAAACATCATATCTTTTAGTTAAAGCAACATCTATTCCAGAAGAAGCTTCATCAATTTTTACAATTGCTTTATTAATCTTATTTGAAATTGAAATAATACTAATTACTATAATTAAAACTACTATTATAACTGCGATAACAATATAATCCATACTACACCTCCCTTCTAAATAAACTATTATCTAAATCTAATTCATCAACAAAGTTTGTAATAATTTTTATTTCTTTAGATATATCATCATTTATTTTTTCTTCATCTATTTTCTTATATACACTATGTTCAAATGAATCTTTATAGTTATATAAACCAATATGTAATTCGTTATTAATAAAACATAATAATAATTTACCACTGACAGTTCTAGCTAAATTTTTAATCTTTTCCATTAATGATGGTGTTAAAATATAAAAAGCATCATGTTCATTTTGAGCATATATTCTAAACATTTTATTAAACTCTGCATCTTCCATCTCTACCTTTTTATACTTATTTTTTTCACCCCAGTTATTTACTCTGGAATTACCAAAACCTTTTTGAGAAACTTGAACATTTGCAGTAAATGTTTTATTAAAATCAAATATCATCCATTTACCTTCAAATATTGTAACCCATGTAGTTGTTGTATGCCCATCACTATCAGTTGTTTGTTGTTCTTCTTCTATATGAACATCAGCCTGTTTAACATTAACATTTTTATATTTGCCTTCAAAATAATCATTAGATGAATATCTATCTCCCATATCCATCATTCTAGTATTAGCTATAACACCATAATCTAATCCCTTATCAGGAAAATATTTTAAATCAGTAAATATTTTATTCAAAGAAGATAATACATATTTATTTTTAAAACCATTATTAAATTCAGTTATCTGCTTATTTAAAAATATATATTTAATAAACATTCTAATAGCCATTATAAATACTGTAATAAAGAAAAATGCTTGTAAATTAATACCTTTTTTATATAAAAGAAACATTATGATTACCCATATAATAAAAATAACAGTATCAATTATTTTACTTTTCTTTAAAACTTCATTTTGAATATCTTTCAAATCTTTAGTATCCATCAAATTCACATCCTAGTAATAAGATTATATCATAAAATGTTACAAAAAACTAACTGTTATAGTTAGTAATAATCTAATTGGTGCCAGTAAGGAGTAGGTCTAACAACTCCTAGGCTAAAAGATGATAGTAAGTAATAAACTTACTAACTAAACTAATTATAATACAAGATAAAAATAGTATTTCTATTATTTTGTTAAATCTTTATTATATAGGTTTTTATAAATTTCACTTTTTTTCAATAATTCTCTATGAGATCCACTGTCAACTATTTTACCATCCTCAACCACAAAAATTCTATCCGAATCAATAATTGTTGATAATCTATGAGCAACGATAAGAATTGTATATTCCCCCTTTAAATTATTAATAGCTTCTTGGATTTTGCTTTGTGTTTCATTATCAAGTGCACTAGTAGCTTCGTCAAATAAAATTATTTCTGTTTTCATTAATAAAGCTCTAGCAATTGCAATCCTTTGCTTTTGACCACCAGATAATATAACTCCGTTTTCTCCAACCATAGTATTATATTTATCTGGTAAACTCATAATATAATCATCAATACAAGCCATTTTACAAGCTTCTCGTATTTCTTTCATAGTTGCATTTTCTTTTGCCATTAATAAATTTTCTTTTATAGAAAAGTTAAATATATATGGATTTTGAGTAATAATCGACATATTATCTCTTATTGTAGAACAAGTTAAATCATTTATATTATTTCCATCAAGTAATATTTTTCCTTTATTACTTTTATATAATCTTGTTATTAAATTAAATATTGTTGTTTTACCTGTACCGCTTTTACCAACAAATGCAATCCTTTCATTTGGCTTAATTTCAAAAGACATATCATTTATAATTTTTGTTTTATCATAACCAAACGATACATTTTCAAAAATAATATTCCCATCTAATTTTTTTATTTCTACATTGCCAAATTTTTCCTTCTTGAACTTCACATTGTCTATAATTTCAAAAACACGATTTGCAGAAACACTAAATTTTTTATTATATTCAGATAATTGAACCATTCCTGTTAATAAATTTTTAATCTTTGACTGATAATTATAAATTATTACAAAAGTAGGTATAGTTAATAATGTTTTATTATACAAAAAACATCCTATTATTATAAAGCCCAAATCTGAAATAGCTCTTGTATTATTTTCAATATAATTATAAAAATTTCTTATATTAATTATTTTTACTTCTTTTTTTGTTGTTTCTTCTATCTTTTCATTTATTTGCTTTAATATTGTATTATTTGCATTTAATACCTTAATATCTCTAATTCCTCTAACTAATTCACTTGTTAATCCTGTTTTACTTTCTTGTAAAACTTTTAATTCTTTTTGAACCTCATATTGTTTTGCAATTCTTTTTCTATTAATTATAAAAACAACAATTGAAGAAATTAATGCATATACAAATAAATATTTATTTAAAACAAATACTGTAAATAATACACCTACATTAGTTATAATATATGAAATCCAATAAGTATATTCCATAAACAATCCTGCTATATCTTGAGTATCTTTATTCAAACGATCAATAAATAAACCTGAAGAATTTTTATCAATTTCTGCTATTTCTAAATTTAATATTTCTTTCGCCAATGACTTTTGAATATTAATTAGAGTTTTTTGATAGATTCTTCTATAAAAAAATGATTTAAAATAGTACATAATATATAATATAATTTCAATAAAAAATACTACTAAAGCTGATATGACTAACTGATTAATTACTTCATTTGTAATATTAAGAATTACTTTTGCAGATAATAAAGGTAATATAGCACTTATTATTGCTTCTAATATACTCACAGCACCATATCCAACTAGATTCATTTTAGCAGACTTGATGTATTTCCAAGTCTTTTTCAAATTAGTTTTTACATTATCATTCAAACACACATCACTCCTTTTTAAATAAACATAGTAATTATACTTTCTAACCCAGAATTATACAAGTCTTTATTTTTTTTCTAAAAATATGCTACGAAGCTAATTAATAAATTATATTTTATAATTTTATTTCAAGATATTCACTAATATGGGTTTTGCCCTTCTAATTCTAGTGGACCATATATTGAATTTCCAAATTTTAAACTTCTAATTTTTAACTGAGCATTTTCTTTATCAGTATTTGTAAGAATACTTTTTGATGAACGATTTAAATCATAATATTTGTCATTTTCAGATTTCCAACTATTCCCACTTTTTAATTGACTACTTTCATCATCAAATAATACAACCGTTCTTTTAATTTTTTTACTTGGAAATATAATTTCTACCTCTAATTCAATTATATCTTTATTACCAATGTTTTTGATTTCAATATTATGAAGTGATAGCTGACCCAAATTGTTAGATTTAATTTCAAAGTTATTTATTTTCATATATTTGTTTATATAATCCATCATCTCATCTTTTTCTTTTTCACTTTTAACTAAATATTCAAAATTAATCTCTTTAACATTAGAACCATAATTCAAAAAAATTTTAAGAAACTCATTATTTATTATTTTCCATTCACCATCTACTTTTTTTAAACTTATTTGTGCCTTACCTTCTTCGTATTCTAGTGTTCGACTATTTAAAATACTTTTATAATAGTTTATATCATAAGTCTTATTTGCAAATTGTAAATTAAAGTTTTGGTCTAATAAATAAAAAATATCTGGAGTTTTAATTTTTAATTTTACAATTGCATATTTATTTTTAATATCGATATTTTCAATATCTACAGTAAATTTTGAATAAAACTCAATTAATTCATTATAATATATGAGAGGAGCATTATTACTATAATCATATTCTTCATCTAAATATGTTAAACTTTCATCATAATTTCCCAATTTTAAAGCATTTATATATTCGTTAACAACATTTTCAATTTTATTTTTTCTAATTGTTGATAGTACAATAGGTGTACATATAACTATACACAATATAATAATTGCTATTATTAAATATTTTACATTGTTTTTTATATAATTTATTATTGTTTTCATAAGCCTCCAACTAATTACTCTATTTCTAATAAAACTGCATATTCAAAAGGAATAAATTCAGAAGGATATTTTCCTTTAACATCTTTTATTAATTCAAGCAACTCATATAATTTATTCTTTACATTTTCAATCGAATTGCTTAGAATCATTTTTTTATTAAATACATTATATTCATAATTTTTGAATGTATCTTTATCTATTTCTATTAATTGAATATATGTATCATATAAATCATACACTTCCTCAAGCATTATTTCTTTTGGCAATTTATTTTTTATTTCAAATAATTTATTGTATTCATCAGCATATATTTTATCAATATTCTTTTGATATACACTATTTTTGTCATATAAATTGGGATATAATATATAATCCATAATATTATTAATTTCATCCGTTATTTCAGAACTTATTTTTAAATATTTATCCGTTTCCTTTAGGAATTCATAAAGATAAATCGTTTGAATTATTTCTTTTTCTTCATCAGATGAGTTTTTAATAACTTCATATGATTTTACATAGTTGCCATCTTTGATATAATTTACACTTTTAATAAATTTTTCCGAATAATTTTTATCATAATATGATTTTGAGCTACAAACTAAGAAAGTATAAATGCAAATACTTATCATTATGACTGCAAAGATAATATGTATAATATATTTTTTCATTTTGTGCCTCTATTTAATTTATTGTTTATTCTTGTTAATGCAGTCTTAGATAAAACTTTAACTTTATTATAACTTTCTGTTTCAATCTTAAAACATTCTTCGCTAACAGTCTTTATAGCATTATTGTCGGTTGAAAACACATTTTTATTTTTAAAATATGTTTCACTAATAGTCGCACCATATGAATTGTTAGCTGTTATTCCAACTATACTATATTGATTATTACAATATTTAACATAAATCACTTTTATTGACTCAGGATTTTTGAAATTATTTTTATCAATTAGTAACGCTTCATAAATATTTTTTTCTTCTTCACCCAATTTATTTTTGCTTCTATCAATTAATAAGTAAGATAAAATTATACTTATAATTATTATTATTGAATAAATAATTATCACTATTATTTCTTTCTTTTTCATCATATAACTCCTAATTACATTAAATTTTTTTAATTTTTAATTCATCAATTATATCTTCTTATTACACCTCTATCTATAAACTCAACTCTGGCTTTTAAAACTAATTGTATAGTAAACTATACAAATATAGAGTTAGTTACTAATTTGAGTTCAATACTTTAACATGTACTATAAGTACTATATAAAATATATCATATTAAAAAGAAAAATACTATTGCTATATGCCCATAAAATAATATTTCTATTTATAGGACAATATAAATATAGAGGTGGTACTAATGGCACAAGTTAAAAGTGATATGTATTATTATGATATTGTTAGAAAAAACATTAGAAAGTATAGAAAAGAAAAGGGATTTACTCAACAAAGATTAGCAGATGAAGCTGATATGTCCATAGATTACTTAGCTGAAATAGAAAGTGTAAAGAGAAGAAAAACTTTTAGTTTAGCAACTTTAGGCAGAATAGCTGATGTTTTAGAAGTTGATATAAGAGATTTTTTTAACAATAATTAGAATTTAAAAGTGCTCATAGTTTATATAGAAAATAAAAGAATGAAGTTTTGTAAAATAACCCCATTCTTTTTTTAATTATTTAGCATTATTTCTTTATCGGCTTTATATTATTTTTAATATTTAAAACTATGCATTTTACAATATATTTTAACACTCTATAAACATATAACACATATTTATATTATTAAGAGTTTATACCTTATTTTGCGTATTAAACTCTTTGATTAACTCGCTAATAAGTTTATTCATATTTTTTTCTAGCTTCTTTCTACTAGATATATTATTATTACTTACAATTTGTTTTAGTATTAATATATCTAACATTAAACTTTCCATTTTATTTGTTATTTTATATGTCATATTTATTTCCTTTCTATATTATTTATAATTGTTTATATTTATCTATTTTGATGCCTTAAAAATGTGCCATTATTACATCAAGTGCCATATAAAGTGCCAAAAAATTTAATGTTTTATAATAAGTTAAGATATTTTATAATATTTTTAATAAAAATTAAAAACACGCATAAATACTGGCTTTATAGCGTGTTTTCTAATAATCATTATGGTGCTGAAAAGAGGAATCGAACCCCCAACCTACTGATTACGATTCAGTTGCTCTACCAATTGAGCTATTTCAGCATGGTTGCCCTGATAGGATTCGAACCTATGCATGCTGGAGTCAGAGTCCAGAGCCTTACCGCTTGGCCACAGGGCAATTACAATATAAATTATAACAAAATAAAAACTCTTTTTAAAGAGTTTATTATCAATTTGGTGGAGATGAGGAGTAGCGAACTCCTGTCCAAGATTCATTCCAATAGAACATCTACAAGTTTAGTTGGTTTTTAAATTCAAATAATAATGTAGATTGCCAACTTCTCTTATTATTCTAAGTTTATTAAACATTCATTATAAACCATAAACAAATTTATAATATAGTTCACTTTATGACTCCCCTCTTAAAACTCGTGAACAAAAGTTAAAAGTGGAAGCTCCTTTTTACTTAATTAAGCAAAAGCTGGAGAAAAATTAAAATCGTTTCCGATTATTTTGTTTTTGCATTTAAAGTATGCCTACTACTTGCATCCTACCCAAACATAATCCTGTCGAATCAATGCATCCCCATATATCTAGATTATACCATAAATTCTACTGATTGACAAATATAATAATTTTTCATAGAATAATATTTATGAAATATAGTGCATTAAAAATTACAGAGCTTGTATTTGTAAACCTAATAACACTAACCAGATTATTAGGAGCTTTTGCATTACCTTTTATATATGCTTTTAAAGAACCAAGTGTATGTGCAATTGTAACAATTATATTATTTCTAACGGATGCAATTGATGGATTTTTAGCAAGAACACTAAAAATATCAACATTTTTAGGAAGTAGCTTAGATGCACTTAGTGATAAACTTTTAAATACAATATCATTTATAATATTAGGTATCGAATATAATATAATGATTCCGCCAATCATTTTAGAAATTTCAATATTACTTACAAATTACTCCACATATAGATTTGGAGGTAATGTTCAATCAAGCTTCATTGGTAAAATTAAAACAATTATTCTTGATATATTTGTTATCTTTAGTTTCATATTATTAAGCCTAAATGCAATTAATACAAATAATAAAATAGTAAATTATTTTATAGATAACACTTCAACATATATTAATATATTTGGTTGTATTATATCAATCGTATGTATAATTGCTCTACTTGATTATATGAAAAAGAACAAACAAACAAGAGCAAATCCAAAACTTACTCATGTTAAATTTCAAAAAAGAAAAAGAAAAACATTCAAAGAAATTATGAGAGATGCAATTGATACAAAATATTACATTAAGCATAAAGATGAAGCAATTATGAAACAATTATATAAATAACTTTTACAAATTATAAAACTATGGTAAAATACTATGGTAAGGATGTGAAACATGAAAGATAAAACAAGCATAATACTAATAATAATTGTTGCTATTATAGGTGCTTATTTAATATATAACAATTTTAATAACAATAAAAAAGATATAAAAAGTAATGAAGTATTTAATGAAGAATATAGTTTAGTAAGTGATAAAAATGTATTTAAATATATAAACATTGATGAAGTATTAAATAAATTTAATGAAAGTGGTATAATATTTATAGGTTTTAAAGAAAATATATGGTCAAATTATTATGCTAAATATTTAAATGAAACAGCTATGGAAAATGATATAAAAGAAATATTATATTATGATATTAAGAAAGATAGACAAAGCAATAATGTTAAATATAAAAAACTAATCAATTTATTAGAAACTAATTTACCTATAAATGATGAAGGTAATTTATACATATCTGTTCCCTATTTAATATTTATAAAAGATGGTAAAATAATTCATACTGATAACGAAACAGCTATATCTTATTCGAATGTAAATCCAACAGTTTACTGGAATAAAGATACAATAAAGAATTTTAAAATTAAAATTAGTCATTATATAAATGACTATAAAGGAGGAAAATAATGGGAAATTACTTACAATATGTTATTATAATTCTTGTATGTTTAATCGTATCACTTATAGTTATCAAAATGAAAAGAAAAGATTTTCATATTGAAATTAATAAATTGATACAATACCTAGGCGGTAAAGATAATATTATTGATTCAGAAATCAACTTATCAAGACTAAAAGTAACACTTAAAGATACAAGTATAGTTAACAAAGAAGGAATACAAAAACTAGGTGCTAAAGGTATAGTTGAAATTGATAATGAACTTAAAATAATATTAGGTCCAAACTCAAAACAAATAAAAAAATATATGACTGATTTAAAATAAGAAATTAAATTTTCTTATTTTTTTTACATAATTCGACAAAATTCGACAAATTACTTATGATAATATATAAATGGTGAAAATATGAATAATCTAGAAATAAATTATATATTTAATACTGTAATACTAATACCCATTATGATATTTATAATATTTTTTTATTTAAAAAGTGAAATAAATAAACTTCATAATAATCTTATATTAGAATTAACTATCTTATTAATATATTTTTCCTCTTAAATAAGTTCCTGTAGCTAAAACAACAGCCTTACATTTAAATGTAGCACCATTTTTAGTA
>JABLTK010074670.1_pt1 | contig 13320 bp, 18 predicted proteins | sample 7160131 | NCBI WGS metagenome assembly JABLTK01 (sample SAMN14651221, study PRJNA627086) | human gut metagenome | isolation source: feces | host: Homo sapiens
ATAAGAGGATTTGAACCTCCGACCCCACGCTTAGGAGGCGTGTGCTCTATCCAGCTGAGCTATATGGACGTGTCTGATATATGATTATCAGCCCAACCAAAGTCGAACTGCAATCCCTTATTTAGTTTTTTTGAGGTGGCCGTTGTAACGCAACCTTAGGAGGCGAATGCTCTATCCCCTGAGCTACTGGGGCATTTTGAACAGTGCTATTCTACAATGCACCGGTTGGTTTGTCAAGAAGCTGGAATACCGGAGGCGGACAAACAATAGACTTGGACTGTGGAGGTGAGGAAATGCAAAATGAGATCCTGCGCATGCTTCCGCAGACGGTACGATCCGTGCTGGCCGGCGTGCCGGATACACAGATCGAGGAGCTTCGTCTGCGGGTAGGGCAGAAGCCGACGATCCTGTATGCAGGCGCCGAACGGCCGCTGCCCGTCCGAAGCGTCTTATCCCAGAATGAACTGCAGCAGGTTTTGCTGAACGCCTCCGCGCAGTCGCAGTACGCTGTACAGGAGCAGCTGCGAAACGGCTATCTCAGCCTGCCGGGCGGATACCGGATCGGCGTCTGCGGCAGCGCGGTCGTGCAGAATGGCTGCATGACCGGCCTGCGGGAGATCTCGTCGCTTGCGATCCGCGTTCCGCACGCCATCCGGCATCCGCCGGAGCGGCTGCTTCCATATTTGCAGGAATCCTGCCTGCTTGCCGGTGCACCCGGCAGCGGAAAAACAACGCTGCTGCGCAGCTGCATCCGGGCGCTCTCAGATGCCGGACAGCGCGTGGCGGTGATAGACGAGCGGCTGGAGCTGGCCGGAGCGCTGCACGGTGTGCCGCAGTTTGACCTCGGGCCGTGTACGGACGTGCTCTCCGGCTGTCCGAAGATCGAGGGGATGCTCCTGCTGCTGCGCAGCATGAACCCGCAGTGGCTTGCGGTCGACGAAATCACACAGCCGGAGGAGCTTGCCGCGATCCGGCAGGCGGGCGGCTGCGGCGTCAGGCTGCTTGCGACGATCCACGCCGGTTCCGCGGAGGAGTTGAAAAGCAAACCGCTCTGCCGGGAGCTGTTTTCTCTGGGGATTTTCCGGCAGGTGCTTTATCTGGATAAGAACAGAGCGTTTCACGCAGAAAGGATACAACATGCTGAAACTGATCGGATTGAGTCTGATTCTGACAGCCTCCGGCGCGGTCGGCGCCGGCTTGGCCGGGACAGTGAGACGGCAGCAGGCACAGACGCTTGCGCTGATCGATGCGCTGCTGCGCATCCGGCATGAGCTGCAGTACCGGCTGACGCCGCTTCCGGATATTTTTGCCGCGCTCGGAAACAGCCGGAACCGCGAGATCGCGGACTTTTTCTCATGTCTGGCCTCCCTGCTGTCCTCTGCGCAGACCTGCACGATCGGGTACGCCTGCCGGCAGGCGCTGGCGCAGACGCGTGGACTGAGCCTTTCCTCTGCGGCGCGGGGAACACTTCTGAGTCTGTTCGATCTGCTTGGAAAATACGATCTGGAAGGAAGCGTGCAGGCACTCGATCTTGCACTGTCCCGTCTGCGCGAGGAGGCAAAGACGCTGCAAAACGGGTCAGCGGCACGATGCAGAACTTATCTGACGCTCGGTATCTGCACGGGACTGGCAGTGGCGGTGATCCTGATCTGATATGGATATTGACCTGATCTTTAAAATTGCTGCCGTCGGGATCATTGTTTCCATTCTTAATCAGGTCCTTGTGCGCTCCGGCCGGGAGGAGCAGGCGACCATGACCTCGCTGGCCGCGCTGGTCGTTGTGCTGATGATCGTCGTGCAGCGCATCGCGGAGCTGTTTGACATGGTCAAGACGCTGTTTGAATTCTGATGGATACGGTAGGAAAGCTGATCGCTGCGGCGCTGCTTTGCAGCGTGATCTGTCTGCTGCTGAAAAAGCAGGCGCCGGAGCTGACGCTCTGTCTGTGTGTACTGGTATGCGCGCTGTGCTTCCTGACGGCATTCCCGTTTTTCACGCCTGTCCTGTCTTTTTTTTACCGGCTGGAGGAGCTGACCGGCCTGTCCGGCGCTGTATTTGCACCGCTTTTCAAAACAGCTGCCATTGGGCTTCTGTCACAGATGGCCGGGACGATCTGCCGGGACAGCGGCCAGCAGGCGCTTGCGCAGGCGGTCGAGATCTGCTGCGGCTTCATCAGCTTCTATCTTGCGCTGCCGCTTCTGGAAATGGTTCTTTCTCTGCTGCAAACAATGATCGGAGGCTGATATGCGGCGCTGCATCCTGTTGATCTGTATTCTGGCTGCACTGGCCGCACCCGTTCTGGCGCTGGACGTGCTGGAGGAGGAGCGACAGATCTTGAACGTGGACACGCTGACGGACGGTCTTCCGGATGATGCGCAGGACGCGCTGCGCGCGTACAGCCCGTCAGCGCAAACAGACCCCGGCGAAGCGATCCTTGCGATCATCAAATGGGCCTCCGGCCTGTCGGTCAGCACACTGCGGGAGGCTGTGCAGACAGCGTCCCTGCTGCTCACGGCCGCGCTCATCTGTCAGCTCGTCCGGCAGAGCGTCCCGGAGGATCGGCTGCATATTCAGGCCATGACGGGAGCACTTGCCATCACGCTTCTGTTTGCAGCAAATATCAAAAGTATGATCGGCCTGGCTGCTTCCGTGCTGGACGAGATGGAAGCGTACTCCAAGCTTCTGCTTCCGGTGATGTGCGGCGCAGCAGCCGCGTCCGGAGCTCTGACAGGATCAAGCGCGCTGTATATGGGTTCATCGCTGTTCTTCAGCCTGCTTACAACGCTTGTGCGCAGTCTGCTCATTCCGCTTGTCTATGCGTTTGTCGGCCTCGCTGCGGCAGAGTGCGCGCTGCCTGGAGGGAAGCTCACAAGCGTCCGGCAGCTTTTGGGCTGGTGCATCAAGGTACTTTTGAAGGGTGTGATGTATGTGTTTACGGCCTATCTTTCTCTGACAGGCCTCCTGTCCGGCAGCAGCGATGAGGCAGCGGTGAATGCGGCAAAGTCCACGCTGTCCGCCGCGATCCCGGTCGTGGGCGGTATTGCCTCAGACGCGTCCGAGGCAGTTTTGCAGAGCGCGAAGCTTCTGCGCGCAACGGCAGGGACCTTTGGTATTCTGGCCGTGCTCGCGCTTGTGTTGGTCCCGTTTTTCAAGATCATGATCTGCTGCCTGACCATGAAGCTGGCAGCCGCGATCGCCGGTCTTGCGGCCGGAAAGGAGCATGCCGCGCTCATCAGCGCGCAGAGCAGCGCAATGGGCTATATTCTGGGTATGACCGGGAGTGCCGCGCTGATGCTCCTGTTCAGTACCTGCTGCTTTATGAAGGTGGCATCAGGATGATAGAGGCCGTGCGGGGATACCTGCTGCGCCTGACCGCAGGCGCATTCTTCAGCGCGGGTGTTCTGGCGCTCATCCCAAAGGGAACGCCCAAAAAGGCAGCTGCCGTTCTGTGCGGGCTCGTGATGCTGCTGCTTGCGCTCACACCGCTGGCGCAGCTCGATTATGACGCGCTCTCAGAGGCGATCAGCCGTCTGGAGCTGGAAAAGGAGGAAGCAAGAACGGGAATCGAGATCCAGAATCAGGAGCTTGTGGCCCGAATCATATCAGGCCGCGTACAGGCATATATATTGGACAAAGCTGCCGCGCTGGGGCTGACAGTCACAGTCGAGCTTGAAATGGAGACGCGATCGGCTACACCGTATCCGAAAGCCGTGACGATCCACGGCGAGGCGACGCCGGTACAGAAGCAGCAGCTGCAGCAATATCTGGAGCAGACCTTTACGATCCCAGTGCAAAGGCAGGTCTGGACGCCATGAAAAAGCTGCAGCTGTCACAGCTGCGCGGACAGGCGGCGCAGCTGCTCCGAAAAAACCGGATCCCGCTGCTCGTATTCCTGCTCGGCATCGCGCTGGCGCTGGTACCGGGGCGGACAAAGAAGACGGAAGTGCAGCAGACCGCAGTGGACGCAGCAGAGACGACCTTCGAGCTTTCTGCGACACAGAAGCAGCTGGAATCGCTTTTGTCTGCGATCGACGGAGCCGGGCGCGTCCGGCTGATGCTGACGCTTGCATCCGGGGAGCAGGTCGTGTATCAGACGGACAGCCGTACCGTGACCTCCTCCGGCAGCACGACACAGGAGACCGAGACGGTCTTCCGGCAGCCGGGCGGGTCGGAAAAGGAGCCGGCAGTACAGTCGATCGTCTATCCGCAGTATCAGGGAGCGCTTGTCATCTGCGACGGCGCGGAGCGCGCGAGCGTTCGTCTCGCGATCACACAGGCTGTATCGAGCCTTACGGGGCTCGGAAGCAATAAAATCGCAGTGGTAAAAATGAAAGGGCAATAGGAGGAATCTGTATGAAAATCTGGAAGCGGAACGCGATCATCGCATCGGTATTGCTGCTGGTCTGTGCTGGTGTATACCTGAACTGGTCCAAGGCACAGAAATCCACCGCACAGGATCTGACCGAAACACTCTCGGCAGAGCAGGTGATGGGGGAGGACACGCTCGTCGTGACAGACAGCGAGTCCGTGCCGCAGGAGGCAGTCGCAGCCTCGTCGGACGAAACGCAGGCGGCAGACTATTTTGCCCAGGTACGCCTGAGCCGGCAGGAATCGAGAGACTCTGCCGTCGAGCTGCTTGAAGAAACCATCGCCTATGACGAGGGCACAGACGTCGGCGAAGCTGCCTGCCAGACGCTCAATAACATTGTCGGCACAGCGCTGAGCGAAGCACAGATCGAAAGTCTTGTGATCGCAAAGGGCTACGACGACTGTGTGACGTACATCAATGACGGCGTTGTCTGCGTAGCGGTCTCCGCGCCGGCAGAAGGATTGAGCGACGCGGATGCGGCACTGATCTCGGATATTGTGACCTCGCAGACGGATTATATGCTCTCTCAGGTACGTATCATCGAGGTCAAGCCCTGATTTGCATGGGATTTTCAGAAAGGGATTGCATTTTGACGGTTTTGTGGTAAAATGAATCCAATATAAAAGCAAAACCTTTTCTGAATCCCTGAACAGGAGGAACCCAGTATGGCTGAAAAGAACGAGTATTTCACGCAGAAGCTTGAAAACGGGACGCTTCAGATCTCCGAAGATGTCGTTGCATCCGTTGCGGCAGCTGCTGTGCTTGAGGTGGAGGGCGTTTGCGGTCTGTCCAGCAATATCAGCACGGATATTGCCGAAATGCTCGGTATGAAGACGATGGCGCGCGGCGTCCGTCTGACACCGATGAAGGACGGCGCGGTCAAAATCGAATGCGATGTGGTCGCAAAGTTCGGGCAGAGCGTGTTTTCTCTTGCCAAGACTGTACAGGATGCGGTCAAGACCAGCGTGGAATCTGTCGCGGGACTGACTGTCGCACAGGTCAACGTCAATATCTGCGGCATTGCCATGCCGAAGGAATTAAAAAAATAACAAAAAGCAAACCCTTTGCTTGGCGTGAAGGGTTTCTTTTTTGGAAGCACGGAAGAAAAGAAGCAAGGAGAACGCTATGACAAGATCGAACGCCAGAGAGATCGCCTGCCATCTCGTTTTTGAGATGAACTTCAATGGTATCACTGCCGGTGAAGCATTGCAGACGCTCATGGATGAGTCCTATTATCCCACCCTCAAGGGGGAAACGGACGTCTACGAAGAAAAGCCGGACGGAAAGCAGCTGGAGTACCTGACAAACGTTGTGCAGGGCGTACAGGCGAAGCGGGAGGAGCTCGAAGGCTATATCACAAAGTATTCTGTCGGCTGGAGCCTTAGCCGCATCGCCAGAATGGCCGTCGCCATTATGGAGGTGTGCATGTACGAGGCACTGTATGTCGACGACGCGCCCATCAGCGCCGCCATCAACGAGGCGGTCGAGCTGACGCGCAAATATGAGAACGAGGACGTAGTATCCTTCGTCAACGGTATTCTCGGCGGCTTTGCACGCGAGGTTCAGCAGTCATGCTGACGCTTGGCTTCGATACCAGCAACTATACCACTTCGGTGGCGGCATTTGACGGCGTGGGCGGGAAGAACTGCTCACGCCTTTTGGACGTGAAGCTAGGTGAACTCGGCCTGCGGCAATCCGACGCGCTGTTCGCGCACGTCAAGCGCCTGCCGGAGCTGGTGGACGCACTCTGTGCGTCCGTAAAAATCGAAAACGTGACAGCCATTGGCGTCAGTACCCGTCCCCGCGCGGTCGAAGGCTCCTATATGCCGTGCTTTCTGGCAGGCTGGTCACAGGCAAGCTGCCTGGCGCGGCTTCTTGATGTGCCGCTTTACGAATTTTCTCACCAGCAGGGCCATATCGCGGCAAGCCTCTGGTCAGCCGGACGGCTGGAGCTGATGCAGACGCCGCACCTTGCATGGCACCTGTCCGGCGGTACGACAGAGCTGCTGCTCGTGACTCCGGACGGCAAAAATGTTAAGGCAGAAAAGCTCGGCGGCACAAGCGATATTTCAGCCGGTCAACTGATCGACCGCACGGGGAAGCTTCTGGGCCTGCCGTTCCCGGCAGGCAAGTCGATCGACGCGTTGAGCCGGGAATCGGCCTGCAGGGAACGCTATCGCGTGAAGCTGAATGGATTGGAGTTTTCTTTCTCCGGCATCCAGAACAAGGCGGAAGAATTTTATTCCGAGGCGAAAAGCGCGGCCGATACGGCGAAATTTGTCATGAACTGCATCGTGTCCTGCATCGCGGATGCGACACGGGCGGCGCTTGCACAGTATCCCGGCCTGCCGGTCGTGTTTTCCGGCGGCGTAGCGTCCAATTCCATGCTGCGCGAGCGCATGCGGGAGTTTGCACCCGTCTTTGCCGAGCCGCAGTTTTCCACGGACAACGCCATGGGGATCGCCGTCCTGACGGCTCTGCAGGAGGGTATGTGATGGAACAAAACATCATTGCCGTCTCGCAGGTCAATGAATATATCAAATTTCTGCTCGACCGCGACGAGCTGCTGACAAACCTCTGCGTGCGCGGCGAGGTCAGCAACTATAAGGTCTATCCATCCGGCCACCATTATTTCACGCTCAAGGATGCAGAAGGCGCGCTCAGGTGTGTCATGTTCCGCTCCAGCGCTCAGCGCCTGCGCTTCCGGCCGGAAAACGGCATGCAGGTGATCGCCTATGGCCGCGTGACGGTCTTTCCGCGCGACGGCGCCTATCAGCTCTATTGCAGCGCCCTGACCGCCGACGGTGCGGGCGACCTGTATGTCGCGTTTGAGCAGCTGAAGGAAAAGCTCTCCAAAGAGGGCCTGTTTGACCCGGCGCACAAAAAGCCTCTGCCCAAATATCCGCATACGATCGCGATCATCACATCCGCCGCAGGTGCGGCGATCATGGATATGCTCCGGATTCTGGGAAAGCGATATCCGCTGGCGAAGGTCAAGCTCCTGCCCGTGCGCGTGCAGGGCGCGGAAGCGCCTGCCGAGATCGCGGGCGCGATCCGCTATGCGAACCGATATCGTGTGGCTGATTTGATCATCACCGGGCGCGGCGGCGGCTCTATGGAGGATCTCTGGGCTTTCAACGACGAGCGCGTGGCGCGGGCAATTTTTGATTCTGAAATTCCGGTGATCTCCGCTGTCGGCCATGAGCCGGACGTGACGATCTCTGATTATGTCGCGGACCTTCGCGCCGCGACGCCCAGCAACGCTGCCGAGCTTGCCGTGCCGGACCGGCAGGAGCTCCAGAAAAAGCTTTCCATGATGCAGACGGCCATGCAGCAGAGCGTGCAGAAAACGCTCAAGCTCAGCCGCCAGCGTCTGAGCAGCCTCGCAGAAAAGCGCGTGCTGCAAAGTCCGCTGAACTATGTCGAGGATCGACGTGTTCTGCTGGATTTCCTGTCCACCCGGCTGCATGCCGCCGGACAGAAGACGTTCCACGAAAAAAAGCAGCGCTTTGTCCGCCTGACCGCAGCGCTGGATGCCATGAGCCCCATGAAGGTGCTCTCACGCGGCTACAGCATGGTAACGGATGCGGCGGGAACACTCATCACAAGCGCAAGCGCTGTAAGCCCCGGCCAGCGCATTCACGTCAGTCTGCGCAGCGGCAGTCTGACAGCAGACGTACAGCAGATACAGGAGGAACCCACAGATGTCTGAAGCATCCAAAAGCTTTGAAGCCTCGATGGAGCGGCTGGAAGCCATCGTCCGGCAGCTCGAGCAGGGAAACGCGCCATTGGAAGAAGCCCTGAAGCTCTTTCAGGAGGGAACCACGCTTGTCCAGTCCTGCGCAAAGCTGCTTGACAGCGCGGAGCAGGAGATCGTCAAGCTGACAAAGACCGCCGACGGTACGCCGGCAGAAACGGAGTATGTACGCGATGAATGAATTTCATGACCAGATCGCCCGATACCGCGCTGCGATCGAAGCCTTTTTGCAGGCGCAGTTCTGCGAGGATCTGCCGCAGAAGCGCCTGTTCGACGCCATGCGCTACAGCCTGCTTGCAGGCGGAAAGCGCATCCGTCCTGTCCTGACGCTGGAATTCTGCCGGATCTGCGGCGGGGACTGGCAGAGTGCCGTCCCCTTTGCCTGCGCGCTCGAAATGATCCATACCTACAGCCTCATCCACGACGATCTGCCATGCATGGACAACGACGACTACCGCCGCGGTCGTCTCACCAACCACAAGGTCTTCGGTGAGGCGCTGGCCGTTCTTGCAGGCGACGGCCTGCTGACCGCTGCGTTTGAAACGGCGGCGAACGCACCCGCAGACCCTGCCGTGACTGTCAAGGCCATCCGTATTTTATCGGAGCAGGCGGGCGAGCTCGGCATGGTCGGCGGCCAGGTACTGGACATGGACGCCGAGGAGCAGGAGCTGACGGAGCAGGGGATCTATGATATCCAGCGCCGCAAGACCGGCGCGCTCATTCAGGCAGCCTGCCAGATCGGCGTCGTGGCTGCAAACGGTACGCAGCAGCAGCTGGATGCCGCAAAGACCTATGCGCAGAATCTCGGCCTTGCGTTCCAGATCCGTGACGATATGCTAGATGTTCTGGGCGACGCAGCCAAGCTCGGCAAGGCCACGCATGTGGACGAGCATAAAAATACGTTTGTCCGTCTGTACGGCATTGGCGCATGCTCAAAGATGATCGAGTCAGAGACGAAGACGGCCATCGAGGCACTGAGCTGCTTTGAAAATTCCGAATTCCTCGTGGAAATGGCGCGTCAGCTTGCCCTTCGTGAATACTGATACATCCGACAGCGCCGAATTTTCGGATCGTAACAGAAAGTTTATGAATATTTGCTTGTATATACATCCGTAATATGATATACTTGCTCTGCAATGGCGCAGTATTCTAGTCAGCTTTGCCGGCTGCGAGGAAGGGCCTAAAAATCCTTTGTTTGGCATACCTGTGAACCCCGTGGTGTCTGCTTCTTACGCCCAGTCTGGGGTGGATGCTGTGGGAAGGCGATTTTGCGCCTGCGGCGGACGGGCTGTCTCCAATGGCATGGAGAAGATGACCCGGTCGCTGTGGAGACTGGATATTGTGCAGCGGCGAACTCCCTTTGCGGTATCCGACCGTTGTACGATACCGGATATGAACCTGCATTGCGGTGCTACCCGGCTTTAAGCCGTGAACGCTGTGTGCAGAGTAGCCTGCCTTGCGTGAACCGGCCGGGAAAGGGAAGCTGATGCGTCTGGTGCTCATGGCCTTGAGCACAGACGATATTCCCTTGAAAGACGGTTTGCAAAAGAGGATAAGAGTCGGTTCAAGCTGTTGTGGAAATCACCTAGACTGTCGAAAGGGCCTTTATGGGATTGCGGTACGGACTAAGTGGCAATCGGGTAGTGGCTATGGCGACAGGTCAACGCGAGCATGAAAGGGGAACCACCTCCATCGGCGACGAGAGGATGCTCCCGGGGAAAACAAACCCGACCTAAGCCGTAAGATTAACCATAATCGCTGCCATTGTACAGTTGCAAATCCTGATAAAATGCCGCGTATGCGGCGTTTTATCAGCATTTATTTGTTCAGACATAAGTTTACATAATTATTTGGAGGCTGCCTTGGCTGCTGCAAAAAAGAAAAAAGCCGGGAAATCGGCCAGACCCGATTTCAAATGGATCGCGCTCATCTTTCTGACGACCGTTCTGATCTCGGCTCTGATGAGCTTCGTGTCGTCCAATCTTCTGGAGGGCGCGGGGCTTGCGCTGTCCTTCGTGATCCTGATCTGCATTGTGCTGACCGGTATTCTGTTTGATATCATCGGCGTCGCCGTCACGGCGGCGGATGAGGTCCCGTTCCATGCGATGGCTTCGCGCAAGGTCCCGGAGGCGGAAGACGCGCTGCGCCTGATTCGCAACGCGGGAAAAGTCTCGTCGTTCTGCAATGACGTCATCGGCGATATCTGCGGCGTTATCTCCGGCTCTGCTGCGGCGGTCATCGCCGCGCGTGTGCTGATTCTGAGCAAAAGCAAATCGGAGATTTTTATTACGCTGCTGCTCTCCGCCGTCGTTTCCGGTGTGACGGTTGGCGGCAAGGCCTGCGGCAAGTCGCTTGCCATGAATAGCAGTACCGCCGTCGTGCGCACGGCAGCAAAGGTTCTGTGCTTTTTTCGGACGCTTCCGCAGCGCATCCGGAAAAAGCGCACAGAAAAATGAGGGCTTCGCATGCTTTTAGATACCATCCATTCCAGACAGGATCTGCTGGATATTCCCGAGCAGCAGCTCGGCACGCTGTGCGACGAAATTCGGCAGTTTCTTGTGCAGAATGTCAGCCGCACCGGCGGCCATCTGGCGTCGAATCTTGGCATTGTTGAGACAACGGTCGCCATTCACCGCGTATTCGACACCAGTCGTGACCGGCTTGTGTTCGACGTCGGACATCAGTGCTATGTGCATAAGATGCTTACCGGCCGCATGGACCGGTTTGATACGCTCCGCCAGCAGGGGGGGCTTTCCGGCTTTCCAAAGCCGTGTGAGAGCGTACACGATGCGTTTATCGCCGGTCATGCCTCCAACGCCGTTTCCGTTGCGCTCGGTATGGCTCGGGCGCGCACGATGGCTGAGGAGGACTATCATGTGCTTGCCCTGATGGGCGACGGCGCACTCACGGGCGGCCTTGCATATGAGGGCTTCAACAACGCAGGCGCAAGCCGCGAGCCCATGATCGTCCTGCTCAACGACAACGGCATGTCCATTACGCCGAACGTCGGCGCAATCTCCCGCTATCTCGCGCAGGCGCGTCTGCGCCCCAAATATCTTGATCTCAAGCTCTGGTACCGCCAGACGACGGCCAAAACTGCTTTTGGCCGCAGACTTTATGCACTGACGCATAAAATCAAAGAGCATATGCGCCGCAGCATTCTCGGCACGACGCTGTTTGAAAATCTCGGCTTTACCTACCTTGGCCCGGTCGACGGTCATGACATTTCCAGAATCGAAATACTTTTGAAGACAGCTGTCGCGCTGCATGAGCCGGTTCTGATCCACCTCATCACGCAGAAGGGCCGCGGATATGCGCCGGCGGAGAAAACGCCGCAGGACTTCCACGGCATCGGAAAATTTGACCCCGATACGGGTATGCCGGCGGCAGTGTCCGCACCGTCCTTCTCGGATGTGTTCGGGCAGGAGCTCTGCCGTATGGCTGCCAGCGACAAGACCGTCTGCGCAATTACCGCCGCCATGCAGCACGGTACGGGGCTTGACCAGTTTGCATCTGACTTTTCATCCCGCTTTTTTGATGTCGGCATTGCCGAAGGCCACGCGGTCTGCATGGCGGCCGGCCTTGCCAAGCAGGGGATGAAGCCTGTTGCAGCGATCTACTCTACGTTCCTGCAGCGCTCCTACGATATGCTGCTGCATGATGTAGCGCTGCAGCAGCTGCATGTCGTGCTGGCTGTCGACCGCTGCGGCATTGTCGGTGAGGACGGAGACACGCATCAGGGCATGTTTGACGTCGGTTATCTCCGGCAAGTTCCCGGCATGAGGATCTTCTGTCCGGCCAGCTTTTCCGAGCTGCGCGAGGATCTGCATACGGCGATCTATGCCTGTACCGGCCCTGCGGCCATCCGCTATCCGCGCGGCGGCGAGGGCAGCTATCAGTCTGCCGCTTCTCAGACCCGCATCCGCGAGGGCTACACCTGCACGATCATCTGCTATGGCACAATGGTCAACGCCGTTCTGGCTGCAGCGGATACCATGCAGGCTGCAGGCTACCGGCCCGAAATTTTAAAGCTGCGTACCATTTCTCCGGTGGACTGGGACGCGATCGACGCATCTGTCCGAAAGACAAAGCGCGTGTTTGTGTTCGAGGAAACGTCAGACCGCAGCTGTCTGGCTGATGAGATTTTTTCCCACCTGATTGAAAACGGGATCCCGGCGGTCTGCCGGAAGCGGAACCTTGGGCGCGGCTTCATTCCGCACGGTGCGCCTGCCGCGCTGCTTTCTGCGGCAGGACTGGATGCCGCTTCGCTCACAAAACTGATGCAGGAGGAGCTTTCCTGATGAAGCATAAGGAACGACTGGATGTGCTGCTTGTTGCGCGCAATCTGGCGGAATCGAGAAGCAAGGCACAGGCCATGATCATGGCAGGCGAGGTCTATGTCAACGAGCAGAAGGCCGATAAGGCCGGGCTCGAGATCAACATTGACGACGATCCTGTGATCGAGGTGCGCGGCAGCGCGTGTCCCTATGTCAGCCGGGGAGGCTTGAAGCTGGAAAAGGCACTCCGTGATTTCCATGTCGATCCCACTGGCTTTGTATGCAGCGACTCCGGCGCTTCTACCGGCGGCTTTACCGACTGCCTGCTGCAGCAGGGGGCAAGCAAGGTCTTTGCCATTGATGTCGGCTACGGACAGCTTGCGTGGAAAATTCGCTCCGACCCGCGTGTGGTCGTGATGGAGCGTACGAACATCCGCTATGTCACGCCGGAAGATCTCGGAGAACCGCTCGACCTGTCTGTCGTTGACGTATCATTCATTTCTTTGAAAATCGTTCTTCCGGCCATCCAGAGACTGCTGAAGCCCACCGGGCAGGTGCTCTGCCTCATCAAGCCGCAGTTTGAAGCAGGAAAGGAAAACGTCGGAAAAAAGGGCGTTGTGCGTGATCCAGCCGTACACGCGCAGGTACTGCGTGATTTTACCGCGCTGGCCGCGTCTCTGAGCTTTACGATCCGGAATCTTACGTTCTCCCCGGTCAAGGGACCGGAGGGAAATATTGAATTTCTCGCGCATCTTTCCATGCAGCCTGGACAGGAGAACCTTCCTGACATTGACGCGCTCGTCGCGCAGGCGCATGCAGCGCTGAAAGGGTAACATACGCTATGAAGATCGTCGTTTCGCCGAATCCCTACCGTGATAAACAATTCAAAAACGCCCGGCAAGCCTGCTCGATCCTGAGG
>JABLTK010035132.1_pt1 | contig 13319 bp, 11 predicted proteins | sample 7160131 | NCBI WGS metagenome assembly JABLTK01 (sample SAMN14651221, study PRJNA627086) | human gut metagenome | isolation source: feces | host: Homo sapiens
ATCACCATGCAGTACACCGATAACGAAGCCGCATTGATCGGCGGCCTGATTTCAAACTATTTCTTCCAGCCGTCCGTGGACGCAAGGCTCCGCGAATCCTATCGCCGGGTGCTGCGCCATCTGCACGAGAATACGCTCTCCGCATCTGATCTGAGCCGCATTCAGAACGCGCTGACGTTTCTCTCGCCGCTCTGCCGCGATACCCGCGAAGCCCACAAAGACATGATGGGCGTGACATTAAAAACCGATGCTCTGCTGAGAGCCAGCAGATAAACGACCTCCCGTTGCCAGCGCAACGGGAGGTTTGCTTTCTCGCGTCCCAGCATCGCCAATACGCTGTGATTTCGTCCTGAAGCGGGTGGAGGCTTGCCTGCGGTCTTAACGTCTGAAACGTCGCACAGCTGGCTAACGCGCTGGTATCTGTGCTTGGAGTGAGTGTTCGGCAAGACCAACAAAAACGCCGGTCGAAATTCTACATTTTGCCGAGAGCAAAAAGGGCCGCTTTCCCGAAAAATTCCCGGAAAAGCGGCCCAAAATCGCGTGCGTAAAGGTTCAAGTCCACTGATTTTGCCAAAACCCTTTTTGATATCTTTTTTTCCGACTTCAAAAATTGGGCGCAAAAAAGCCCGGAAGTCGTTGAAACTTCTGGGCTTTTCGCGCTGATATCTTTTTTGGTTCAGCTTGATGGAGCAGGGTACGGGAGTCGAACCCGCCTCCGCGGCTTGGGAAGCCGCTGTACTACCGATGTACGAACCCTGCATTTTCGGTTCTTGGGTATCATAGCATCTTTTTATCAAAAATGCAACCGTTTTCTGGCGAAAACTGAAAACCGGGCCTCCGGAGGGAGGCCCGGCAAGAAAATCAGCAGAGCTTTGCGCCGGCGGGGATGGCGTCGTTCAGCATGATGAGGTTCAGCTTTTCCTCGCCCTTTTCCTTGTGGACGGCGGACAGGAGCATGCCGCACGATTCCTGGCCCATCATCTTTCTGGGCGGCAGGTTGATAACGGCGGCAAGCGTCTTGCCGACGAGCGCTTCCGGTTCATAGAATTTTGCAATGCCGGATAGGATCTGGCGATCCGTGCCGGTGCCGTCGTCAAGCGTGAAGCGCAGGAGCTTGTCGGATTTCTTCACGCGCTCGCAGGCCTTGACCTTGACGGCGCGGAGGTCGGATTTGCAGAAGGTGTCGAAGTCGACCTTTTCCTCAAGCTGCGGCTCGACCTCGACGGCGGGCAGAAGGGCTTTTTTCTGCTCGGCCTCGAGCTCCTCCAGCTCGGCAAGGGCCTTGGCCGCGTCGATGCGGGGGAAGATCGCCTCGCCCTTGTGGACGGACGCGGTCTGCGAAAGCGCTCCCCAGACATTGGCCTTGTCCCACGTCTGCACGGCTACGTCCGCGCCGATCTGCGCGAAGATCTTCTCGCAGGAGGCCGGAATGAACGGCAGCAGGAGCGTCGTGCAGATGCGGATGGTCTCGAGCAGATTATACATGACGGAGGCCAGACGCGGCTTGTTCGCCTCGTCCTTTGCAAGCGCCCAGGGCATGGTCTCGTCGATATACTTGTTCGCGCGCTGGATGCACTTGAAGATCTCGTCCAGTCCGTTCTGGAACTGGAACTTCTCCATCTGCGCCTCATAGCGGTCACGCAGGCCGGAGAGCATCGTGATCAGGCTCTCGTCGATCTCGCCAGCCTGCCGCGCCTCCGGCAGCGTTCCGCCGAAGTATTTTTCGACCATTGCCGTCGTACGGGAGACGAGGTTGCCGAGATCGTTGGCAAGATCGATATTGATGGTGTTGATCAGCAGCTCGTTGGAGAAATTGCCGTCGGAGCCGAAGGGGAACGTGCGCAGCAGGAAGAAGCGCAGCGCGTCAACGCCGAATTTTTCCGCCAGAATATAAGGGTCTACGACGTTGCCCTTGGATTTGGACATCTTGCCGCCGTCCATGACAAGCCAGCCGTGGCCGTAGACGTGCTTCGGAAGCGGCATGCCCATGCTCATGAGCATGGCGGGCCAGATGATGGAGTGGAAGCGCACGATCTCCTTGCCGACAAAGTGCACGTCCGCGGGCCAGTACTTCTCGTAATCATGGTACTTTTCGTTCATAAAGCCGAGCGCCGTGGTATAGTTGAACAGCGCGTCGACCCAGACGTAGACCACATGGCCCGGATCAAAATCGACCGGGACGCCCCAGGTGAAGCTGGTGCGGGAGACACAGAGGTCTTCAAGGCCCGGATCGATGAAGTTGTTGACCATTTCGTTGACGCGGGATTTCGGCTGCAGATAGTCCGTCGTTGTCAGCAGCTCGCGCACGCGGCCGGCGTATTTGGAGAGGCGGAAGAAATAAGCCTCCTCCGACGCGTCATGCACCTCACGGCCGCAGTCGGGACATTTGCCGTCCACGAGCTGGCTCTCTGTCCAGAAGCTTTCGCAGGGCGTGCAGTATTTGCCCTTGTATTCGCCCTTATAGATATCGCCGTTTTCATACATCTTCCGGAAGATCTTCTGGATGGCCTCCACGTGGTAATCGTCCGTGGTGCGGATGAACCGGTCGTTGGAGATGTTCATGAGCTTCCAAAGATCAAGAATGCCCTTCGGCCCGGCGACAATATTGTCGACAAACTGCTGCGGCGTGACGCCGGCGGCTTTCGCCTTGTCTTCGATCTTCTGGCCGTGTTCGTCCGTGCCGGTCAGGAACATGACGTCGTAGCCCTGCAGGCGCTTATAACGCGCCATGGCGTCGGTCGCGACGGTGCAGTAGGTATGGCCGATGTGGAGCTTATCCGACGGATAATAGATCGGCGTGGTGATATAGAATGGTTTTTTGCAAGCTTGGCACATATTTTTTCCTCTTTTCCGCCCACTCCGAATGAAAGAAGGGCTGTTACACTATACTTTATCCTTTTCCCGTATTTTTGTCAACGCTGTTGCGAAATATTTGACATCCGTGGTATACTGAACTATAACTTGAAATACAGACAGGAGTCCCGATTTTTATGATCTCTTTTCACAAGGCAGAGGCTGCCGACCGCGCGTGGGCGCATGAAATTCTGAAAAACTGCGAATATCCCGGTGCGGAGTATGCGTTCAGCTGCATGTATCTCTGGTCGGATTATTTCGGCGAGCTTGGCCGGGCGGGGGAGCGCCTGACGCAGCACGCGCCGTGGCGCGGCCGCGAGGTTTATCTCTATCCTGCCGGCACCGGCGATCTGCGCACGGCCATCGAGGCCATCCGCGACGACGCAGCCGAACGCGGCAACCCGATGCGTCTGCGCAGTCTGACAAACGAAACGCGCGCGGAGCTCGAATCGCTCTATCCGGGAAAATTTGAGTTTACCGCCTGCCGCAATTCCTACGACTATATCTATACCGTTGAGGAGCTCTCCGAGCTGCACGGGAAAAAGCTGCAGTCCAAGCGCAACCACTGCAACCGCTTCGAAGACGAATTCCCCGACTGGTTCACCGCACCCATCACGGACGAGAATCTGCCGCAGTGTCACGAGATGCTGCGCATCTGGTATGAAACGCACGAGCCTGCCGTGAATGCGCAGGAGCTCGACCAGCTGCAGCTGGAAAAGGCCGCGCTGCAGCGCGCGTTCGACCATTTTGACGAGCTGGAGATGGACGGCCTGCTGCTGTCCGACGGCGAGCGCATCATTGCCTTCTCCATGGGCAGCCGCATGAACCGGGAGTATTATGACGTCGGCTTTGAAAAGGCCTTCCCGGATGTGAACGGGGCCTACGCCATGATCAACCGCGAGTTTTCCCGCATGATCGCGGAGAAGTACCCGGAGGTGCGCTTTCTCAACCGCGAGGACGACATGGGCTCCGAGGGCCTGCGCCGCGCAAAGGAATCGTACCAGCCGACGGTGCTGCTGGAAAAATACACTGCTGACTGGAAGGAGAGCTGAGCCATGCGCTTTCGCAGGACAAATCCGGAGGATCTGCCGCAGCTGAAGGCGCTCTGGGCGCTCGGCTTCGGCGATACGGAGCAGGAGATCGATGCGTTTTTCGCCATTGCCTATCCTACGGCGACCGGCTTCTGCGCGGAGGAGGACGGCAGACTTGCCGCTGCCGCCTACGCCATGCCGCAGGAGCTGGCATGGGGAGAAAAAAGCTGCCGCTCGGCGTATCTTTACGCCGTGACCACGCATCCGGACTTCCGGAAGCGCGGGATCTGCGCAAAGCTGCTGGCCTACGCGGAAAAGGAACTGAAAAAGCGGTATTTTGACTGCCTGATGCTCGTCCCGGCGACGGACGCGCTGCGCGCGTATTATGAAAAGCTGGGCTTTGTCTCGCAGAACGCCTCCTTTTTTGACGAAGGCGAAGCGCCGGAGGCGCGCGGCGTGTGCGAGGCGCTGAATCCGGTCGACTACGCCGGGCTGCGCGAGACGATCCTCTATGATCTGCCGCATGTGCGTTATGCGCTTTCCGATCTTCGGTATCAGGCTTCGATGTCCGGCTTTTACCGGCTGGAGCTCGGCACGCACTATGGCTGCGCCTGCGCGCATACGGAGGGGGATACGCTCGTCGTGGACGAGATCCTGCCGGACTGCTCTGTTCTGCCTGCCCTTCTGAAGCAGCTTCCCGCAAAGCAGTGCCGCGTGCGCACCGCGGGCGGCACCGCGCCGTCTGCCATGTGCAGATGGCTCTCGGACACACGCATGCCGGATGTATATCTGGCGTTTGATTTCGGATAATTCCGGTTTTATGAAAGGGGGCGTTCGCCTTGGCGGAACCGCTTCTCATCCCCGCTGACGCCGCGCAGCGGCTGCTGGCGGCCGCCAACGGCGACGCCGCGCTGCTGTATCTCTATCTTTTTACAAACCGCCCGCTCACGGACGCGCAGACATCGCTGCGCATGACGCAGGCGCGGTACGATCTGGCCTGCGCAACGCTCCAGCAGCTGGGGCTCTGGCCGCAGGAGGCCAGGCTACATCTCGACGCGTCGCAGGCCCCGGTCTATACCGAGCAGGACGTCATCCGCGAGACGCGCACCAGCCGCGAGTTTGAAGCCATCACCGGCGAAACGCAGCGGCGGCTGGGCCGGGTGCTGTCCAATGAAGAACTCAAAATCCTGCTGTCGATCTACCGCTATCTGGGGCTACCCGGCGAGGTCATCTCGATCCTCGTCAACTACTGCATCCAGCGGCAGCGCTCGCGCGGCATTTCGCGCATGCCGTCGCTGCGGTCGATCGAAAAAGAGGCATATTACTGGGCCGACCACGGCATCGACACGATGGAGCAGGCGGCCGTTTATATGCAGAACCAGCTGCTGCGGCAGTCGCAGCTGGGAAAGATCCGGGAGCTGTTCGGCCTGACGGGCCGCAGGCTCACGCCGGGCGAGGAAAACTATATTCTGACGTGGCTCTCCTGGGGCTTCGGTGAGAAAGAGATCGGACTTGCCTACGAGAAAACCTGCATGGCGACCGGTGGGCTCAAGTGGCCCTACTGCAACTCCATCCTGCGCAGCTGGCACGAGCAGGGCTTTACCACCCTCAGCCAGATCGAATCCGGCGACCGTGCACCGGCAAAGCCCGCCTCCGGCCGTCCCGGCTACGGCGTGCAGCGCCACCACGACGAGCTGAGCGCGCTCGAGCGCGCCGCCGTCGACCGTCTGCTGAATGAGAAGGAGGATTGACCATGGCATATTCTCGATCCATCGTGCAGCGCGCAGCGCAGCGCCTGCAGAGCGAAAACGAGCAGAACGAGCAGTCCTCCCGCGCCCGCATCGCGGCGATCTATGAAAAGGAGCCGCGTCTGGGCGAGATCGAGCGTGAGCTGCGGCGGACCGCCGCGCACGTGCTCGCTGCGGCGTTCCGCCGCCAGGGCGACCCTGTAGCCGCCATGCAGCAGCTGAAAAAGGAGAATCTGGCGCTCCAGCAGGAGCGCGACTGGATCCTGCAGGCGGAAGGACTCGAGCCCGACGATCTGACCGTCCAGCCGCTCTGCCCAAACTGCGGCGGGACAGGCTACGTGGGCGCAGCGATGTGCGAATGCCTCAAGGAGCTCTGCCGGCAGGAGCAGAAGAAGGAGCTGGCCGCGCTGTTTGGCTCTGACAGCTTTGAGCGCTTCCGGCTTGACCTGTATCCGGCGCAGTATGACGAGCGGCTGAAGACCAGCCCTCGGACGCTGATGGAGCGCACGTACCGCGACACGCTCAGCTATGCGCAGAGCTTCACCTGCGCTTCGCCGTCTTTGCTGTTTGTCGGCGCGACGGGCCTCGGCAAGACGTATTTATCCGCCTGTATCGCGCGGACGGTCGCAGACCGGGGATATTCCGTCAGCTATGCGCCGGTGGCGCAGCTGCTGGCCGCGTTTGAGGACGACAAATTCCGCCCGCAGCCGGACGTGTCGCGCACGGCAGATTACTTTTCCAGCGATCTTCTGATCCTCGACGATCTCGGCACGGAAATGACGACGCAGTTTGCCGTCTCCGCGCTCTATCAGCTGCTGAACAGCCGTCTGCTCGAAAGCCGGCCCACCATCGTCTCGACCAATCTTCCGCTGGGGGATATTGCTCCGCGCTATTCTGCGCAGATCTATTCCCGCCTGCTCGGCGCGTACCGCCTGTACAAATTCTACGGCGACGACATCCGCTTCAAGCTCAAATGACGCGTACCGCTCCGGACGCCGCTGTCCGGGGCGGTTTTTATGCCGCGGCACAAAAAGTTTACAGGCCGGAAACAATTTTTTGCATGAATGCACTTTCCTGTTGTGTCCGTATGTGGTACAATGTATACGGATTTTTATGCTGTTGCGGAGATTTGGATAGATAAAGGAAGATCATCATGGAATTACTCGCTCCCGCCGGTTCGATGGAGGCGCTGCGCGCCGCCGTCTGCAACGGCGCAGACGCCGTTTATCTGGGCGCCGATACCTTCAACGCGCGTATGAACGCCCGCAATTTTTCCGCCGCCGATCTGCAGGAGGCCGTTGTCTACTGCCATGTGCGCGGTGTTAAGGTACACCTGACGCTCAACACGCTCGTGCTCGACCGCGAGATGCCGCGCGCGGCGGAGCTCATCCGCATGGCCGCGACCTGCGGCGTTGACGCGTTTATCGTGCAGGATCTGGGCGTCGTGTCGCTGTGCCGGCAGCTTGCGCCGGACGTGCCCGTCCACGCCTCCACGCAGATGAGCATCCATTCGCTCGAGGGCGTGCAGGAGGCTGCCGCGCTCGGCTGCAGCCGCGTCGTACTCGCGCGGGAGCTGCCCGCGGAGGAGATCGCACATATCTGCAAGAGAAGCCCGGTCGAGATCGAGGTTTTTGTCCACGGCGCTTTGTGTATGTGCTATTCCGGACAGTGCTACCTGTCCTCCGTCATCGGCCGCCGCTCCGGCAACCGGGGCCAGTGCGCGCAGCCCTGCCGCCTGCCCTACGGCTACGGCCGGTTCGAATCGACGCGCTATCCGCTCAGCCTCAAGGACAACTGTCTGGCGGGTGAGCTGGACGAGCTGCGGCGCATGGGCGTTGCGTCCATCAAGATCGAAGGCCGCATGAAGCGGCCCGAATACGTCGCCATCGTCACGCGCGCCTACCGCACGGTTTTAAACGGCGGGAAGCTGACGCCGGCCGATCTGCAGGAGCTTGAGACGGCATTCTCCCGTCAGGGCTTCACTGACGGCTATTTCAAGGGCCAGACCGGCAGCGACATGTTCGGCCGCCGGCAGGAGGGCGAGGACACGAGCGAGCTGTTTGCCTCTGCCCGCGCCACCTATGAGCAGGGCGAGACGCAGCGCATCGGCGTGCGGTTTTACGCCATGATCCGCCGCGGTGAGCCCGCGCGGCTCGCCGTCGAGGATCCGGACGGCAATCTCTGCCGGACCTACGGCCCCGTGCCGGAGCAGGCGGTCTACCGGTCGCTCACGCCGCAGGATCTGGAGCAGCAGCTGAAAAAAACCGGCGGAACGCCGTATCTGTGCACCAGCGTCCGCTCGTCATTGGATCCCGATCTGATGCTCCCGGCCTCTGCCATCAACGCCATGCGGCGCGACGTGATCGCCGAACTCACCGCAAAGCGCGGCCGCGCCGCGCCCGCGCATCTGAACGCCTACGACGAGCCGCCGCGCTACGACGGCATCTCCGGTGAGCCGCAGCTGACCGTCGCTGTCCGCACAGCGGAGCAGATCACCTCCCGCATGCTCTCCATGAAGCCGACGGTGCTCTATGTCCCGCTGTCCGAGCTGGCAGAGCATCCGGAGCTGCGGCAGCGCGTGGGCGTCGAGACGCAGCTCGCGGCCATTCTGCCGCGTGTGATCTGGAGCGGAGAGCTTGTCCCCGTTGCGCGGCAGCTGCGCATGGTCTACGACATGGGCGTCCGGCAGGTCCTGGCCGGGAATCTCGGACAGCTGCACATCGCCCGCGCGGCGGGCTTCGCCGTCCGGGGCGATTTCGGCCTCAACATCGTCAACTCCCGCGCCATGCGGTATCTGCGTGAGCAGGGGTTCGATTCGCAGCTGCTGTCGTTTGAGCTGACGCTGCCGCAGATCCGCGATATCTCCAAGGCCGTCCCGGCGGAGGTCCTGATCTACGGACGGCTGCCGCTGATGGTGATGGAAAACTGCATCATCAAAAACCGCACCGGCACCTGCACCTGTCAGACCGGCACGGTCCGCCTGGTCGACCGCGTGGGCGAGGAATTTCCCATCGTCAAGGATCCCGGCACGTGCCGCAATGTGCTGCTGAACGGCAAAAAGCTGTATCTGCTCGATAAGAAGGACGCGTTCCGCGGCATGGGCCTGTGGGCGCTGCGCCTGCAGTTTACAACGGAAAACCCCGGCGAGATCGACAAGGTGCTGATGGACTATCAGGGCCGGGCCGTTTTCGACGCCGGAAGCTATACGCGCGGGCTGTATTCGCGCGGCGTGGAATAAGCAAAGAAGAAGGAACTCCTTATGATCATCCTTGCATCACAATCTCCCCGCAGACAGGAGCTGCTGAAGCTCACCGGCCTGCCGTTTACCGTTCGCGCAGCGGATATCGACGAAACAATGGACAAGTCGCTTCCCGTGCAGCAGGAGGTCACGCGCGTCAGCCGGTTAAAGGCGCAGGCCATCGCCGCCGGCGCGTCGCCGGACGATATTGTCATTGCCGCCGACACCATCGTGGTCATTGACGGCCGCGAGCTGGGAAAGCCGCACTCCGAGGCCGAAGCGCTGGACATGCTCCGCCTGCTCTCCGGCAGGACGCACGAGGTCGTGACTGTCCTGTCCGTCTGCAGAGGCACGCACATCGAGTCCGAGGCCGTGGTGACAAAGGTGACGTTCCGCCCGCTCTGCGAGGAGGAGCTTCGCGCCTATATCAAGACCGGCGAGCCCATGGACAAGGCAGGAAGCTATGGCATCCAGGGCTACGGGGCGATGTTCGTCAGCCGGATCGAAGGCGACTATTTCTCCGTCATGGGTCTGCCGCTGTGCCCGCTGTGCCAGATGCTGCGTGCGTTCGGCGTCCGCATTCTCGACGTGCAGGAGGCGCAGGCATGAAGAAAAAATTCTGGACGGGCCGTCTGAAGACCATTCTGATCGTTGCGCTCGTCGTCGCCATCTGCGCCGCCGTGACGCTTGCCATCACGAGCGGAACGAGCGCGATCGAAAACGTGGTCGGGACGATCCTGTCTCCGATCCGCGCCGGCGTCGCGTCCATCGACCGGTTGGCCGAGCGGTATTATAACTATATGTTCCGCTATGAGACGCTTGAGGCGGAAAACGCGGAGATGGAAAAGCAGATCCTCGCCATGCAGGAGGATATCCGCGATGCAGAGCAGCTCCAGCGCGAGAACGAATGGCTCAAGGCGCTTCTGAAGCTGTCCGAGGAGCATGAGGATTACAAATTCCTCACATCGTACATCATTTCGTGGGATTCCTCCGACTATAAAAGCGCCTTTACTATCGGCAAGGGCACAAATGCGGGACTGGAAGAAGGCATGTGCGCCGTGACGGAAAACGGGCAGGTCGTGGGCCTTGTGACCAAGGTCGGCGCGAACTGGGCCACCATCACGACGATCATGGATTCCTCGCTCGAAATTTCCGCCTCCGTCGCCTCGTCCGGCTATACGGGCGTGGTGCAGGGCACGTTCCTCGAGGATGGGACGGAGATCCTGCGCATGAACTATCTGCTGACGGACGCGATCGTCAAAAATAACGACCAGGTCGTCACCACCGGCTCGACGCTCTACCCGCGCGGGCTGCTGCTGGGGTACATCACAAACGCCAGCCTTGACGAGACGGGCGTCGCGAAATACGCCACGCTCGAGCCGTCCTGCGACCTGTCCCAGCTGGAGCAGATCGCGATCATTACGGAGTATAATGTGCAGTGACGCAAGAAACTGTTGTAGGGGCGGACGTCTCTGTCCGCCCGCAGAATGCAGCGTTTTTTTGAAAATCTCCGGCGAATTCGCAACATTTCCAGGGCCGGAAGAGTCGTCGGCCCCTACAGACGACCTGCAAAAATGCAGCTTGACGTGTATATGACCGAAAGGAGGCCCGCGCGATGCACGCAACCTATAAAAATGCGCTGATGTGGACGCTTTACGGCGTGCTGTTTCTTTTGATCGCCGTTTTGCAGACGGTCGTGTTCGGCCGGGCGCGGTTCTTTGGCGTCAAGCTGACGCTGATCCCCGTCTGCATCGCCTGCGTTTCCATGCTGGCGGGCGCTGAGGCCGGGGCGCTCTATGGGCTTTGCTGCGGCGCTGCCTGGTGCTTTACGGGCGCAAGCGGCGGCGCGATGCACATCGTGCTGCTGACCGTCTGCGGCGCGGTGATCGGCTATCTCTGCGACCGGTATCTGGTGCGGCAGCTGCTGTCCGCCCTTCTGATGAGCCTGCTGGCGCTCGTATTCTGCCAGACGATCCTGTTTCTGCTTCAATGCTATCTCGGCACGGTTTACATCGGCATGATCACTGCTCTGCCGGTTCAGATCGGCTTGAGCCTGCTCTCGTGCCCGCTTCTGTATCTCGGAGCCTGGGCGATCCGAAAGGTTGGTGCCAAATAAATGCAGCGAATTTCCCGTTTCCGCATGATCGTGTTCATCGTCGTCATTCTGGCCATGATCGGCGTGTTCTCCCTGCGGCTTTACAAGACGCAGGCCGCCGTTACGGAGGATTCCCTTGTCACGGCAGACGCCGACTCCATGACGTATCAGTCGACGGTCGAGGCTGCGCGCGGCAACATTCTCGACCGCAACGGCAACGTGCTGGTGTCGAACCGCGCAAGCTATAACCTCGTCATCATCAACTTCGTCTTTTTCAATGCGCCAGACCCGAACGGGAATCTGCTGAAGGTCCTGAACCTCTGCGACGAGCTTGGCATCCAGTATGAATCGCACTTCCCCGTTTCTGAGGACAGGCCCTATACCTATACCGACACGAACGATACCGCCTGGCAGGGCTATTTCCGCAAATTCCTTGCCAGCCGGAGCTATGACCTCGATATCTCCGCGCCCACGCTCATGAAGCGCCTGCGCAGCGAATATAAGATCCCCGACGACTGGAACCAGCGGGACGTTTACCGCGTCATTTCCGTCCGCTACGAGCTGGAGCTGCGCTCGGTCGACGAGATCGGCCTGGAAAACTATATGCTGGCCGAGGACGTCGACGCGGAATCGCTGGCCGCCGTGATGGAGCTGGCCGTGCCGGGCGTCGTGGTTGAAAACGGCACGGTGCGCGAATACAACACCACCCATGCCGCGCATATTCTCGGCTACATCGGCCCGATCTGGCGCGAGGAGGCCGCGGAGTACAGCGACAAGGGCTACTCCCTGAACGCCCTCGTCGGAAAATCCGGCGTGGAGCAGGCATTTGAGGAATATCTGCATGGTTCGAGCGGCCTTAAGAAAACGACCGTCTCCTCGACCGGCGAAGTTCTGAACCGCTACTATGTGACGGAGCCTGTGCCAGGCAACAACGTTGAGCTGACGATTGACATCTCCCTGCAGGCTGTGGCCGAACAGGCGCTCGAGAAGGTCATTCTCGATCTGCGCGAAAACGGCGTCGGCCGGAACAAGGAGGGCAAGGACGCGCAGGGCGGCGCAGTCGTCGTGCAGCTGTGCAAGACGGGCGAAATTCTTGCCATCGCAAGCTACCCGACCTATGATCTCGCGACGTTCAACCAGAATTACACCGCGCTCGACGAGGACGAAATGCGGCCGCTGTATAACCGCGCGCTTGCGGCTTATCCGCCCGGCTCGGTCTACAAGATGGTCACGTCCATCGCTGCAGTCGACATGGGCGGCTTCGACCCCGGCTATATCATCGAGGACAAGGGCCTTTACACCTTCTACGAATCCTTCCAGCCCAAGTGCCACATCTGGTCGCTTGCCAACCCGCGCACGCACGGCAAGATCAATCTGATGGAGGCCATCGCCTATTCCTGCAACTATTATTTCTACGAGGTCGGCCGTCTGACCTACGACAGCTATATGAAGCAGACGGGCGAGAATCCGTTCGATATCGTTGCCAAGGCCCTCGGCCTCGGCGAGCCGACGGGCATCGAGCTGCCGGAGGACACCGGTTCGCGCGCAAACGCGGAGGAGAAGAACAAGCAGTACGCAGGCGAGGACGCAGGCTGGTTCGGCGCGGACGTGCTGCAGGCCGTCATCGGCCAGAGCCTGAACAAATTCTCCCCCCTGCAGCTGGCCTGCTACGCCTCTGCGCTGGCAAACAAGGGCACGCGCTATGAAGCGACGCTTCTGTCCCGCGTCGTCTCGTGGGACTATCAGGATCTGATCGAGGAATCCAAGCCTGTCGTGGCAAGCACGCTGGAGATCTCCGAAAAGGCGCTGAACGCGCTCGATCAGGGCATGCGCATGACCGGCTCTATCGGCACGGCGGAGCAGTATCTCAAGGACTACCCCATTGCCATCGCCTGCAAGACCGGCACGGCGCAGTGGCAGGGCACGACCTCCACCGGCTCGTTCTCCGGCTCTGACCACGCCTCGTTCGTGCTCTATGCTCCGGCGGACGATCCCGAGATCGCCATTGCTGTCTATGTCGAGCGCGGCTCGCAGGGCGGCAATCTGGCGAACGTCTGTATCCCCATTCTCGACGCCTATTTCTCCAGCTCTACCAAATATGAGACTGTCGCGACTGAAAATATCGCTTACTAAGAGAGGAACCGCACATGACCGACCTTTCGCATATCCGCAATTTTTCAATCATCGCCCACATCGACCACGGCAAATCCACGCTGGCAGACCGGCTGCTGGAGGAGTGCCACTCCGTTGAAAAGCGTGAAATGGAGGATCAGATCCTCGACTCCATGGAGCTTGAACGTGAGCGCGGCATCACCATCAAGGCCCGCGCCGTGCGTCTGGACTACCGCGCGGAC
>JABLTK010057294.1_pt1 | contig 13314 bp, 11 predicted proteins | sample 7160131 | NCBI WGS metagenome assembly JABLTK01 (sample SAMN14651221, study PRJNA627086) | human gut metagenome | isolation source: feces | host: Homo sapiens
ATTGTGCCTCTGTGGTGCCGTCAGATTCCTTACACCATGGTGAAGTTTGCTACATTCGAGAACATTGTGGGTCTGTTCTACAAGTATTGCTTCACCAAGCCTCGTGAGTCATACAGCAAGGCTATGCAGTTGACGATTACATTCGCTTCTGGATACATTGCTGGTATGTTCTGTGCTCTTGTCTCTCATCCCTTCGATTCATGTGTTTCTAAGATGAACAACTCAGCTGAAAAGATTTCAATGATGCAGGCTATGAAGATCTTGGGTTGGAAGGGATGCTGGAACGGTCTGGCTACTCGTATTCTGATGATTGGTACCTTGACGGGTCTCCAGTGGTGGATTTATGATACTTGGAAGACCTTCTGTGGATATCCTTCTTCTGGAGGCCACTAAGTCAGTTGTTTAGTGTAATGAACGTAATGTTTTGTTGTTGTCTGTTACAAACACCTGAATCTGTTTCAGTCTTTCGTCGTTTGGACTGTTGGTCCATATGGGTTGTCTATAGTGAGAGTCCTTGAGCATACCTACAGAATGATTGCCTTGCAGCATTTCCTTTTCAATATCGCTTCGAACTGGATCAAAATATTTGTGATTCATCGCTTCCTTCGCTGTCAAACGTTTCTACAATGAATCATTCCATTCACTCCCACTTCACGATCATAAACAAGTGTTTTCTCTAAATAATCGTACAGATCCTCGTTCAAGAACTTCTTCACCCCGTAGGGAGCAAACGAACTCCATGGCTGCTTCTTACTTTCTGAAAGAAGCTTTGCTGCCTCCTTTGGGATTTGGAGTTTGTACTTCTTGATATACTGTCGTAAATCTTCACTACCAAGTACTTCTTCAATCTTCCGTAATTGATCATAATTGTCCTTTCCACGGAAAAATGGGGTTCGGTTAAAAACAACTGCTGCTAACATACATGATAAAGACCAAATATCTAGAGAATAGTCATAGTACTACAGCTCGTGTTCCTAACAAATCCCTACATAGTCATTTGTTAGTAACTCAGGTCCCTTATAATTTCGAGTACTTACTCGAATCACGAGTTTGTTGTCTACCTAAGAGAGATCCAATAGACCTACTTGGCTTGTAGTAGTCTGCAAGACCCCAATCAATAATATAAACATCACGTTTTCGGTGATCAATCAGAATATTCTGCGGTTTGATATCTCGATGAATAATACCATGACTGTGGGAATAGTCTAGACCCTGAAGATGAGAAGAGAAATAAATTCATACAAGGAGGATCTTATAGAAGTAATAGCGAAGATCGTAGTCAGATAGACTGGGATAGAATTCCTACGCATGAAAACTTCATAGGCTACCTGACTTTGAAATCTTTGGATTCGACCCATGTAGTAATGAGACTAGGAGCCTTTGTCTCGGGGTTCTCAACACAACCAAGAAGCTAATCATTATTTTGACCACATTTTAATTACTGGAAGAATAGAAGGACCTCCTGCGAGTTGTTTCATGATCTTTACCTCTCTACCCATAATAAACCTCAAAAATGTGTACCTCAATATTTTCTTGGGTCGTACTGGTTTGAGATATTTGATTCCCACCGGTTCATTTGTTTCCATGTCGATTCCCTTGAATACTTCACTATATTTCCCCTTTCCAACCTTTCGAACAATCTGGAAGCGTTCTGGACTCCTAAATCATCATGAAACACACTACAACACGACATCCAGTCAATGGTCACGGCTTCGTAGTCTGAATAATCAGGAGGCATTTTCTCGACGACATCCGCGTATACACGCGAAACACTCATGTCCCTGGTTTTCGATTGTGGAGAACAAACACAACGAGATATTGTACAGTACAATACAACGATTGCATAATTTAACAGATCCAGTTCATCCCATAGCAGAGACGAACAACTCTTTGTCTCGGACTCCACGTCCATACGAATCAAAGAACCGATTCTCTTTTCCACCATCATACTGTCTCTTTCTAGTTGTTACAGCTTCTGAGAATCGATTACATCTGTTCAGGAAACTGTTCCTCCTTCTCATACAGGCCAAAAGGCACAGTTAATAGAGGATCTGGTTGTGTAGAAGCAGAAGCCGAAAAGAGAGGTGTTGGGATGGAATCCACTACTGTGAGTGGAGTATTTGATGACTGAGAATCCACTACTGTGAGTGGAATGTTAGACGACTGAGAATCCACTGGTAGAAGAGGCTGTGCTACTTCTGTGAGTGGTTGAGGAACGAGAGGGAGAGGAGTCGATGGAATCAGCGGCTGTGGAGTGTTTGATGATGGCTTCGATGCTGAATGTAGAGGAATAGGAGCTATCAAAGGAGCTGGTGTTGATGTGAGAGGAGCTGGTACTGACACAAGTGGAGCAGGTGCTGAAATGAGTGGAGTAGGTGCTGATGTAGGAGGAATAGGCGATGGCTTGTGGAGAGCTGGGGCTGGTTGAGCTGAAACAGTTGGACGCGATACAGACACTTCCATACGCACTCGCTTGGCTTCTGATTCACTACTATGATTTCGATCACGCACAACAGCTCCTCGAGGCGTCAATGGCGAACCTGTCTCAGCCACACTTCGCCTCTTCGCCTCATGACGTCGTACACACTCTGAAATCTCCTTTCGACGTGAGAGAATCGCTGTTCCTTATCGCATATTCTCAATCTTACCTCGAAGTATGGGCTCAGTCAAACCCACTTCCTGTTCCCAACCTGAATGATATTCAGGTCGAGAAGCCAATCCAGTAACCTCTACCGCATAGTGTAAAGCAGCAGCCGCTATCAGATCAGGAGGATACTCAACACACAAAGCAGAATTCAAACTGCTGTTGAGAACACACAATTACCAATACCAAAAACGTAAAAAATAGCGTATACAGTCGGAAACTCCTTGCGATTTCCCTGAGGTACTTTTCGTTTGTTCAAAGAGTGCATCGACTTTGGTGGGGGTGAGTTCTACTGATAGGTAGACAACAACACGACACTACCGAATGCCTTCTTACACATCTTATTCACGTAATTGTGGGGGATGTCTAGCCGTAAATCAAAGTTGATTCCGGCAAAAAGAATGCATTCCATTCTTGGTAGTCTGTATACCATTTCATTCATTCTCTAGAAGTAGAGGCAACTAGGAACCTTTCACAGTTTGGTTATCCATACATCTCTCCTCCTTCGGCTCCATCTTTGACCATACCTCCTGCGTATCCTTTAGAAATCTCTCAATCTTATGAGATAACGTTCGTTGAGAATCTTGGATCTTCAGAACCAAGTAGCAACTTGCTAACGCAACGTCCTAAAACTCAGCACCATGATCTGAGCATACAGTATATCTGTATGGGGCAAAATCATGGGTTGCATAGAACTTTTGGAAAACCAACTTACAGTAATGGTTCACTTTGTGGGACGTTCACATTAAGGATCACCCGTTCAAAACACACCACTTTTAACAGGATATATGAAAAAATCGACATCCTCACAACGACCTTTCAAACACTTCTGAAATTGGCTCATCAACTGCTCGATGAGAATTGAACCATCATACAAGGCTCTATCGCTGTCACTTGTCAACTCTTAGTTCCTACAGAATTCTTCTTTCCTTTTCCACGGAAACTTCCCCATGTTGAGAATAGTTCGGAGACGAACTCATTTCAATAGAATAGCAACGGATAAATGACAAAAACGAAATACAACGAAAAAAGAAAACAACAGTACTACAAGCAAGTCTACTACTAGATAAAGGAAAATACTTTCCAAAGGTAATAGAGAGATGCAAGAGTAATGGTTTTGTGATTCTGGAAAGAAACGAACTGAAACGATCGAAAAACCACGGTTATGTTGACAAGCAGAATCAACACCTTCTATTTCAGTCCAACTCATATTAAGGAAGTCGTTAGGAGTTGTCTGTATGATTGATGAGGTTTGGATTGTTCGACGTGTTATCTCAATAGTTGCCATAAGGACTGACTTTGTGTCTATATTCTGCTATATAAGGTTGATAGGCTCCTTATAAAAGATATCTATGATATTCCTTTGAATTCCCAAAATAGATACTATTTCTTGTCAACGGTTTTTTGGCAATAGAATGGTAACAGGACGTTTATCTGTGATTTTCAACAACAAGGAATATCCTGTTTCCTATAATGACTCGACTAAGATCGGTTGGTTGAAACAGTATTTGAGCGTAGAGTAATTCGCTAAGCATAAGGATTTAGGATGAAATTCGATTAGCGCCCAATGATATGTGTATAGTAATTGATGGAAAGGTAGTCAATGAAGGGAAATCTTTTCTTGAAGCCAAAGTAGGTCCGTCTTCTGTGATCGAAATATACAAGAAATTGAAGCAATGCTTTGTAACTGTCGATTTTCGTGGTCAAACCCACGAGCTCGTTGTATGTGAGAATTGTCTTCTGCAGCAAGTCGTTATGGAGGTTCTTGTTACTTTGTTGTCCTTCTTTTGATCTATAGCAGAAAGAAGGACTTGACGATCAGTGGACTCATTATGCGTTGACACTGCGAGGATCCATTCTTTCGAACCATACGACAGTTCGAAAACTGCACTTGGAACGTACAGATATTCTAAAGATGATTGAAGGGATCAGTCTTGTTATGCCTCGTCCATCAAATATGTCAGATTCTACAGTTCCAGATGTTCATTTTCGGCGTAGTATTCGTGATAGTTTAAATTCTCGTGATTCTCACAATTCTTCTGTAGTAATAAATCAGGTGATTATGCAAGAACTCCAGGATTTACGTGATGAAATGGAGATGATGCGAGGTTCCACGATTTACAACAGTGTAACTTCAATTGATTCCAATGATCCTGCCTCTTCTTCTACAAGGAGTTCAAATGAGTTAGCTCTTCTTCGTAAGAAAGTGAATGCTTCTGAGCAGTCTTTCCTGAGTGCAATGGAGGAGCTACGTCAACAGTTGGCTGTTGCAGAGGCTGAATTGGAGACAGTGAAGATTACTGTGAGTAATCTCACAACAGCAGTTATTACGCAAGAAACACCAGATAATGCGGCTTTTTCATCGATGCAGTTAACTCAAGTAACAGAACAAGTGGATTCTTTGCGTCATGTGATTGGAATGAATGCTGGGACTTCAAATACAAGTCTCGTTGACCAAATAAGGATTCTGTCAACTCGCTTTCAGACAATTCGCAATGACATTAACGAATTGAGAGTATCAAGTGAAGACACCAGTGAGCGACTTGACAAACTGGAGGAGAATTCAAATGGACATATTCAAGTATCAGCTAGTCCTCAGGACACTGAAGAGAATGATGTTGGCATGGTGTATACACAACTCTTGGATCTGAAGAGTGAGTTAGATGATACGAAACGTAAGCTTACATCTGAATTGAATGATCAAACTTCACAATTTACAAATCGTGTGAGTGAGTTGGAGTCATCAATGGATAATGTCACTCAACGTGTGGAGAATCTGAATAGTGAAGGAATGATGCAGAGGAATAAGACTCTTCAAATGGATACTCGATTGACGAAGGTTGAAAAACAGTTGAGTGAGGTGGAGACTGTGAAAACACGGATTGACAATACGATGCAGAGTATGAGAGAGTTGGAGAAACAGATGGAGGAAATGAATGAAGAGATACAATCGGCCTCTGGCGATATGGAAACTGCAAAGAAGATGGCTGAGGAGGCAGTGAAAGGTGCTGAGGAAGCTCGTCGTATGAGTGAAGATACGATTCGAAGTACTGTAGAAGCGAAGACAATTGTGGATGAAGTGAAGAAGAGTGTAACTGATACGAAGCTGGATGTAATGAATACACTGAAAGAGTTAGGTGGAATGAAAACACGGATTGATGGAGTAGAAGATGACTTGACAGATGTGGAGGATCGAGTGAGTGTAATAGAAGATGGAATGAATCAATTGAAAGGAGAATTGAGTACTGTCAAGGAAGAAGTACTAATTATGAAAGATGATACAGGAGAGCTGAATGGTGAGGTGGTTCATGTGAAGGAGGAAATGGATGTTATGAAGGACGATTTGATACAAATGAGCCAAGATATCCAAACGTTGAATACATCAAAGGATAACTATGTGTCCCTTGATGTATTGGGTTCTTTAGAAACCCAATTAGAGAGTATGAAGAGTGATCATTCTCTTCTTAGTGATGATGTGAATGGTGTGAAGAGTGAGGTTGATGGATTGAAGAAGCAAGTTGAGAGTGATACGAATGGAATGAAAAGTGAAGTTGATGAATTGAAAAAGCGAATTGAGAGTGATGCGAATGGAACGAAAAGTGAAGTAGACGGACTTAAGGCTCAAATTGAAAGTGATATGAAAGAAGAAATGAATTCAATTCAAAGAGAACTGAGTTCAGTCAACATGAATTTGAATGAAATGAAAGATGATTGGACAAATCTTCATGAGAGTATGAATCAAACTAAGAATGATGTGAGTGGACTGAATGAAGAAGTGACAGAACTGAGGTCCATTCACATCAATATTGGTCATATGAAGACTGATATAGAATCAGTACAAGAAGAAATGAATGAATTCAGAAATACAGTGGAGCAGATGAAAAAAGATAATGAACGAGAATCCATCTCTTTGAAGGAAGAATTCAACGGAGAGATGAATGAAGTGAAAGGTGATTTGAATGATTTCCAAGTACGAATAAATGGATTGAGAGATTCTATTGAATGGATGAAGGGTGACATGAATGATATAAGAGGAGGTGTGATTTTCCATGGTGATGTCGATTCAGTAATGAAAGAAGTTGAAGAGATTAGGAATAATGTGAATGATTTGAAGTATGATTTGAGTTCGGTCCACGTTGATGTCAATGCTATGAAAGATGATATGAGTTCTCTTCAGAGTGATATGGATTTTGTGAAGGGAGGACTTGAGACTGTGAAAGGAGGATTGGATGTCATGAAGGGAGAAATGAGTTCTATGAAGGGAGAAATGACTCTTAAGAGTGAAACTGATTCCACTCTGGATCAAATGAGTTCTATGAAGAGAGAAATGGATATGTTGATGAATGGAATCGATGCTATGAAGGGAGAAGTAAGTGTAGTGAAAGAAGGATTGGATTCAGTGAAAGGAGAAGTGAGTTCAGTGAAGGATGGAGCTAATTCAATGAATGATGAGATTAACTCTCTTCGGAGTGATATAGAATCAATGAAGAGAAGTATAGATCCAATGAAGGGTGATTTACAGTCAGTGAAAGGAGAAGTAAGTTCTCTTAAGTGTGATATGGACTCACTGAGAGGAGGAGTTGATTCTGTGAAAGGAGGTCTGGACTCTGTAAAGGGAGAAATGGTTTGTAAACATGAAACTGATTCTACCGCAGATCAACTGAGGTTATTTAAAGCAGATTTGAATTCTGTGAAAGATGAAATGAGTTCAATGAAGGGAGAAGTGGACTCGGTGAAAAGTGATGTCAATTCAGTGAAAGGAGAACTTGACGCTATGCAGCAAGAACTGGACTCTGTAAATGAGGGAATGAACTCAGTGAAGGATGAGGTTGGTTCAGTGAAAGGAGAAGTGAACTCAGTGAAGAGTGATCTAACTGCCGTGAAGGGTGAGATTGATTCAGTGAAGGGAAGTCAGGATTTTGTGAAAGAAGAAGTAGATTCCTTGAAGGGAGAAATTAACACAGCAAGAGATGATATGAACACGATGAAAGAAGAAGTGGATTCACTGAACGAAGAATTGAGTGCAGCAAAGAGAAGTCAGGATTCATTGAAGGAAGAATTGAACTTGGTAAAGACTGAGATGAACCTAAGTAACCATGTAACTACTTCGCTGAAGGAAGAATTGAGTGCAGCAAAGAGAAGTCAGGATTCACTGAAGGAAGAATTGACTTCCATTCACAATGATATGCAAACAGACTTAACACATACTCATCAAGTTATTGATTCTATTCAAGGCAGTATCAAACAACTTGTACAGTCATCAGAAGAGTCATTAAAAGCATCCCAAGAATCACTGAACATGTCGAAAGAAGCCAAACGAGTTGCTGATGCAACTACAGTGTCCTTAGCTCGGAATGTGACAGCTAACGAGACAATTCCTGTATCAGTTCTGAATACTTTGGAGGCTCGCCTTGTGAATGTGGATGAGGAATACTCAGATCTTCATAAGACCGTGAATGAGATGCAGAATGAGATGAAAGCCTTACAAGAGAATATGACGGATACTAACACAAATCTCTCTTCATTCGAATCTACATTGAATGATAACAAGGATACCATCATTTGTCTTGAACACAATTTGTCAGAAATCAAGGAGAATTTGAATTCAGTTATTACAGACATATCTGGATTGAGAAATGATATTTCGAGTTTGAATGATCCTCTTACTGATCTGGAACAACGAATGTGTACAACTGAAGGAGATGTCACATCCACGAAGAAGGAAGTGGATGCGGTTGTAACCAGTATGCAATCCGAGATTGCAACCTTGAAACCTGGTCTTTCGATCGCTATTCAAACAGCAAATGAGGCCAAATCGACGGCAGAAATGGCTCAACGTGTTGCTGAGAGTGCCAATACCACCGTTTCGACGCTAAAGGCTCCTGAACCTCTTCCAGATCTCTCAAAGCGTCAGATCGATTCATTACAAGCTCAAATTCAACGAGTTCAGGAGTCTGTAGTTCGTGTGACTTCAGAGCAGACACTTCTTCGTCAGAGTATCAGTCGAGGTGACGAGGCTCTGAAGAGTCTGCTGGAGCAAACTCGGAAGGACCTTATGTTGTCTGAGAGTGAACTCCAACAGTCTTGGGAACGAGAGAAGGTGGCGATGCGAGAGGATGTTGCGCGTATCGAAGAACTCATAGGAGGAACCAATCCTCAGGAAACGAATCAACAGTTGATGGAGACTCTGGAAGTTCGCTATCATGAGGTGGAGAAGTTCATTCAGGATTTTTCTTCGCTACAGCAAAGTGTTCAATACCTCCAAACTACACTCTCTTCTCTACGTGACTCTGAGAGTCAGTTATCTGTCAAGCAGACATCAATCAGTACTGAAATGGCTACATTAACCGATGACTGGGATGTTCGACAACAAGCTCTTCTCCATGAACTAACAATGGTGAAAGAGATGTTGGCTAAAATGACGGATGGCAGTGAAGGAGATGGACGCTCTGGAAAACGAGGGCGTCGAGGAAAGAATGATGATGATGCTTCTAGTCTAGCTACCTTACGGGTATTATGTGAGGATGAGAAGAGTTTGAAGGAACGTGTAGTAACGAATTCGGAAGTGTGTTCAGATCGCTTCGTTCGTTTGTCTCAACAACTGGATGTACTTAAACAGACAGTCACTGACAATCAAGTGAGACAAGAAGAATCAATGAAAGCCGCAGAGGACCGTCATGTTGCTTTGATCAATACTCTCTCACGGGATATTGATGTTTTAAGGAAATCGGAAAGTGGTAGTCCTCAGCCATGGAAGGCTCAAATTCAGCAGGCTGTAGAGGAATGGGGACAGGAGGTATCGAAACAACTGCAAACAGTAATGCACGGAAAGACGGAAACGTTTGAATCGCTCCAGACAATGATTCATCAGGAGTCGGAGGAGTTACGAGGAGAAATGGATTTGGCCATTGCTTCTTCGAAGGCAGAAATAATGGAAATTTTGAATGTATTAATGGAGTCGCTGCGTAATGCAGATCCAGATACAGTGTGTACAATTGAAGAACTAATTGCGAATTGCAAGATTCCAGAATGCTTCTCTCTGTTGCAACAGTTAGAAAGACGTGTTCAAGGACTTGAAAGCCATGTTTAAGTTGGTTATAGTGACATAGTTTTTCGTGTTTTTGAAGAACAATGATTTCTACTCCACATTTGTTTTTCATTGTGTTATGTTAAGCAGAGATATGGAGTATCGATTGCTAATGGTGTTGTCTGTTTGCTTGATGATCATGGGAGCATGTGAAATTGCTGTATAAATTTCTCTCCTTTCACAACTCAGTCGTTTAAGAGATGGGGAGACACAAATACAAATACTTCAACAACCATAAAGAACAATGCTAACGGTCGACGATTTAGGCAGGACGAACATAAAGAGTACGCTTGTATAATTTTGTATTCATCCAATAGTTATGGATATAATGGGCTTTTGGATTCTCTCCGAGATCGTGACTTTTCTCGTTTTCAAGATTCTGTTTATGTGGACTATACTGGTTCCTGATTTGCTTTTATGTAATATGTAGGTGCCGGTCAGTATCGTGATTCCCAGATTAGTAAGGTTATGGACGACATCAAGAATCATCCGTATGGAAATACCCACAGCAATAGTCCTGCAAGCAAGAATTCAGAAGTGAAAACAGAAGTTGTTGATATTTGTCATTTTGATAACTAGGAAGCTAGACGAATTGTTCTTGAGTGGTTCCATACCGACAGCAAGACATACGATGTTGTGTTCACCTCAGGTGCTACTGCAAGTCTTCATTTGATAGGAGAATCGTTTCCATGGACCAAGAAATCCAACTTCTATTATTTGAGAGAGAATCACAATTCTGTTCTTGGGATTCGTGAAATAGCTCTCCAAAATGGAGCAAGTTTTCATGTTGTGAATAGTACAGATGTCGAATCTGCTTGTCGCGCCTCTAGCGGTGAGAAAGATACTGAGGAGGAGATTAATAACCTCTTTGCGTATCCACTGGAAGAAAACTTTTCTGGGAAGATCTTCCCCAAAGAATGGATTTCCAACATCCAAGGGAAAAATAAGTTTGATTGTACGGGTCGTTGGTATGTGTTGTTGGATATTGCTGCTTATGCTCCTACACACGATTTTGATCTTTCTAAATATCCAGCTGATTTTGTAGTACTATCGTTTTATAAGTTGTTTGGATTCCCTACTGGAATTGGAGCACTGTTGATCCGAAAGGACAGTGGTCAGATTTTGAATAAGGTGTACTATGGAGGAGGTAGTGTTCTTCAAACTGTTACGACCACTGGAGATCATCGACTTCCTACTGACACAGCTCGTCGCTTTGAAGATGGCACGCCTAATTTCTTGGGCATTTTGAGTTTGAAGTATGGATTCGATGCGTTGCGAGAAGTGGGAGGAATTGAAGCCATCAATCGTCATACCTCGATTGTTGCACATTATCTGTACCAATAGAAACTGATCTTGAATATAGATATAATCAGTTGATTCGTATCCATCACCATAATGGAAAACCTGTTGTTGTCGTGTATGGAAATCATGCATCCGGTTCCGAATGGCAAGGTCCAATTGTTACAGTTAACATATGTATCCGTATAGCTTGATTATCAATAATAGTAACACCGACCGGATCCTATGTACCGTTTACGCAAGTCGAAGAGTTGGCTGCCAAGAATCGAATTCATGTTGGAATTGAGGTATTGTATTATGGATAGTTGCGTGCTGGCTGGCATTGTAATCCTGGTGCTGCATATGCTGCTGTAGGCATGTCAGAAGCAGACGTAGCTCAGCAGATTCGGAATCACAAGTGTCATATGGGATCTTGTACCCATCAGTCCGCCCTGACTGAAGTGCATGGAATTATGGCTGGAGCTGTTCGTATTTCGCTAGGATACATGACAACCTATAAGGATTGTGATCGTGTGATTGATTTTATTATTAAAGAGTATGTACAATAACATTGTTTGTTTGATAACGATAATGTATCTCTTACAATAGCGGAAAGAATGCATGTTCAGTTATTTGTAATAAGGTATGATGATTATGAGGTATCATACGAAAACACAAATACTTAACTGACTCGAATGACGGGAACTCCGTTCTTCATTTATGGTCATGCTAATGGTAATACTATAGATACGAATCACATTAATACTCTCTCATGATTTCATACTAATAAAATCAAAGGATCCATAGACATCATCTATTTGTTATACTCATTTTAACGAATACTCTCATATTATTATAGTCTAACTCGGTCACTATGTATCTGAGTCCTCATTCTAGTCTCAACTTGGTAATACTAGGATGTTTGTTGTGTTTTGTCCTTCTTTTTGTTTTAACCTGTAGTCTCTCTTTCTTATTCTAGTCAATGTTCGTCGAATCAGGACTATGTCAAGATTATTATGATGACTGGGGACTCCGCATCGACTGAGTCATTCCTAATTGTATCAGAATCTTCCACGCTGTTCTCTTCTCCTGAATATGGTGAAAAGGACAAAAATATGCAATTTGTGAATGATACTTGCTTGAATGTTTCGGCCAATCATATATACACCCTAGTTATGCGAAGTAACTTCAATGATGGGTGGAGGCAGGGAGCATGGATATCTTTATATGATATTAATGATAATATTGTATTCAAGAACTCGTTGAGTGGGGGTAAAGTGGAAGAAAGTTATCTATTTGCTTTGTATTCTCCTATCAATAAGAATGATACTTGGAGATACAGTGATAGTTATCATTCTCTCTGGAATACCAATTCATTCAATGATAATCAATGGATATCAATCATTCTCGGATCTTTTTCTATCACTTCATATAATACTCAGTACTTCAGGAAATCATTCAATGGAGTCACTGGAATGGCTTCTATCGATATTCAATTCTACTATTCTCATGGTATCATTGCTTATATCAATGGAATTGAAGTATTCAAAGACAATATGCCCCAAGGAGTTATTACTCATTCTACTCTCGCTACTAATTCATATTCTTCTGCTGATTATCGAGGAATCATTCTTCCTGCTGTATACGCAGGAATCGATGTGTCCATTTTGGCTGTTGAGCTTCACTTCATGTCGATGACTGAAAGACTTGTGGATTTCAATTGTTTCATTTCTTGTGCTTCTGGAATCACAGAATCCAATATTTGTTCAGTATTTCCTCATTCTATCTCTGCTTCTGGAACTTTTGCTAGTCCTGAAAATGCTTTTAACTTCGATTGGTTTGATAATGCCGTCATATCCTCTTCATCCCTTCCAGCCTATGTGATTGAAACTTTTTTTAATGTTATACCTTCTATCAATTCCATTCGATTTTTTACTTGGAATCCTTCTTTTTCTCCAACTTCATTTACCATGGCAGGAAGTGTTTCTGGGACCTCTTCCTGGACGACTCTATTGTCTCAATCAGATCAGACTTATAATGAGTATTCATGGAAACAGTGGTCATTCAATAATCTTTCTTTCTTCAAATCTATCAGATTTACTGTTAGTTTTCATAATTCTGATGTATATGTCCGTATCCAAGAACTTCAGTTCATGACTTGTAATCCAGATCCAGTTTCTCTTCCTGCATCCTCATTCTTCCTTTCTCAACAACCAATCTCATTAACAATTGATATGAATGGAATCACAAACTGTATGATCACTCCTCCTCTTCCTCAAGGACTCATTCTCAATCCTTCTTCTTG
>JABLTK010073568.1_pt1 | contig 13314 bp, 11 predicted proteins | sample 7160131 | NCBI WGS metagenome assembly JABLTK01 (sample SAMN14651221, study PRJNA627086) | human gut metagenome | isolation source: feces | host: Homo sapiens
CCAACGAATTGAGATACACCGACTTTGGAAGCATTTTCTCCGGTTACGTAAGAAATAGCACTCAAAGACATCGTGTTGCCTACCTGACCACTCTTGTTGACATAAGTACCAAAGTAGAAAGTGGTTTCTGTACCGTTCTTATCTACAAACGCGCAAGTGAAAGACTTGATTTCGTCATTCCATTTCCATTCGCCTGCAGTGGTATCCAGCTTAATGTTGTTATAGTCACCATTAAGATATCCGACAAGATATTTGTCGCCGACTTTAAGGGTATAAACGCCTTCTTTGCCTTCTACCTTTTCAACAACAACGTCTGCTGCTTTAGCCGCTTTTTCGGTGGTAACAAGTGCGCCTCTGTTGTTCAAAGTGCCGTCAAAGTAGAGCACGGTGCCGCCTGCTGCGGTGGTATCCATTGCAATTTTGTAGGTGCCTGCCGCCGGAGCGTCGACCATTTTCGCGAGATATTCCTGCGTGGTGGCAGCATCGATAGCCACTTCAAACTCTTTGGTGTCGGTTGCTTCACCACGTTTGATAGTGGCAACGAGTTTTATGGTTTGTGCTTCTTCTTGAAGTTCAACAACGAGTTTGTTGTCAGCGATGGAAACGCCGGCATACTCTTTGTCAAGAGCCCAAGAAATAACAACGTCGGTATAAGCCGAGCCTTGGAACGCAAGGTCATAGCTTCCGTCGTAACCGATAAGGCTCATGAAAGTGAGAGCGCCCTTTTCGAAAGCAACTGCGTCTGCATCGGAAAGCACCGGCAACTGAAGATCGGTAAACGGAGTGCCGCTGATCGGAGTCAGATAGAACGATCCGTCATAGAGTGAAATGATACCGGTGACGTTGCCTACTTTGCCAAAGCTGGATTCAAAACCGGCCTTGAAAGCAGTGATTTCGTCTTTTGTGAGCGGGCAAGCGGAAGAAGAAATACGAACGTAAGACTTTTTCCCTGCAAGCTCGAAGTAATAGTAGCTGCCGTCGCTGCCGCCGTTTTCTTTGACGGTGACACCCTTAAGCGTAACAACGGTGGATTGTTTTGCGGTAAGCGCTTCATCGGAAAGTTTGGCTGCTTTAGTGAAGATTTCGGTGTAATCTGCAGGAGTAACGGCGGTGATGGTTTCGTCAAGAATTTCAACACCGGCATCTTTTATTTCATGTGTACCGTTGTAGATGTCCTTTTCGCCGGCTGCTCTAACGGTCATACCGACTTTGAGACCCAACGATTCCGGGGTTTGGCCTGAAACCATGCCATAGACATAATAACCGCCATCCTGATCTTGCATATAGAAACCATTGACAGTGTTGCCGCGTTCTTTGGAAATAATAGCGGTGATAACACCTTTTACTACAACTGTTTTGCCGGCCTTTGTCGCATAGTACTCGGCATAAGTCAATTCTTTGAATTGCGGTACGGTGTGATGGAAGGTAACGGTGATGGTTTTGCCTTTGGCGTTGGAAATGGTTGCGGTGAGGTCGTAGGAAATTTCTACGGCTGCTTTTTCGTCAACGTCAACGGTAACGGTGCCGTCTTCGTTTTTGACAACCTTAACGCTTTCGGATTGACCTTCGGTTTTCACTTCTACGGTCCATTCAATAGGATACTTAGTGCCGTTGATCATAACGGCGCCGACTCTGTTGAAGTCCGCAGGAGTTGCTTTGCCGTCGAATTCTTTGTACTGATTATACAAATAATCTCTTGCGTCGACAAGTTCCTGAGGAGTTTTGTTGCAAGCCGCGAAGCAGCTGAGGCACAAAGCTACCAACAGAACAAAAACAAGTATCTTTGTTTTTTTCATTGTTTCTCTCCTTATAGTTTTTTATTGTTTAATCTTAACCCTCAAGGTTACCCCCGCAGGGCTACAATTCGGTTTTTTGGCGTCAGTTGACGCAAAACGAGGTTTAGCGACGCATTTTTGCGCCGCAAACCGCATTATTCGACCACAGTGATGTTTCCTACACTGAAGACTTTGATCTGATAATCACCGCCGAAGAAGTCCACGATGCCCTTGACGCTGATGGTTTTGCCAAGGAAATCTTCTTTCGTCAGAAGATTGCCGTCGGCGTCATAGAGAGGAACGGTCCTGACCTTAACGGTCTTGCCGTCCACTTGGCAGGTAAAAGTCATTGCGCCGTAATTCGACGAGTCTTCGTTCGTCGTGGTGGAAACGCCCACGATCTTCAGATTTTTCATTTCAACGAGAGTGTTCATTGCAAGCTCGGCAAAATCTCTGCTCTCGACCTGCACTTCGACTTCTCCCGTTTCTTCGTTAAGCACTTCTTTTTCAACGCGGACTTTGCCGTCCGTGAAGGTTGCGGCGTCGATTTCCTTGCTTCCGATCGGATTGCCTCTGGAAACGACGGACAAAGTGCTGTCGTCAAACGGATCGTATTTGATGTCCGTAACCTGATAAGTTCCGCCGGTTTCGTAATATTGTACGCTGCCGACCATCCTTACTCTGTTGCCCAATGCAAGCACCGAAACTCCGCCGAAACTGAATCCGTAGTAGCAATAAATGCCGTAATACATATCGGTTTCCGCGTCGTAATCCTGCAAATAAACGCCGTTGTTGTAAAAACGGATGCTGTTGCCTTCGAAAGCAACCACTTTGTCCTTGTAGTCCTCGATGTTTGTGCGAAGCTCTTTAAGCGTGATTTCGATGGCCTCTCCCCTGTAAACTTCAGGATCCGCCACGCCCGAAAAGACGTAGAGTTTCAGTTTCTTTGCCTGATCGAGAGCCTTGGTGCATGTCGTACCGTAACGGTTGTTTGCGGTGTTTGACGCAATGGCCAGCCCTTCCTGCAAAATTTCGAGGTTGAGGTTTCTGTATTCGGCGCCCTCAGCCGGTTTATACCAAACCCACACCAAAAATCTGCTGCCGGTGGAATCGATGTTCCACTTGTTGTCGTCCGATTCCACGATGATGGAAACGGCCGATTTAAGCTTTTCTTTGGTGAATCTGGAAGCCGTGTGGCCGTAATCTTCGATTTTGCCCGTAGATTCCGGCGTGTTGATGGCAAGATATCTGGCTTTCAGAACGCCCGTTTCGGAAACAGACTTCGGCACGTTGAAGTGCGTCGTGTCGCCGTCAACGTAGTTTTTGACGGTAACTTCTTGTTTTTTGGTGGAAGAGTTCATATCCAGCTTGAGCTGCGAAACGTAGTCCACCGGTTCCGACGGGACGTCCGTGTCCACCTTTGCCCCGCACTTGTCGCAAATCCCGTCGGAATTTGCGTCAACGTGCGAAGTGCAAGGCTCACCTTGCTTGTCGCACGCGGCGACAAAAGCAAGGGCCAGACATATCACCAACAGTATGGATAACAGTTTAAGTGATTTTTTCATTTTTAACCTTATAATATAAGTTTTGTTATTTGCTGCCGTTTGCTATGAGTTTTTGTTAGCCCATGTATTCGCAAGCGGCGATTGCTTCGTCAAACAGATTCTTGATTTGTTGTTCGTAGTCTGCTCCGGTGAGAATGAAGCAAGCGGTCATAAGGGAACCGACCTGTTCACGAGCCGTGGAGCTGCCGTTGAATGCAGGGGAAACGTAGTAAGCGTTCGCTTGATCCAAACAAACCTTGGTGCTGAGGGTTGCAATGTATTCGTTGATGCTTTCTTCTTGGTAAACGGTGTTGCCTTGAGCGTCGGTCACGACGTTGCCGTCGGCGTCGAGTTTAGGAACCGGCTTGCCGTCTTTGCCAAGGACGATGCGGTTTTCTTTCTCGAGTTTTGCAACGGTTGCTTTGTATTTAGCGGTTTCCTGAACGGATTTGAGAACAGGAACGTAACCGGAAGCAAGGGAGAAATCGGTTTGGAAATCAACGTTGGTGGTGAGGTATTTCACAAACAGCCAGCTTGCAACGACTTCTTGCGGGTTATCTTTCTTGAAGATGCAGACGCTCGGGCCCTGAGAGATAACTTTCGGGTTCGACGGATCTACTTGCGGAATGGAAGCGATGCCCACTTCGAACGGATAGTTGCCTTCGTCGTCGGCTGCCGGACGTTGGTGAGTTGCACCTGCGGAAGAACCGATGGACATATAGCTCTTAGCTTTGGTGGAATCGGTGTTTACGAACAGACCGCTGGTGTAAGCTTTGTACAGGGTTTGGGTGGTAACGTAGTTCTTTTGATACCATTCGCGGAATCTTGCGACGAAAGCGCGGTTGGTTTCGTTGTTGAAGCGATATTTTTCACCGGTTGCGGAGGTGTACGGAGAATTCATCTGTTCGCACATGGTGATGAACCAGTTTGCTTCACTGTCGTATCCGAGAGGAATGCTGGACGGATCGATTTTTTTGATGGCTTCGCAAACCGCTTCCATTTCGTCCCAAGTGGTAGGAACGCTGAGGTTGTGTTCGTCGAAGAAGGTTTTGTTGTAGTACAAAACTTCGGTGGACTTGGAGAACGGCATGGTGTACATCAATTCGTCGCCGTAAGCTTTGCCTTCGTTGTAGTAACCTTCGATGAAGTCGTTCTTCTGTTCTTCGGTCAGACCGAGGATTTCGGTGGTTTCATCGGCTCTGTTAACTTCGATTTTGCTTTCGATAAGGTTATCGAGGTTGGCAACTACGCCTGCAACGTTGTAAAGAGCAACGTGGTCAGGATAGCAATAAGCGATGTTCGGTTGGTTGCCGACGGTGATTTCGGTGCTGATCTGGCTGCGAACGTCGTCGTAACCGCCCACCTGAGAGTGTTCGATGTGAATGTTTGGATAAAGTTTATTGAAAGATTCAATATACTTATTCAACACCGCAGTAAGGTTGGCCCCCATGGTGTGATAGAATTTAATCGTAACTTCGCTGCCGTCGTAACCGCCTTCAGGCACTTCGAAGTTAGGTACCGCTTTGTGTCCGCCGCACGCTGCAAAAACAGGAACGAGCATGACCAGAACGAGCATAACCGCTAAAAATTTCTTCATAGCTTTGTTTTTCCTCCATTTTATTGTTTTTTATTGTTTTATCTAATTTCCCGACGCAATCGGGAAGTTTAGCCCTTTTAACCCTTGATACCGCTTCTGGAAACGCCTTTCATGATATATTTTCTGAGGAAGACGAACACCAGAAACAGCGGCGCGGAAACGAGCGCGACGCCTGCAAGCTGAACGGGATACTTAAGGTTGCCGTCGTCTGCTCTGAATGCGTTTCTTAAGCCGTTGGTGATCATACGCATATCTTCTCTGTTCGCAACGAGGCGCGGCCAGACGTAGCTGTTCCATGCGCCCATCATCTTCAGAATGGTGATGGAAATGAGCGTAGGCAGCGCAAGCGGAATCATAACCTTCCACAAATACTTCAGATCGCTGGTTCCGTCGACTTTTGCCGCCAGATACAATTCGTTAGGTATTTGCATAAAGTTCTGCCTCAGCAGATAGATGTAGAACACGCTTACCAAAAACGGAACGATAAGAACCGTGTACGTATTCATCCAGCCGAAGGAGTTGACCGTCTGATAGTTGGTTATCGTAAACAGCTCGCCCGGGATCATCATCGTCGCAAGCAGCGCGCCGAACATTATGTTTTTGCCCTTAAACTCCAACCTTGCAAAGGCGAACGCCGACAGCACGGTTATGATAAGCGACAAAACGGTCGAAACGATACCGACGTAAGCGGTGTTAAGGAACAATCTGCCCAAATTGGCCGTGGTGAACGCTTCCTTGTAGTTGGCAAAGCGCACCATCTTCGGCAAAAACGCCGGAACTTCGCGGATGTATTGATCCGGATCTTCCAAGGAAGCCATAAGCATCCAGTAGAACGGATACAGCACTATGAGCGCCATGATGCACAAGAACCCGTAGCGCAGCACGAGGCTCAGAATTTTTGAAACTTTTTGTTTGGAAGTAGCGTTTTTAATGTCTTTTTCCATCATGCTTTCGTTTTCGTTAGACATAACACAACCTCCTTAATAATGCACTCTCTTCTTGCTGACCTGCAAGTTGATGAGAGTTATCACCATGATTATCGCAAACAGCACGAGAGCCGCCGCGCTGGCGTAGCCGTACTTAGTGTCAGGCAACACCTTGTAGATAAGACCTACGATGGTTATCATCGAACCGACCGAACCGACCTGCGGGCCCATAAACTCGCCGAAAACGCCGACGATGCTGGAATATTCCTTAAATCCGCCGATAAAGCCGGTGATAACTACGTACGCGATCATCGGGGACAGAAGAGGCACGGTGATTCTTGTCAGAATCCTTGCTTTGCTGGTGCCGTCAACTTTCGCCGCGTCGTAATATTGCTTGTTTATGCTCTGCAAACCGCCCAGTAAAATGAGGATTTTGAAAGGAAGCGCGTTCCAGACTATGTAAATAACCATAACCGTGAAGTTCGCCGCCCAGCTCGATCCCGGGTTGATCCAGTTTATAGGTTCCGCACCGAAGAGGCCCAGAAGCTTGTTGATGATGCCGATTTCCACGTGCATGTTAGGATCGCCGAGGCCCTGATAGCCGATGATGTTGAACATTGCCGCGAACACCATGCCGATTGCGATGCTGTTGGTGACGTACGGCAGGAAGAATATCGTTTGCAGCAGTCTTTTGAGCGGGCCGATGGAATTGAGGGCAACCGCGATAAGAAGCGCAAGGATGGTCGAGATAGGCACCGTCACGACGGTGAGAAGCATCGTGTTCTTCAAGGCCGACATAAACCATTTCCACTTCAAAACGAATTTGAAGTTCGCCAGGCCGAATTCGAACGTGACTCCTCGAATAGCCTCCATCTCGTTGTATTTTTCGAGAAACGCCAGCCTGAAGGTGTTTATTATAGGCCACACGGTGAATATCAGCAGCAGCACGATTGCCGGCGCCAGATATAACCATGCTTTCCATTGTTTTTTAGAGTCTACCACGTTATTTTTCCTCCGTGTAAATTCTTTCTTCGGTCTCTTTGTTGAAGATAAAGGTTTTGTGAGGTTTGAGGCTGAATCTTACTTCTTCTTTGGAAGCGTCGATTTTGTTGTCTGCGTCGATGATGGAACGGATAACCGGGCTGACCAAGCCTTCGTGAGAGGAAACTATGCTGACGTCGCGTCCCATAACTTCCACGCTCTGAAGCTTGCATTTCAACGGACCTTCCGCGTTAAGAACGAAGCCTTCCGGTCTGATACCTACCCAGACTTCCTGATCCGGAACGCCCGCCGCGTCCATAACTTCGTCGCCGGCTATGTAAAGCTTGCCGCCGGACACCGCTCCCTCGAACACGTTGATAGGAGGAGTACCCAAGAATTTTGCCACGAACAGGTTGACAGGGTTGTCGTAAACGTCCTGCGGACGGCCGATTTGTTGCACTACGCCCAACTTCATAACGACGATCATGTCGGAAATGCTCATTGCTTCTTCCTGATCGTGCGTGACGAACACGGTGGTGATTTTGGTTTCGCGCTGAATACGTCTGATTTCTTCACGAGTCTGCAACCTGAGACGCGCGTCGAGGTTGGACAAAGGTTCGTCCAGAAGCAGAACTCTCGGCATCTTCACAAGGGCGCGGGCGATTGCCACACGTTGTTGCTGACCGCCGGAAAGCTCGGACGGTTTTCTGTCCATAAGCTCGTCGATCTGCACCAGTTTTGCCGCTTCGTATGCGCGTTTAACCATTTCTTCCTTTTCCAGCCTGTCTTTGCCTTTAAGGTTCTGGAGCGGGAACATGATGTTTTGCTTAACCGTCATGTGCGGATACAAAGCGTAGTTCTGGAACACTAAGCCTACGCCCCTGTTTTCAGGCGCAAGTTCGGTTACGTCTTCGTCGCCGAAAAAGATTTTGCCGTCGGTCGGAGCCTGCAAACCGCAAATCATGTAAAGCGTGGTGCTTTTGCCGCAACCGGAAGGGCCGAGAAGCCCTATAAGCTTGCCGTCCGGAATTTCAAAGCTGAAATTGTTGACGGCCACCACTTCTTCACCGGATTTTTTGTTGCGGCTCGGGAAAATTTTTGTTAGGTTTTCTAATACAACTTTCATAATTTGTTTCCTCTTGTTATTTTAAAACTATTCGTTTTTTAATACGGTTTTCTTTCGGCGGCAGCCTGAGCCGCTTGCTTTTTTGCTTCGATCATCTCGGCTTCGGTGTCGAAGATAATCTGACTTGACAAATCCACCACCACGGTTTGCGCGAAAAGGTCGTGGATAGGGGTGTGATTGTGCGTCCCGACAAAAAGGCCGATCTGCAAAATCGTCAACATGCCCAGCACCGTGATGCCGATAATGCCTCCGCTTCCGAACAGGATAAGCACGATTATCGCAACCGGAATCATCGTTTCGACGGTGTATTTGCCCAAAAGCGTTCTGACGAACATCATAAACGGCGTGACCTTCACTCCGTCAACTCGCATAACCGCCAGCGAAAAAACCTTCTTTCCCAAGGTCTGTCCGTTCTTCAATATCAGCGGCACCGCGAATTCCAGAATTATGTAGGCAAAAAAAATACCCAACGAAACCATCAACAACGTAAGGCTGACAACCTGAGAAAATTGCTTTTGCAGCTCTTTGTCCTGCTGCATCGCTTCTTCCATAGCCTTAAGCTTTTGGTCGTAAGCGGCTTTTTCCTCGTCGGTCATGGCGTTGTATTCTTCCTCTTTGAGTTCCGAATCGATGCCGTATGCCTCGTAGTATGCGTTGTAACTTTCGTTGAGTTTGTCCGAGTGAGCGTCGTAGTTTACGATAATGGATATGAGCCAGGCAAACCCCGTCGCAAGAACGGAGATGAGAATTATGTCCAGCAAAAACGCGGACACTCTTTTCAGTATGCTTGCCCTTTGTGTATCAAACATTTTGTACCCCTACCCATATCTTTCGCCGTAAGCGGCAAAACGTCAGTGAAGCGAACCCGACTTACGCGGCCGCGTAAGTCAAAGAGGCCGGCCTCTTTGGCGCTCCGATATTTTCAAACCCGATTTTTGTCGAAACGAGTTTTTTAATATCGTTCTTTTATATTATAATAATACAATATTTTTAAGCACAATTCAAGTGTTTAGCGATAATTTTCAGTTTTTTTTAAGTTTTCTTTGGTTTTTCTTTTTCCCATAGCTAACGCCGCAGAGCGTATATTTTTGCGGTTTTTTCTTCGTTTTATTTATCGCAAATCGCGCGTATTTCAACCGAAACGCAAGATAAAATCCCATAAACGTTTCAAAAAGCTTTGATTTTGCTTTTTGCCGAAATTTTCCGAAATCAAAAAAACGCCCCGAACGTTTCGGCGTTCGGGGCAAGGATGGAATTTTTGGTAATGATGATTTTTCGGAAAATTTTTCCAAAGTTTAAGGTTTTAGTCTTCTATAGGTTCTTTTTCGGACTCAAGGATTTCGCCGGTTTTGGCGTCGATTTTGTATTCGTACTCATAGCCGCCGCTTACAAATTCCACTTCGTAAACGTAGATTCCGTCATCATAATCGAGTTCGATTTTTTCCATAACCACATCGGAAGCGGCGAGATTTGCGTGCTCGAGAGCAATCTCCTGCGCCCTTTTTGCGGTGATGTGATCGCCCTGCTCTTCCTGAGGGGTTTTCACCGCTTTTCTTTCCACCTTAAGCACGCTGCCGGTTTTGGCGTCGATTTCGATTTCAAACTTTTCGGTCGCGGTGAAAAATTCGATTTCGTATTCCGCTTCGTCGTCGTCCGCGTCGAGCTTGATTTTGGTGAAGGTAACCTTTTCTTCGGTGAGGCCGACTTTTGCCAAAGCGATTCTCTTTGCTTCGTCGCGGCTTATGAGATTATCAGGAGTAACGACCGGAGAAGACTGTTTGACCTTTATTTTTTCCTTCACTTTTTCGCCGGTTTTGGCGTTGATTTCGTATTCGTATTCCTTGCCGTCGGCGTCAAATTCCACTTCGTAAACGATGATGCCGTCGTCGGCGTCGAATTCCACCTCGAGATCGAACACTTCGTCTTCGGTTTTGCCTGCAAATTCGAGAGCTTTTCTTTTTGCTTCTTCGGCGGTGATATATGCGCCCGTCGAGGCGGTTCCCGTCGAGGTTACGCCGTCAGGGACGGAAACTTTGCTGTTAATGATAACGTTAAGTTCGTTGACGGTGAGGCCGACGAGGCTTTCGAAGGTGTACTGCGGTGCAAGGCCGAGTATCTTTTTGATAAGCTGCGCTTTGCCTTCGGTGATGCCGTATTTTTCGGCAAGAGCCGCAAGCTCTTTATCATCCGCAACCGATTGCGACAGAATTGCCGCGCCGAGGCCGCTTTCCTGCATAGCCTTGTTGACTTCCGCAGTCAGGCGATCGGAAATTTGTTTTTCGAGTTCTGCGTTTTTGGCGTTCACGCTGAGAAGAATGCTGTTCTGAATTTCGGAGAGTTTGCCTGCCCTGACCATTGCGCCGACTATGGCGTTCACGGCCACTTCGAGGGTGCTGCCCGAAAGATCCATTGTGCCGATGATTTCGGCTGCATCGTCGTTCATTGCCAAAGCCTTAATAACTTTGCCGTCTTCGTCAACTTCGATCTGAACGCTCGGATTGACGTCCAGCGACACTATTGTGGAAGCTTTGCTTTCGCCTCCGAACATCGTTATGCCCAAAACAAGGGCGAACACAGCCACGAGGCACACGGCCATTGCGGCAATAAGTCCCGTCTTGCGGGAAGTGCTTTTACTTTTCATAGTTCTTACCTGTCCTTTCTGATTTTTTACGTCGGAGAGAACCGAAGCGTAAACGTCGGGAACGTCGGCGGTGAAAACCTTTTTGACCTTTTCTTGAATAAAATCGTCGTTTCTTTTCATGTTTCTCTCCTATCGGATTTTTTTGCGCAGCTTTTCCAGCGCGCGGTTGTATTTTGAAAGAACCGTCGGAAGCGGTAAATCCAGAACGTCGGCTATTTCGCGATGTTTAAAGCCGGATACGGCGTGCAAAACCACAATTTCTCTTTCGGTATCGGAAAGCGATTCCATGACCTCTGCCATAAACATTTTTTCGTCCACAGAAAGCGTCGAATCTTCTGCCAGCATATTTTGAAGTTCGGTTTCCGAGTCAAACGACTTGCGCTTTCCGGCGCGGATGCTTTTCAGGCACAGATTTTTGGTGATTTTAAGTATCCAGGCCATCGGCTTTCCGCCGGGCTTGTAGGCCGCCGCCGCGTTAAAAACGCTTACGTACACGTCGTGCATAACGTCTTCCGCGTCCTGTCGGTTCTTAAGTATCGAAAGCGCGAAACCGAAAACGGCTCTTCTCGTTGCGGCGTATATTCTTTCAAATGCCTCGCCGTCGCCTGTAACCAAAAGCCGCAAATCCCCGTCGAGAGTTACTGCTTTGCCCGTAGGTGCGGAAAATTCGGACGTCTCGCAAAATTTATCCACTGTTTCGCTCCTTTCACCATATAAATCCGTGAGTATGGCGTTTTATTGCATATTCTCAAAAAAAAGTCGAAAATTTTTTTGCACTTATATAATAGCACTTTATTTTATTTTAGCATTAAAAAACCTTTTATTTCCCCGAAAAATTTTTTCAAAAAAATCAAAATTAATCGATTTTTTAATGTAATTTTAAAATTCGGCATGTATTCTGTAGTCAAGAAAGGCGAAAAACCAAGCTTCCCTTTCTGTCAAAGTAGCATAATTTCTCCCTCCTTAAAAAACGGCGGCCTTTCCTTCGGGAAGGCCGCCGCTCCATTTTGGATTTATTAATTCAGTTTCTGAGATCTCTGCCGCAATATTTGCAAAAGCCCGAATCTTCGTCTACGGCTTTTCCGCAGTATTTGCAGTAAACCTGACCGCATTTTGCGCTTTCGGACTTGCCTTCTTTCACCACGTCAACCAAAAAATCCTTTTGAATACCCATCACTTTTTCGATGTTCGGTTTTTGAAGTTCGATCATTTTTGCGCTCTGTTTTGCGCTGAATTTCATAAAGACCGGCAAAATCAGCGTGAAGAACACCAGATAGAACGAGGCAAACCCTCCGATGCCGCCAAGCACCGTAAACATAATACCCAATCCCTTGTCGAATTTTGGCTCGTCGGCTTTCAACGTAGAGATACCCAGACCTAAGAATATTGCCGTCACACAAAGCACCACGACGGTGATGATTATACCTTTTTTGGAATTCTTTTCTTTTTGTTTTTCGTTATCGTTCATTTTTTATGTCTCCTATTAGATTTAACGATTATATCATATTCTCTCACACTTTGTCAACGGAAACGGCTTTTTACTCCGAAAATACCCGCTCTACCGGCGTTTTCTCCCGTGAAGAGAGTGTTTTTCCTCTTTTTCTACCGCCGAAATTCAGCTGTATCCTTCCCCTCGCCCGAAATAGGGTGACACACTCCTAAACCCCGTTTTATACTGATTTCAGAAAAAGTTCGGAGGTTTATCATGAACGAAAAAATCGCAAAAGTCATACGCTTTGCCACCATCCCGCCGATTATGGCGGCAGGCCTTCTTCTTATCCTTGCGCTTGCGGGAACGGACGACGTATCCGCCCAAAACCTATGTCTTCACTTCGTTTTCCTGACGGTTATGCCGATATCTTCTTATCCCGTCGCAAGACTTATCCCTATCCTGAAAAACCGCGGCCGCCCGTTCGAGCGCAAGCTTGCGATTATCTTTTGTCTTTTAGGCTACGTCGGCAGCGTTTCCACGGCAATTTTTGCCCACGGCGTAACCGTTGAAAAAATAATGTCCTTGACCTATCTTCTTTCCGGCGCGATAACCGCCCTGCTTTCGGCGTTTAATTTCAGAAGCAGCGGCCACGCCTGCGGCTTTGCGGGACCGATTTTTCTGCTTTCCTACGCCGTAAGTCCGTGGTTTACGGCAGGCCTTGCTCTTCTTGCCCCGATATTTTGGGCGTCATTGACTCTCAAACGGCACACCTTCCGAGCTTGTCTGCGGAACGCTCGTCCCTTTGGTTTCCCTTCTCGCGTCGATTTTCGTTTTCGTCGGTTTCTGACGTAAAAAGCCCCGCTACGGCGGGGCTTTCCAATTTGTATCCAATATCTTTTCACAAAAACCGATTCGTCCGCGTCGAACAGCCTGTTCTCGAACACGCCGCCGTTTTTTTGTATGACTTTTTCCGAAGCCAAATTGTCTTCGTCGCACACGAGAAATCTCACGGAAAGGCTCTGTCATTCTGCGTCGCCCCACAGCGCTCTACCATCAAAGAATCTCCGACCTCGTCGGCTTCCCCTCGGGGGGAAGCTCCGCCCTGCGGGGATGAGGGGCAAACCAACAAAACGCAAGCGTTTTGCCTGAAACCTCATTTTTTATAAAACTAATTCTTGTCCATAAATAAATCTTTCCCCCTCCGTCAAGCAGGTTCCCCTATCGCCGTTCCCCCGCAAGCGGGCCCCACGGCGACTGCCACCGGCAGGGGGCACCTCTCGGTCTCGCAGTCG
>JABLTK010123652.1_pt1 | contig 13308 bp, 11 predicted proteins | sample 7160131 | NCBI WGS metagenome assembly JABLTK01 (sample SAMN14651221, study PRJNA627086) | human gut metagenome | isolation source: feces | host: Homo sapiens
ACAACTTCATACTTATTATACCCTTTTAATTCCTTTGGTAAAGCAATTCTAATCTTCATCTTAGTATTACTAATCTTAACAACTTGATTATTATTAAGTATATTAATATCCGCTAAAAACTTAATATCCTTATTAGCAAGCTTTTTTTCAATCTTAATAGGCTTAATATCTAAAACATAACTATCACTAACCTCTTTACTAAAAGTTATAGACCCATCAGTCTTAGAACTACTAACAACTTCCTTCACTTTACCTGAATTACTCTTCCATGTAGCATATAAAACTAAATTCTTATAAAAAGTGCCATCTAATAATGTATCCCTTTCTAAATCTTTAGCACTATTCTTATCCCACATTCTCCAATAAACATAAGAATAATTAGTACCACTACCATCTTTTTTACTATTCCATCCAGTAAAAGTATAACCATCCCTTACAGGAACATAATTATATATAGCCATATCATCACCAGAAGTAGCACCACCAATATAATTATATCTACCAATAGCTTTTCCATCAATTGTTCCACCATTTGCATTCAAATTAAGTACACCCTTTGTATCATCAAAAGAATTATTCTTATATAATGCTCTAAGATTAACAGCATCACCATCTTTAAAGAAACTTGAATCAATAGAACTAACTACCTTATTTTTTTCATCAGATCCCCATCCAATAAAAGTATAACCAGATCTTACTGCTTTATACTTACTTAAATCCAAAGTCTTAAACTCTGAAGCCTTATAAGTAAGTCTAATAGACTTCTTTGAAGAAACAGTTCCACCTATTGCATCAATAGTTATATAATAAGTACCAGTTCCCTTCATCACCTCATCAGAAAATTGGGCCCAAACAGTATAGCCATTTGTATAAGAAGCACCATCAAATTCACCAGAAGAATTAAAATCTGACTTTGGTATTTCATTAGAAATTAATTCACCAAATATATTTTTACTCCATCCAGTAAACTTTTTTCCTCTATTAAAAGGTTCAATTCCCTTAGTAAAATCTGATATTGAAGCTTTATCTTCACCCTCATCAAAATCAAACTTTACATACTTAGCATCTTCACCATTGATGTCTCCTTCAGCGGTAGTAAAAATTATCACATAATTACCGTCATCTTTAATTGTAATTGCATCAACACTTGCCATTCCAATTACACCAAATAAAACAGCAAATACAGCTAAAAACATTTTTTTCATATTCTTTTCCTCCTTTTTTCAAGAACAAAACGTTCTCTTAATAAAAAGTATAATATATACATTCACATTAGACAACATACTTGACATACAAAACAATGTTTTAAATGTCAAGAAAAATAATTATTTAATTTTCCAACAGCCCCTTATAAATCTTTCCAGTATATGTTCCAACAAAAAGTCCTGTCTTAGCAGTTACATAATACTGCTGATAGCTATCATATGCTGGTTCAATTATGTCACGATTAGTACCATTAATATTAAAAATATCCTCTCTATCAACTTCAACATTCCATATAGCCCATGGCCCTACCATTGTTATGAACGTTAATATAACCCATTGGTTTTTCTGTATATCTAACATTAACAGTTACAAGCACCAAGAATACTACTAGCATAAATAATGTTGTCATAAAATATTTTTTCATTTTTTGTATATTCTTTCTCATCCTAAATTTTCTTATTTTTTATTATTAATTATTACAATTGTAACAATTATCTATTACCATTGGTTTATTACTTATAATAGCAATAATAACTATAACAACTATCAATACAATAATTCCTATAACAACACAAATTATTCTTTTATTTTTCATATTACTCCTACTTTTCTATATATCCACTTGTCTTTTGAGAATACATATCATCTGTTATAGATTTATACCTCTCACCATCATAATCATCAGTAAATCCATTATATGCTTTATAAATATCATTAGTCTCAGTATCATAAACCCTTTCATATCCAAGTATTGCATCACTTTGCTTTTGACTCATAATATCATAAGACTTATTCCTACTCTCCCAAGCACTCATATAAGAATCAAACGCTCTTTGAATACTTGCATTAATCTCAAGAGTCTTTTTAGTTTGAGAATTGCTATCATCAATAGTTTTCTTTACATAACTATCATTAAACTCAATTGAATTAACTGAATTAAGAAGTATATCTTTATAATCAACAAAATCATTCTCATTCGCAGTAACACTCACAATGTCATAAACCATATAATAAGAATTATCAATACCAGCTTGATATACATTACCAAAATTTACTATTGAAGCAAGAAACATTCCCTCACCTTTTTTATTATTATCACCAGTAAAAGTTGCCCTAAGAACCTTGCTATCAAGAGCAACACCACTCATTGAAGCACTACTCTTAAACTCCTCTAACTTCTTAAAATTACTATAAGTAGGAAACTTAAAATTAGCGAAAGTAGAATCAATATTATTCATATACTTACTGATTTCATTAAACTTCTTATAAAAACTTTCAGTTGTTGGTTTATCAAGTACTACAGCATCCGCAAACAAACGATATTGACCACCTGCCAACTTATAATACTGTTGCCATTGTTTTTTCGAAGCCTTACTCTTAAGCAATGGTTGCATCTTTACCATTAAAAACACTGAATTATTTGAATCAGCAGTATCATATACATGAATCGCATAAAAAACCCCAACGCCTGCACTATCTATTTTATAACCATCAGGTACCTTCATTGAAAAAACATCATTCGAATAATCAACAAGCTTAAGTTTAGAAGCTTTAGACTCTACTATTTTAACCTTAGAATTCTTCACATTCTCTAAATCTGAAGAACCAGAATCAAATCTATAAAAAACAAACCCCAAGCAAACAACCAATAAAATAATTGCAACAACAACATTCTTTCTATTTTTCACAAACTTTCACCTCTACACACAGTATAGTACAAAAAAACAAAGATATCAACAAAATTACCACCAAAAACATTGTCTGAAATAGCAATTTAATAAAAAAAATCAAAAAAATATAGTATAATAAAAATAACAAAAAGGAGGAAACTAATATGGAATTCAAAGATAAACTAAATAATTACATAAAAAAACTAAACTTAACATCAAAAGAACTCTCAACCAAATCAAACATATCAGAATCAGTAATAAGCAGATACCGAAACGGAGAAAGAAAACCAAAAACAGAAAGTGAACAACTAAAAAAAATAATAAAAACACTCGAAGAACTAAACAAAGAAAAAAATTATCTCATAAAAGAAAACATATCCAAGGAACTAACAAAAACACTAACAGAAACCCAATTCAATCATAAAACATTTAGTAACAACCTAAATATTCTACTCGAAGGACTAAATATAAACATCAATAATATGTCAAAATATATAAACTTTGACTCCTCACACATCTCAAGAATAAGATACAACAAAGCCAAACCCTCAGATCCAATAAGCTTTGGGACCAAAATAGTAAACTATATAATAGACAAAAAAAACACCAAAGAAGACAAAGAAATCATAAAAAACATTATAAAATGTCAAGATAAAACCCTAGAAGACAAAGAAGAAACTAAGAAACTTCTGCTATCATACCTAATAAATAACCAAGAAACAAATGACAAACAAATAGAAAAATTCTTAATAAACTTCGACAATTTCAACCTAAACGACTACATAAAAGTAATAAAATTTGATCAATTAAAAATACCAAACATCCCTTTTTATAAAGGCAAAACCAAAAACTACTATGGACTTGAACAAATGAAACAAGGAGAACTTGACTTCTTTAAAACAACCGTCCTATCAAAATCAAAAGAAGACATCTTCATGTATAGCAATATGCCTATGGAAGACATGGCCAAAGACAAAGAATTCGGTAAAAAGTGGATGTTTGCCATTGCTTGTTGTCTAAAAAAAGGACTACATCTAAACATAATTCACAACCTAGATAGGCCATACAATGAAATGATGCTAGGCCTAGAAAGCTGGATTCCCATATACATGACCGGACAAATATCACCATACTACTTTAAAAACCAAAAAAGCACCATTTACAACAACATAGACTACACATCAGGAACCATTGCTCTATCCGGAGAATGCATCAAAGGAAACCACAACAAAGGCAAATATTACCTAACCGTAAACAAAGAAGAACTAAAATACTACAAAGAAAAAACAAACCTTTTACTAAAAAAAGCAAGCCCTCTAATGGAAATATATAAAAAAGAAAATGAACAAGAATTTAAAAAACTACTAATAAAAGATAAAAATATAAAAACAAAAAGAACAAGAATTTATTCTTCCCTTCCTCTCTTTACAATTGATAACAATCTCTTAAAAGAAATCCTAATAAAAAACAATCTACAAGAACAAGAAATAAAAAAAATAATGAACTACAAAAAAGAGGAAGAAAAAAACATAAAAGACATCCTAAAAGAAAATAAAATAAATGACACAATCTATAAAATAGAAAACAAAAACGAAAAAATAACCCTTGCCCTAGAAAACATCTTTTACGATAACATAACCTACACCTATGATCAATATCTAAAGCACTACAACCAAACCATAAAATACCAAGAAAAAAATAAAAACTACAAGATAACAAAAGCAAACGACAAAACATTTAATAACATTACAATCACCATTCTTGAAGACAATTATGTAATCCTATCCAAAAGTAAAAATCCAACCATTCACTTCTGTATAAAACACCCAAAACTAATCGAAGCAATAAAAAACTTTACCCCTTTAGTAACTGAAAAAGAATAAAAAGAAAACAAAAAATAACCACAAAAAAACAAGAAACAAATCTTGTTTTTATTATTGTAATTTATTAAATCCTGAAATAATCGTTGGAACAATTTGTTTTTTCCTAGAAATTTGTCCATCCAAATACATTCCTTGATGACTACTAATCATATAACCTTGATCAAGCACATCCTTAGCCCTATCAGTATAAATAACATAAGAACCATTCTTAATAATATCAGTAATGAAAACCACCGCAAAAGAACAACCAAGATCCTTCTTTATATCATTAAGTACTTCTATATATCCATCTATATCCTTAAGTATTTCATCAACATCTAAAGTAAACACTTGTGAAACAGCATACTTCTTATCATCATAAGCAAAAGACTTAATATCAGTAGTTAAAATTTCCTCTTTACTCTTTCCAACTATTGAAGTACCAGCTTTAAACATATCAAAACCATACTTCTTATAATCAATATCAAGTTGCTTAGAAAGAGCAGAAACAACTCTCACATCCTCATCAGTAGTCGTTGGACTATTCAAAATAAGCGTATCAGAAAGTATACCAGAAAGCATAAGACCAGCCATATCATCCGGTATAGAAACCTTATTCTCATTATAAAGATTATATATTATTGTATTACTACTACCAACTGCCATATTTCTAAAGTTAATTGGACTAGAAGTAGTAATATTACCAAGTTTATGATGATCGACAATCTCAACAATTGAAGCTTCATTAAGACCTAAAACACTTTGTTCTTCTTCATTATGATCAACCAAAATAACCTTTTTCCTATTAACATTATCAACATCAGTAAGACGAAGAAGGCCCAAACACTTATTATCTTTATCAATAACAGGATAATTATTATGTTTTAATTTCTTACTAGCAATTATAAAATCATCATAATACTCATTCTCATTAAAACAAATAGCCCTTCCCCTTTCAACTACAGTTGAAATATAATTAGCTAAACAAACAAGCTTAGCAGTATGAAAAGTATCATACGAAGCACTAATAACATTTACTCCATTTTCTTTCGCAAGATAAAGACACTCATCATCCATTTCTTGTAAACCAACAAGAATAATTGTTTTTACTCCTTGCTCAATAGCATACTTAATTATAATAGGTCTATTTGAAGTAATAAGAATATCCTTAGAAGAAAGTTCAACCTCTGATACAAAAATCATCGATTTATAACCTCCAACTAAAACATCACCTTCTATTTCATCAAAATAACGAAGAACCTCTTTTCCTTTAAGTACTTCAATCAAATTAGCATAAGAAGTCTTTATCTTAGTAAGATTATCCCCAATAAACTCCTTAAGCAACATCTTAAGAGTAATAAGGGCAACAAAACTATTATCCTTATCAACAATAGGAATCCCAGTTATCTGATTGTCACTCATAAAATTATAAGCCTTCAAAATAGAATCAGTACTCTTAACAAAATAATTCTTATGATAAGAAATATCCTTTATCTGTAACTTAACATCATCCAAAAGCTTAGGCTTTGCCACATGAAAATAATCAAGAACAAAAGAAGTTTCAGGAGAAATATTATCAAGTATTCTAGGCTCAGTATTAAACCCAAGCTTATTCTTTAAATAAGAAAGAGCAATTGCACCACACACCGAATCAGTATCAGGATTATGATGCCCAAATATATAAATCTTTTCTTTATCCATAAAATAACACATCCATTTCTTTATAATTGTACCACATCTAACAACATAACAAAATACTTATTTGCTAAACTCATACAAAATTATTGAAGTAGCAACCCCAACATTAAGACTCTCCAGACGAGAATTAGTTCTAATATTTATCCTTTTATCACAAAGAGACTTAATACTATCTCCTACACCATTTCCCTCATTCCCCATAACAACAGCATAACGAGAATGAGGCACTGAAGAAACATCATCACCTTCACAAACATCAGTAACATATATAGGAATATCACTTTTTTTAAGACTCTTAATAACACAAGCCAAATCATCTCTTATAATATTAACCCTAAGAACAGCCCCCTCAGTAGCTCTAAGACATTTATCATTATACAAATCACAACAATCATTAGAAAGCACTATCGAAGAAACATCAAACCCAAGAGCACTTCTAACTATCGTTCCTAAATTACCAGGATCCTGAATATTGTCCAAAAGAAGTATTCTATCTCCCACAATCTTTTCACACAAAGGTTTCTTTATCACTCCAATAAAAAGACAAGTATTAACACTCTTAATCTTATTCATAACCCTTTCCGTAACAAAATACTTAGGACAAGAAACATCTAAATCATAACCCTCTAAAATATAAACCTCCAAAAGAAGTCCTAAAGAAGCAGCCTCATTAATAAAATTAGCACTATCAACAATAAATGAAGAAGACAAATCCCTATACTTCTTTTCTCTAAGCCTCACTAAATCCTTAATTTTTTTATTATCCAAACTAGTTATTAACACAATACCACCTACACAATACTCTTCATTTCTTTTCTTATTTTCTTATAATCTGGAACATAACACGAAACAAGATTCCAAAAATCACTAGAATGATTAGGATAAATCAAATGAGAAAGTTCATGATATATAACATAATCCAAATACCTAACATCAAACTTAATAAGTTCTAAATTAAGAGTTATAACTCCATCAGTAACATTACAAACTCCCCATTTACTAGTCATCCTTCTAATCTTTAAAAGAGGTTTACAAACCTTCTTATTAAAAAGGCTAAAACAAACATCAAATCTTTCGTTAAAAACCTCTAAAGCACGCTTTCTATACCACTTATAAATATCATAATCTCTGTTAATAAAAGCCTTACTGTTACCGAGAACCACACCACGATTATTACTATAACAAATATCATAAGAATTACCCATATACAAAAACTTAGACTGATCCCTAGAAATAATCCTTTCTCTCTCCAATAAATTTTTATTAATAAACGAAGAATTACTATCAATAAAAGACCTTATTTTCCTTTCATTAACAAAAGAAGGAGCCGTGATATAAATAACCAAATCAGACTTAATTCTCATATACATATTCTTAACATTCTTATAAGAAATAACAACATCATATTCTTTATCATTAAAACTATACTTCATACAAAAAAGAAAAACTATTCTAAAATAGCTTTAATTCTCCTAACTCCAGAAGAAGAAGCCTCTTCCTTTACAATTTTAAAATTACCAAGAACACCAGTCGATGAAACATGAGGACCCATACAAATTTCACTAGAAACATCACCAATATTATAAACAGTAACCATATCAGGATACCTGTCAATAAACATATGCTCAGCCAAAGAATTAACTGCATCCTCTTTCTTCATTTCACAAACACTAACCGGTAAATCAGCTTTAATCCAAGAGTTAACCAAATCCGTAACTTCCTTCTTTTCTAAATCACTAAGCTTATGATCACAACTAAAATCAAATCTTAATCTCTCACTAGTAATATTACTACCCCTTTGATGGCAATCCTTACTAACCACAACCTTTAAAGCAGCATTAAGTAAATGAGTAGCAGTATGATACTTAGTCTCCATAAGACCAGAAGAAGCAAGACCACCCTTAAACTTCAAAGACGAACCAACCTTAGAAATTTCTTGATGATGACGGAACTTTTCCTTAAATCCAATAACATCAACCGAAAGACCACGCTCCGTAGCAAGCTCTACTGTAAGCTCAATCGGAAAACCAAAAGTATCATAAAGCTTAAAAGCAAAATCTCTATCAATAATATCACCAGAAAAAGTTGAAACACCCTTTTCAAACTCTCTAAGGCCTTTTTCTAAAGTACGATTAAACTTAATCTTTTCATTAGTAAGAACCTCATAACAAACAGATTTATTTCTTTTTATTTCATCATAATAACCCTCATACTTAGAAACAATTAAAGAAGCAATCTTCAAATCAAAATCACTATTAATATCAATTCCAAGCTTTTTAGCATGTCTAATCATTCTTCTTATAAGACGTCTTAAAATATAACCACGATCAGTATTACTAGGAACAATACCAGCATCATCACACGCTATAAAAACACTAGTCCTAATATGATCAGCAATAATCCGCATACTCTTTTCATTACCAGAATAAGGAAGACCACTTATATCACAAATAAGAGAAATAACATCCTTCCATATCGAAGACATATAGTTATCATTAACACCCTCAAGTATTGCCGTAACCCTTTCAACACCCATACCAGTATCAACATTCTTCTTTGGAAGATCCGTAAAAGTTCCATCAGCATGCTTTTCATATTCCATAAAAACATTATTCCATATTTCAACCCATCTATCATCATTTAAATCATAAGAAGACGGAATTTCATCATCACTACGAAAATAAAAAATCTCCGTATCAGGACCACATGGACCAGTATCCCCAGCTATCCAAAAATTATCCTCAAAAGTTAAAGCAATTCTCTCTTTAGGAATACCAAGAGATAACCATTTGTTATAAGAAACATCATCCCTAGGTATTGAATCATTACCACGAAAAACCGTAACCGCAAGCCTTTCAACTGGTATTCCAAGAACCTTAGTCAAAAAATTAAAACTATAAGAAATACTTTCTTCCTTAAAATAGTCACCCAAAGACCAATTACCAAGCATTTCAAAAAAAGTATGATGAGTAGTATCACCTATTTCATCCAAATCAGTAAGTCTAACACACTTTTGATAATCACAAAGCCTAACACCATCAGGATGAACCTTACCAAGTAAATAAGGAACAAGAGGTTGCATCCCAGCAGTATTAAACAAAACAGAATTATCATTAACAGGAACAATTGGTGCACTAGAAATCTGAACATGACCAAGTCCCTTAAAATAATCAATATATAAATCCTTAAGATTCATCAACCATCACCTCATTAACAATATCAAAAGCGATTTCATCCAAATGAGAAATATCCTTATCATTAACAACTACATAATCATAATCACTATAACCATCCATAGCAACCTCAGTATAATGACTCCTTTGCTTATCACTAAGCTCATTAACAAAATCAGGACGAATCATATTAATCGTTGTAACACAACCATAGCAAGACTTAACATCTAATATTTCAATAGGCTCTCTCACATCAGAAATAATAAACACATCATAAAAATAAGACAAAACCTTTATATCTTGAATAAGCCTATTAACATGAAACTTAGGATCAATCTGTTTTCTAATAATCTCAGTACCAAGCATTTGCAACAATTCACGAGGCTTAGTCTCATCATTACCATCCCATCCAAAATACTTTTCTGCATAAAATTTAATATAAGTCCCAACAGACAATCTACACACTTTATAATCCTTAGATAAAACTCTCTCTAAAGCATCACCAAAAGTATCCTTACCACTTCTAGCTTTACCACTTATCATAAAAATTTTCATACTAATCACAATCCTCTTCTAAATCATCATCTCTTCTTAATCTATCAAGTATTTCATACCTTTCATCAATAGCATTAAGTATAATCTTAAGCCCTGCCACTATCGGAGTAGACAAAATCATTCCAATTATGCCCCAGAAATAACCAAAAATCAAAAGCGTAATCATAATTGTGACAGGATGCAAATGAACAGTCTTACTCATTATAACAGGATGAAGAACAATATTATCAACTTGTTGTACCAAGAACACCACTACAATAGTAAGAATCCCAACAAGAGGACTAACAGTAAACCCTACTATCGCTGCAAGAGCACCACCAATCCATGGTCCAATATAAGGAATAATATTAGTAATACCTGCAATAAGACCAAATAACATTGGAGAAGGCAAACCAATAGCCTTAAACAATATCCATGATAAAATCGTAACCACAAGAGCAATCAAAAGAGTACCCTGTACAAAAGCCTTAAAAGTAGTATTCAACTCTCCACAAACTTTATTAATTGAATAATGCCACTTCTTTGGAAAGAAATCAAGAATATGCTTAACCCCATCAAAATCAATAAGTAAATAAAATCCAACAACAAGACCAAGCAAGAAAGTACCAACACTAGAAACAAGACCAGTCATAAATCCAATAACAGTAGTAGGAAGATCAGTAGTAAGATTAATCGCAATCTTCTCAACACCATCATAAATACTTTGTTCAACACTAGACAAATCAAGACCACTACCAGCAAGATTACTAAAAGTAGTACCAATAAAATTACCAACCTTAGTAAACAACGATGGAAGTATACCTACAAAATCATTAATTTGGCTATACAACATCGGAACAAGCAATCTGAAAAACAAATACAAAACTGCTATAAAAATAAGAAACACAAAACTAGAACCAATCGTTCTCTTAACCTTCTTTTTACTAAGCCATGTAACAATAGGATCTAAAAGCCATGCAATAACTATACCAATAAAAAACGGCGTTGCAACCTTCAATATATTAATAATAAAACTAAAAATTTTAACCTCTTTACCCAAATGAATACAAAGAACCACCAAAGCTAAAATAATAAGATAAAGAGTAACCTTTAATATTCTCTTACTAATATCAATAACCTCATTTAAATTATCATAATCAATTTTATTACTATTCTTCCTTCTTAACATTTTTCATCACCACCTAGATTATACCAAATATAAAGCAAAAATAAAACTATTTTAAATAAAAATATGTAAAATAAAACCAATAAGTAAAAACCAATCAGTTTATATTAATTAAATTTTTTTATCTAAGACAAAACTTAAAATTAAACACCCTTTTTCATACCAAATATCAATTTTATCCATTTGCATTGTACTCCTATATAATATATAGTGATAACAGCACGTATCTTTGGGCGTCGGCTTCCTTTCATATGAAGTATTAATACATAAACTTTATATATAATTAAAATAGCGACGTCTCTCTGATATAGGGAAACGTCGCAACACTGTACAAACTTGAAACTGACGTTCAAGAAACATACTTCCTTATATATAATATACTACTTATTTATAAGTTATACAAGCAGTTATGATTATATTATTTCACTGATAACGTATATGGTTTTTGAGAAGTCCCATTTCCATTTGAAATCTTTACGTTAGATGACAGACTTAGGACTGGGCGCACGGCACTCTCGTGGATGAAGACCTCGCCGTTGCCGTTATAGACATCGCCAGTCGAATTCACATATAAAGCATTGCCGGAACTAACTAAATTCTGCGGAAGTAACCATTCATCATTCCCAGAATATAACCAATTTGTTGAGGTGCAAAAAGATGAATGATATACTTTTATGCTGGTAACGACAGATTTACATACATTACTTGAAGCATATCCATAATCACTGGCATACATTATTGCTATCTTTTTATTTGCATCACTTTGTACTACTGGATTACTTCCATAATAATATCCTGTTCTATTTGTATCATTCTTTCTTTCATATTGCCACATTGTATCAGATGTTATATTTAAAAAATTATATCCTCCAAGATAATATTTTGTTGTTCCTATCATACTTTTTGCATCAGTAGATAAAGTGTTATAGTATGTTGTATTTAAATATGTATTAAGTGTTGCACCAGTCCAATCATTTTGATATTTACCACTATCTTCACATTTTTCTTCGCTATTAATTGTACAAGCATTCCATTTCATATCTCCTATTGAAGTATCCCTTATTATCTTTAATCTATTTTCTACTTTACCAGAGGTATCTTCGGTTGGAATTACTCCTATTATTCTCCATAATTCATTATTAAATAAAACATAATTATTAGGATTCTTACCTGTATATCTATATTCTGTTGCAAACTTATTATCTACTTGTAAAGTATCATCTATTTCATGAGTTACTTTTATTGTTTTTTCTTTCCCCAATGGAATATTAAGTATTGGTATCATTTCTTGTTGTTCTATCTTATTTGTATTTACATTTACTCTAAATTTATAGCCTACACTATCTACAGTAAATCCATTGTCATTTTCATTAAAAGATTTATATATATTTACATCATAATTATAGTCTACCCATATCCTTAGTCTATATTTTGTATCCACTTGAGCCTTACCATTTTTAAATGTTTCTTCTTGAGACTTAATAATATAGTTATTTAACTCTTCAATTGTCATTGGTTCTGTTACTTCTGTTTCATTACCATTATTATCTAAAGTAGTTAAATATACTTTATACATATAATCTGATAAGAGTTTCCCAGAAGCATAATAATCATTTCCCTCTTTTATTTCCATTCCATTAATATACATTGATATCATTTCTATTACTATATTATAATTTAATTTTCTTTCTGTACTATCATTAGCGTTTGTTTTTATCCATGATGACACAGTAAAATCAAAGTAATCATTAAGCTTTTTCCCTTCTTCATCTTTCATAGGTAATGCATTATTTAAAGCCAATTCATTTACTTCAGTATAACTCATTTTTACCTGTCCTGATTTTATAGTGTTTCCACCTGTCACTAACTCACTATTATATAACGCATAAGTGCTTAGTGTTATTATCCCTATACTAAACATTGATAAAGCTATCAAATATAATACCTTTCTTTTTTTATTTATAGGGTTACTAAAATTG